>Ga0126336_10001323_pt1 | contig 12669 bp, 4 predicted proteins | sample SidCmetagenome_FD_92530 | JGI IMG/M metagenome (GOLD analysis project Ga0126336, IMG submission 92530) | Coral microbial communities from El Islote,Puerto Morelos, Mexico - Siderastrea C C metagenome | ecosystem: Host-associated > Invertebrates > Cnidaria > Coral | place: El Islote,Puerto... | reverse complement strand
TGTGTAAGCAAATTCTCCCAACTAGTACCATAAGAAATATATGGAGAACAGTAAGGAGAACATGCATGTTGATACTGGGGCTTAAAGATGAGTTGTCTTGATGTGTAAGCAAATTCTCCCAACTAGTACCATAAGAAATATATGGAGAACGGTAAGGAGAACATGCATGTTGATATTGGGGCTGAAAGGATTAATGCAGATACATGTAACAGGTTTCTGTCGTGTGCAGTCTTGGACGTGCACTCATGTAGATGAATTTTTAAAAATGTCAGTTTGAAACAGGTCTTCTTATTGCTGTGCTAACTCTCATTCAAATGATGGTCATTTTTCTGCTGGAGATTAATTTCAATCTTTTGTGTGTTTCTTTACAGCCATGGGAGGGGAGAGTTCTGGGTAAAAAAAGAAATGGGGATAGCATCTTACAAAATGTTCATATCATTCCAATTATTGGAAAAGGAGGGTAAGGATTTATTTGAATTTAAAACAAGTTTCCTTTGTAGTTAAAGATTGGAGTTAATTAATTATGTCTCTTTGAAATTCTGCTTGGTGAAGCACAGCAAGTATTACTAAACGTCACTTTGATTAGAAAAAACTTCATTTCCAGTTACTTCCAAAACACTGATTATCATTGTCTGAGACACCATCAGTTGGTTGCCGTATTAGATTTCAATTTCAAGTGACCTCATGTAACAATGCATGAAATATCCTAGACAAAGTGTTCTTAAAGGAAAGCTTTTAAAAACTAACAAATAAATAATGAACAATAAAATGCTTAACCCTTTCACCACTGGGCATTTTGAGAAAAAAGTGCCGTGAACACCAGCAGTTTTGAAAATGGTGTTTTTGTGCACAAAATGGCAGAGAATGGTTTTCAAACAAAGCTAGTGCAAATGGCAGACAACCAATTTTCACAAGTTGGAAGTTGGAAGTTTGAAGCAGATTTCATGAAGAACCATTGTGTCTAAACGCTAAACTTTATTTCATTCCAAAAATGGGCAAAAAGGCGTACAAATGTGGTACAACTCGTACCGCAATGTGAAGTGAATGTTCCAGCGCATCACAAAATATTTGCTGTTCTGTGCAATTATTGCACAGAACAGCAAATATTTTGTCCAAATGTTTGTTTATCGCCTTCAAACTTCAGCTGTTTCTTCAGTAAGCATTGACCGAATAATCACGAAGATATTTCCTCTCAAAGTGTAAAAACAAAGCCAAAATTCTCCTTTGAAGTTAGTCATCCCTTGTGGTTGTTGCTCAAAATGGCAAGAAGGTTGCTTGGAAAGTTTTATTTTCTGTTTGGGCATGCCTTCTTCTTTGTTCTGCTTATTGAAACTGGCGACCGTTTTGACTTTCAGAAACATGCTTTTAATACACAAATTAGTTTTCCATATAAGGAAAGCAGAGGTGAGAAAAATGTAGGTTTTAATAGCGTACTCAGTTTGGCCGGTTTACCAGCCAGTGGGGTTTCGCGTACTTTTGGATTTTGGCTGGTAAACCGGCCAGTGGTGGTGAAAGGGTTAAGATTATTTTGTGAACAATTCTTTATTTTCCATGCAAGTATTGTAACGTGAAGTCATTTGAAAGTCAAATCTGATATGGTCACCAACTGACAAGGTCTTTGGATGAAACCAGTTGCGTAGTCACAAATCTTTATTAGCGTGTTGAAAGCAAATGCAAAAGAATCATTTGGTAATCAAGATAATATTAATTAAATTCTTTCTTTTTCTCGCCTTCAAGGAAAGTTGCACACCACGTAACAGTAAAAAGAGAACTCACGCAAACCAACCCTCTTAATCAGGTCAATATGAACATGGAGGTTAACATGCACATGGAATCAGTAAGTGGAATTTTCTATTCACATGCATCTTTACAGAAGCCCATTAATATTTCATTGTGTTCAAAATCAAAGTCATGCAATTTGCTCACAAAAAGCCTTCTTATCTAGTTTATTTATCTACATGTACTTTGTACTTCATCTTTAGTATTCCTTTCATCTATATTTTATTACAAAATTTGTAAAGTTATCCATAATTCAGCCTATTAGCTGCCAATGAGGTTTTGATAAATTATCTATCTCATCTCCCAAAACTTTTTAGCAGGCTGTGCTACATAAGTTCCAAGTAAACAATTGAACTGTGTTGAATTAACATTTCAAGTACTACAACCTTTTAAGTGGTTGTCTACAGAGCTTAAACCTTGTAGGCATTCATCTTCAGAGAAAAATTTTGCACTTAAGCATTAAAATGAAAGCTAAGATAAAGTAGCTGACTGCTTAAGTTTAAGCCGTTTGTAGAAACCACTGAATGTTATATTCTGTTTCTTTCAGCCAACCACACCTAGCGGAGTAACAGAACAAGTTCAAATAAATACATTACCAAATGGTATGTTAATACACAACAGTCAGTTTTCAGTTATCCATTGCTTTGATCTTCACCCTCATAACAAACTTGTGGCTTTTGGAGTAGATTATCCCATCAAGAGGCCAAGTTCACCCGAAACACTGATTGCCATTATTCTACCATGCACTACCATTACGATTGTATCTTGTAAAATGGCATCAGTATTAAAATGTGCAACTTGCATGTTTTAGGAGGTATACTTAGAAGACACTCAACAACAACAACCACCAAAATAGAAGCACCTATAACAAAAGTAAGTGACACAGTTTTGGCAGTTACTTCAGATGCTGGGGTAATCAATCATCCCCAACCTCATCCCCCTGGTCCTCTCTCTATTCCGAATGGCAATGAGAGATGACTGTGGAACATAGCAGATCATGTTGATTAAGGTAGTAATCTTCTCACATTGAGTGATGTTGTTTTTATGTTAGACAAATATCTTAAGTGGGGAGATTTCCAATTATGGGTTTCTGGTGACAAACGTCTCTAAGTGAAGGTTTTGGTCTGACGAGTAACTAACGTGGGTTGCTAGTAGCCAACAGCCTTAACTTCCCTCGTGTTAAATTTATTGATATCTTTGTTTTTGGGGACGTGTCCTGCTATGCGCCAGGGTGTTTTCTCTGTGCCATTTTGAATAGAGCAGACCATGGTGGGAGGTTGCTATCATCCCATCCATGGTGGGGTAGAAAGATAGAGGTTACATGAGCCAGAGCTTAACCCAGTAAAACCTAGTGTCAGCATATCAATTCTCCCTACTGGTTGCCATACATTTGTTGTAGTGCTAGTTGGGAGAAGTTGGAATATTAAAAGAGTTCATCCCTGGTGATCATTTCCATAATTCTCAACACCTGTGCACTTAATTGTGCATTGATATTACAAGGTGAAATTTGATTCTGATCACCACTGGGGCTTAAAGGGTTAATCCAGGTTGCATATTTTAGCAAGTGAGTAAGAGCATTACAACTACACCCGCTTCCCTGCCCCACTCCCCTCCCCAGTACCGTGATGTGATGCTGGTCCCCCCAGTATTTTGTAAGGTTTTCCTGATAGTCTGCTGGGATGCATTTGTAGTTCGGGGTGGAGAGAGGCAATGTAGATTTAAGTTTCTTGTTCAAGGAAACAACACCACATGCTGCAATCAAGCTCTGAACCTCTGATCTTCTGACTGGAAATCTGATCAAAATCTGAACACGCCAATTACTTTACCATCACTGCATCTCCAGAATGGAGTACAGATACCTTGTCTCAGTTCCGATGATTGTGTCATTCGGCAGTGTTGTTAAACTGATGTTTTTTTTCTTGTTTTCCTGCTCTAGAGTTACTGTATTTAAGCAGATCCCCCGATTAAGCACCACCCCCGATTAAGCGCTGCATATGAGAGCAAAAATATTAGAGTGCCACCCTCGAATAAGCACCGCATTCATTCACAACAATGCGGCACTTAATTAAAGCATCATCAAAAACAAATCCTTTGAATGTGATGAATCTACACCTTATGTTGAGGAGGCATATCTGACAGTGCAGCTCTTGGACTTGGATCACGAAGGGGATGGTGACATTGACATTTTGTAAAAATACCTCAAGAATTTTTTGCCAACAAAAGACAATTGAAACATGTTTATATTGTTGTTAACATCTGCTTATTATCATTTACTAATGTTATGATTTTTTAAAGAACACTGCCCCCAAATAAACCCCACCCCCGAATAAGCACAGCATCTGAAACACTAAAAATTTAAAGAGCGCTGCAGTGCTTAATTGCTGCAGGCTGCGGGCTGGCAATTGAGAGAGAATTTAAAACCAAAACATTAATTTTTTTTTTCCAGGTGATAAACATGTTGTCAGCTGCTCAAGAAAATAGTCCAATGTCCGTAGTGCAAGCACTAGATAGAGTACTGGTAAGTCGCTAGAGTGTCGCACTAGTGTCATAAAGGTCATGGGTGCAAATCCTGTGAACCCTTACAGTTTACATTTTTCTAGCTGCAATCTTATTGCATGGATTACTCAGAACTTTAAGACATTAATAAATATATAATAAGTTGCTTAAAATTGATTTGAGAAAAATGTTTTTACTTACTTGCTATTTTTGTAGGAAATTCTACGGACAGCTGAACTATATTCCCCATTCACCACAACAGAGGATGATGTCATGAATAATGAACTTGTAGGAGGTCTCATAAGCAATGTAAGTTTGAACTTCTATTAACTCTTTGCCAGGTTGTCAGTTGTGACTCTCATCTTTGATGATGCCTCATTATATAATGCCATTGACGCCCAGTTGTTAGTTCTGGCACCTCTGTAAGTTGTAGAGGACCTGTATGTCTTCTACTAAGAGGCACAAAATTAATGATCCCTTATTGCAACGTGTGTCTTTTTCCACATTATTAAGTGTCAAAAGGATTTAGCATTTTATTTTGCGCTAATTGTGGACACTTATTGATGCTATTTAGGACTATCTACAATATAAACAACTGTTGATGGTAATATTCATTAAGTTACAGTTGGATAGAAATGTAAATAAGCTATACATGAATGCTAAAAGAAAATAATAATCAATAATTGTGCTATTGACCATGAAAGTAAAAGGTGTTATTATGGTCATTTTATACATAGCCAGATTCTTTACTTTGTATTTACCCTGTTTATTATATTAATAGTCAGGTAATTTTAATGTTTTGTCATAACTTAAAATGGTGTTTTTATGTTTTTACAGTAGTTAGTGTAAAATGGATTTCTTCTTTGATCTTAATATTCTGCAGTTATGAATTATTATTGTAAAGCTTTTGTGATTCCTTGTCAAGAATGGTTCATTGTTATTGTATAAAGGAAAGTAACCCTTTTTCTCACACACGACTGGTAACCTAGTCAAGTCGACCGCCCCAGCCTGACCTTGATGGCAAGTTCAAACACAGTACACATCTGTCATGCAAAAAGTAGCAAGCTACCAAAAACACAAGGTTTCAACGTTATTTTAGCATCCCAGGGTGGGTGGGTGGGGAGGTCAGTAAGGCAGATGCAACTAAAAGAACTGCCTGCCTCAAGGTCACATGACTTATACCCAGGCCCCAGCAGTGTGTGAGAAAAACACTTTCCACTTATTTCATATAACTCGGCCAGTGGAAAAACTTAGTTTCCATTTGAATGGTAATATCATGAGTTCTGTTGTGTTTTTTATCAATGTCTCAAGAAGCAAAAAGTTTATTTTAAAAAGTTCAAAAGCTCAGCTCATGTTTATGGTGTTTTATTGGTACATCACAGCTTCATTGTTTATCATAATTACATGTGTGACTTACAACAATTGCTGGTTAGAAAATTTGCACGTTACTGAAGAGTACAGTAAATTGCTTCGAGTTTCCTATTCTTAAGATACTTACAGTAGTCCATGTGTTGCATTTTAGGGCCGGAGGAGACCTTCCTGCGATGTACCTAAACCAAGTATGAACTTATTCTACACGTTTGGCAGAGGTCCGAGGCTAATGCTTGCACTCCTTGTCTAACTTTCATGATAATTATTTTTAATTAATAATGTCCTGGTTAAATAGTTAATCAATCATTGTAACATCTTCCTGCTCTCTACACTGTGCTTAACTGTCATGCTTCAGTTTACCTTCGTGAATTATTCTAATCTCTTCTATGCCAGTTGTAACATAATTCTAGACAGTATTTGAAGACTAGCACCATCCCATTTAAGAATGTTTTTTTTTGCCTTTTCTACTTCCTTAGTCTATCGCAGAAAATGTTTTCTGCGTGCATGATCCATTGTAATTTAGCTCCTTGCAAGTTCATTCATTGTAAGGCTTGCTCCCCTTGACAAAATAGCAATCAGTGTATACTCATCATCATCAACAGAAATAACCTAAAGTTGAACAATAGAATTCAACATGGCAACACTTAGCTTGAATATTCACATCGGGTCAACGCAGTCATAGTTGCTTGTAGACTCTGTTGGTTGCTGGTTTGTGTTGTCTTTGGGTGAAAAGATAAATGTTACTCTTCATACTTAAAAGTCAGTCAAGAGAAGCTGACATGTTTCTAGTGTACAGAACAAAGTAACCAAAAGTGTTATTTTCTCTTTCATATTTAAACCCCAATCTCCAGATTACAAGTTAGCGTCCCATTAACTCAACCACGCCATGTCAAACTACTGAAAAGGCTGAAAAAATCAGGCAAAAACCTCTCCGTAAATGACAGCAGGGTAGGGTTAGGTCACCAAAAATCAAAAGCAGGATTTTGAAATGAAGTTATTTTTTCTTGACAGGTCATAAGGATTCTTCACAAGTCAGTGTACGGACTCCGATCTCCCATCTTCAGGAGGCACCCCCAGAAGTTATAGCTGCTATGGTTGATGAGGCAGACTGGGACTTTGATATTCTCAAGTTGGAAAAAGCCTCCAATCACAGGTGGGCTTACAGCACTATTGACTGGTAGGGGAGGGGAGGGAGACTTACTATGTGTAGTGATGTGCATCAATATCACCCCACTCCCCTGGGAAACTGTTTTTTTGGTTGATGAGGCAGACTAGGACTTTGATATTCTCAAGTTGGAAAAAGCCACCAACACAGGTTGGCTTACACTTGGCGGGGGGTACTTGAGGTCATTTCCCCTGTATTGCATTACGCATCCTTACTGTGCACGATTTGTTGCGTCATTTGCGCGCTATGAGGCTAAGCAAGCATGGGGACCTATCTTTTTTTTTCAAATATTTTTGACCTACTATTGATCCTCTTTTTGTTCAAAAAGTTAGAAAAAACCACATGTTCGAAAAAAAATTATTACTAGAAACGCGTTGCTCACGGAGATGAAATCACGACCTCAAGAACACTCACGTAAGGAAGGTTTCAAGTCAATTTCATCTGATGCTTCAAGCATCTCCCATAAAACTTATGATTTATTGTTCCTTGTTATCGATATTTTCCATCTAATACATTGTTTCAAGGTTTGCTTTAATCATGTGCTTCCTCTGCCTACGGAAAGTAGCGTAAACTGATCAAATAAACGTGTTCGTTAGGCAAAATTGCAAGGAATCATGGGTTAACTTGAGACGATGATATCTCGTAAACGAATTTGGGGACCTATTCTTTTTATTTTATTTTTCAAAACATTGCCCGTTAGATAAGTTTGACAAAAATCCTTTGTTAAATTTTATTTTGGGGGAATGACCTTAGTAAAGTTTTATACAGAGAGCTCTGCCCGGAGGCTCAAACCCTTACCCTTAATATACTAATTTTTACCAAAATGGTACCCCTTTCATGTACCTAGAGCAAAATTGCACCCCTTTCTTATACCTCATGAATGAGCCAAAACAATAGCATTCCCTATGATTGCCACATTTTTCCTGGACTTTCAGTCCTTCTGGCTCAGGCTCTCAAAGGCTTCAAGCTTGAATGTGTTTGGCATTGTTATTTCTGCCAAAATTTGCCTCCATCTCTTTCACCTTAAAGCGGACTTTGTGACCCTTTCATTTACCAAACTGACAATTTTCACTACCCTTTAGCTTAAAAAAGGCACCTGTGAGCTTAAAAAAGGCACGTCTATAGGGAGTATCCCCCCCCTAGGGGCTTACAGGACTACTGACTAGTAGGGGAGGGGATGGGGCTTAGGGTGTGTTAGTGATGTGTATAAATGACACCCCACTCCCCTGGGCAACTGTTTAGGATCTGTTACATTGCTCATAATGTTGTAAAACCAAAAGGGTTTTATGGATAATGTGGCTTTCAGAACCATGTGTTTGCCTGGGCTAGATTCCTGTTATTACTGTAGAATTTAAGCCTTTATATATTTACCCGGCCTGACCAATCCATGACAATTGATACTCAGAAATCTGATGGATCAATCGATAACAATTGATGACAATAAGTTAATTGTCATCGATTGCTATAGGCCAATCAGTGACCAATCGATTATCACAAGCTCGAGTCCTCTCATTGCTATTGATTGCAATTGATCACCATCGACTGCCAGTGATTACTATTGACTGTCCAGTTGTTATAAAAGGGGGAATAATAAGAAGCCTGGCTAACATATCTTTCGTCTTTCGACCAATGTTGGTTTTTGAATTTTTGTACTGGGTTAAGTTTGGAGGATTTTTGGTGACTGGATTGAGTTGTTAAAATTAAGGTATCACATTTTACAGTCAACGCGGTTCATGCATGAACGCTCAACTTCAAATATTCATTGATTAGTTTATTCTTCGATTTCATTCTTCAAAAAATTTAGCGATTCTTTGAAACTTGGATTCTATATTCGAAACACTATTTTAGTTATTCCAAATTTTTTTTGTTACATCGTAATAATAATTCAAACTTTCCGAACAGAACTGAAAAGTTAGTTTTTTTAGCTCAATTTTCCGGTATGTCACGCGTGATATTTTTATTGTTTTCAAGCCGGTGCAAAAACTGGAGAGAATATAAAGCCGACAAAAATAACCCGTAAAGAGAAAATCCTTAGAAAGAAAATCCAAAGGAGTCTCTAATTTTAACAAGGCCACTTATTCTTTGGCTGGAGGTTTCATGGCTTAATTGGAAACCCGCAGAAAATATAAACAACAGCTGCCACAATTTTAAACCTGTAACGGTTTTCGCCGTGGTGTGTTGTGGTCTACATAGGTTTGCACATGATCGGAACATGAAAGTTTAGGTTTCCTAACTCCAAATGGCAAGAAATTCGCTTGGGAGCTTTTAGTATCCTGGTAAACCTTTGCCTTCTAATGCAAGGAACGAGTAAATCTTTGCCTTTTAATGCAAGGAAGGAAATCGTTAACCTTTTCAATGCTGGAATGGGGTTGCCAAAAGGAGCTGTTCATAAAATCGTCCGACACTATTCAGTCCACGCGATGACTCAACCATTTTCTTGTTTTCTTGTGTTCTTGTGGAGGTTAAGATCCTTGATAACGGATGACATCCCTGAAGTAATTGATTAGCACTTCTTCCGATTGCACCATGTAGACGATTTCTGATGTTAGGTGTGACCTTTTGAAGAATCGATTTCGTTCGTCGAAAAAAATCGTTACCTTTCAATCTATCTACAAGAATACGTTTATCCAATTAAAGAAAGGAATGCGCACGTGAAGAATGCAATCTTCATTAAATGACCGTTCATGCGTGAAGCGCGTTGACTTTAAAAACTGCTGTGGCTTTATGCCTGTTTGTTGTGCTCAGTTAAATTTGACCTTTTGATCGTCTGTAAGGCATGGAGTGTGTGTGGATCTTCAAACAACCGTAGGGTTCACGTGCCCCTGATTGGCAATGAGTTCAATGAGTTCAACATGGTGTGAACTTGTTTGTGTTCTTTGTAGGCCCTTGTACTTTTTGGGAACTAAGATACTCAATAGATTCAGGGCCTGTGAAGCACTCAACGTTTCCGAAGATGTTCTCAAGAACTGGTTACAAGTAAGTGACTGTTGATACTGTTTGATGCATGAGAAAATAATTCACTGATTTACCATTGTGTAGCTCCAGAAAATATCCATTCCCCTCCCCCCCACAGAAGGTTTTTGTTTTGCACCCCCCTCCCTCCAAGAAATTCCAATTTAGCTTCATGCTTTGCTTCTAAAAATAATTTTGGCTTTTAAGACCCCCCTCCTCTGAGGAATTTCCAATGACCTTCCATGGGGTGGGTATAGATTTTTCCTGGAACTACACATTATGTTTTGTATTTAGTGTATTCTTAATTTATGTAAATAGGTTTTTATTTGCTGTTGTTGTTTGTGTACTTCTGTCAAACTTTTATACGAATGGGAATCGTCACACTTTAGTATTTAATCCACCTTGTAAAGCACTACTTAGAGGAAAGTACTCCGCTGTAGCTTTCATAAGAATGGTCCAAGTTGCTTATATTTACAAAGGACGAAAACAGTGATTACCTTTCCGAGATCAGGGATGAAACATACGTTTGTGTATAGCAACTTGTTTCAGCTGCAGGAAATCAATTCTGGCTGATGTGTTTTTGCCTCTGATGCATGTGTTTTCTGTGCTATATTGTGAGAAACACGAAAGCACAGAGTTATTTACAGCTTGCTTTATGCCACAACCGAGCACTGGAAATAAATGTGAAGTAATTTTCCTTTTTTTTTTCCCAACAAGACTGAGAAGTCCACCAAACATCCGAACTGGCAAAACAGCAATTTTTTAGCTCGTGTTACGGAAGTTGCTAGAACAAGTGATTGTCGGCCGTACAAATTAGTCCGATGGCGTCTTTGGTGGATTTTCCCACCAGTGACGCCATAATTCCCAGAATGGCGTGCTGCAAGTGAAACAAGTTGCTTGTTCCACAGAACCAGCTGCCAGTTTGATTCATATGCGTGGACCAGCTTCCATCTTGATTCACTGTTGTGGACCTTGTGCGCGCCTTCCATAATCAGAACGAGTGACCTGAACAAGTCTAACTTTAATCCTTTAAGCCGCAGTATCACTAGTTGATCAAATATACAGGTCGTGAGAATAAAGCAAATGATCACCAGACATGAAATGTGTTGATGTTTAATCAAATTCCTCCACCTAGTAAGATAAGAAATATATGGAGAATAGTGAGGAGAATATACATGTGGATATTGAGGCTTGAAGGTTAATATGTAAACAAGTGCTGCTCAGTGTCTTTCCTTCGAACAGTTACACTTACTATAAGGAGACGGCGTCAATGGATTATTTTGTGGAAGTACCATATTTTCTGTTGCTGGTCAGTTAATGTTCACTATAATCTTTTTTGCAGTTAATAGAATTAAATTATCACTCAAAGAATGCTTACCACAACTCAACACATGCAGCAGACGTTCTCCATGCAACAGCTGTGTTCTTAGCAAAAGAAAGAGTCAAGGTAATTCTGCAACATCGTGTATTACAGTAGTAGTCAACATTGTGGAACATTGTGTATTAGTGTTTATTACATTGTGCAACATTGTCTATTACAATATGAGTCAAAAAAGCATGACCAAAAGAATAAGGTTTGAAAACTTAATGTTACTGTAGTGCAAGGGAAAACGAGTCAAATGCAAGATGAATAAACCACAAGATGTAACAGCCATTATCCTTGTTGTTTGGTCTCCCGTCGGGTCACAGTACAGTTGTTTGACTCTCATCTCTTTATTGTGTTGTTTCCTAAAATCAGCAACTTCTCTCTGCTTTGTATTTTTCTGTTTGGGTGTTTTAGTGGCTTTCTGTGAACTGTAAGGAAATCCTGACAAAATGGCTGGGGTAATCAAAGCTGCTGCCTAAGAAAAATTTTAAGAAGACCTTCGGCTCCTGAACCTAAAATTAAGGAGCCTGAGTTTTAATGTTGGGAGCCCAGCCAATGACATCTCATACCAATATTAAATATTTTGCTGACATTTGGTGAAAAGGCTTAAAAATTGTGCTAGAAATAAGTATGATCAGCATCTCACATCTTTCAAAGATTATTGATACCCATTGTACATGTCTTATAGAAAAAAGTGTATGAACCAAGGTGTACATGTATCACGTTCTCTTTTATGATTGTTGGGATGAGAAAGTTAGGTATATTAACTACATGGAAATTGAAGCGATTATTACGGAAAATGTTAGGCACCCACACAGGCTCCCAGTACAGAAATTTGGTCACCCACACTTGTAACATAGGCGCCCGCAGGCATCCAGGTTCCTGCTAGGCAGCAGTGTTGGTATTCTTGTGGTGGAATCCATCCAATGATGTGTAGTATCTAAAGTCAGGCCAAGCCACAGGTTGCCCACATGGCCTGAGCTTTGTCACAGTTCTGTATCATGAAGCTACTCTCCATGGATGGGATGGTAATCCATTGCAAGGTCACTCCCAGCCCCAATGGGGGGGGTAGTCTGGATTTTGAATGATGGGGAGGTGCGAAGGATTTTGGGGGGGCTTGAAATTCACAATTTCAGAATTTTTTTTGGTAAGAAAATTTTGGCAAGTATTTTTTCAGGTAGTTTGTAAGAATGACTACTAGCAGTACTAGATCTACTACAAAGGAAAGTTTATTGCAATAGCATAATAGATAAACAAACAAGCATGACCATTCAAAAGGTACTCTTGTTCTTTGTTATTGTCATTTAATTCCCTTCTGGACACCTGTAAGGCTTCAAAATTCAGTATGGGATTTTTTGGTTTCATTTTGGTCCAGGGGATTTTTCTAGGTTTCGCTTGAAGCCTGAGGGATTTTTCTTGGCTTTTAATGTCCCCATTCGCACCTCATCGTCACTTGAAATCCAGAATACCCCCTCCCCCCCCCCCCCCCTTCCCCCCAGGATTACCCCCCCCCCCCCTTTTCCTCCCGGGGTGAGGATTA
>Ga0126336_10001322_pt1 | contig 12670 bp, 11 predicted proteins | sample SidCmetagenome_FD_92530 | JGI IMG/M metagenome (GOLD analysis project Ga0126336, IMG submission 92530) | Coral microbial communities from El Islote,Puerto Morelos, Mexico - Siderastrea C C metagenome | ecosystem: Host-associated > Invertebrates > Cnidaria > Coral | place: El Islote,Puerto... | reverse complement strand
TTAATCTTTAATAATCCTTAATAAGTATACTCCTAAAACAGTGAAAACTATACTAGGAGTTTAAAAGCAAAAATTAAATCAGTAAATAAATAATTAAACATATATAAATATATTTATAAAAACACGCAATAAAATCTAATAAAATGAATACGAATAAAATATAAAAATACGATACAATATAGTATCCTACATGCTAGAGATAATGGCCTTAAATTCATCTAATGAGGAATTAGAGATAAGGGTACCTTGTTCCAAGTTCTTATAGCTCTAGGGTAAAAAGAGTATAAGTATCATTCAGTGTGGCAAGTTGGTGAAATGGTGCACAATTAGGAGATCTTGAAGCTCTTGTATTGCGAGATATTTCAGGTGGTAGGGAAATACCAACAAGGCCGTTATAGATCTTGTAAAACATGAACACTTGGTTGTTCAATCTACCGTATTCCAAGGATTCCCATCCCAGTGCTTTAATCATTGGAGAGACGTGGCTGTAACGGGAATAATCGTTATAGACAAATCTGGCCGCACGGCGCTGAACCATCTCTATCTTATCAATTTTACACTGCGTGTGAGGGTCCCATGCACTACTGGCATACTCCAGTTTGGGGCGTACAAGTGTAAGATAAGCTGTGTTCTTAACCTCTGGAGTATAATCAGATAAGATTCGTCTAAGAAGACCAAGAGTTGAAGTCGCCTTCTTACAAATAGTGTCACAATGTTCATTCCAGGACAAATTGTCGGCAATAGATATCCCCAGGTAAGTTGCGGAGGAGACACTTGAGATAACCCTTAACCGTCCAAAGCATAGTTAAAGTCGACAGGAATGCTCTCGCGAGTTGTCCGTAGATGATAGCACTTGGCTACAGACATAGTACCAGACATCAAACCTGAATAATCCCCAAAATTCATTTTGTAAATTACTGAAAAACCAAACTGTTCAACATTGAAGTAGTGCTAAACAGTTTTCATTGAATACTCACACTTTAGGATTTCATCTTCTGACTCAAAACTCAGTACCACCTTGTACGAACAACATCCTAAAGGCTGCACTGCTCAAAACCTTTCAGTTGAATAGCTACTCTTTAGAATGCATCTGACATGCAAAACTGAGGACAACGTCAATTATTGACATAATTATATTTAGTCTAGCGGTTTAACTCTGGAAGTAGGGCTACTAGAGTTTCTTAAAAGCCCCCACTTCCTATTTAGGGTTACGAAGCTTTAGACTTTCAACATTAAACATGCCATCATTTCACCATTCTAGTGAGAGTTGTTTGAGAACAGTGCTTTCTTTAGTGTGTTCTTCATTTTTCAAAATTTTCCAAGCGGAGGTCTTGACAGATAATCGATACCTACTTAGCTAAGTACTAAACGTTTTGTATGGGAAGTGGAGTCAGGGATAATGCCGTAACGTTTAAAAACGCGCTAAAGAAAACTTTATTATTTACAGCAAACGAAGAATGTCGACAAATTATTGTAGCGGTTGAAACTGAAAAGAAACATAAGGTTACGACACAAAACGAGAGTAGAAGCAACACAAAATCTAGAGCCCAAAGCAATGGGAAAAGCACACATTTCTTGCGGCCATGAATAAAGCGGGAAAGGAAATTTACAAAATGTCCTGTGGCTAGGCACATGAAGAAACAACTTGCGCTCGATGCGCTTCAAAAAAAAATGATCGCTGCCGTTGAAAACTCCAGTTTACATTCTGCGGCATGCGAGATAAATATGAATAATTACAGTACATTCCAACGCAGATACAAAAGGTACTAAACTATGTTGAATTGAATTGAATAGCTGACAAAAAACAAAACAGAAAAAACTTAATTGACCTAAAGGCGTTTAAAATCCTACACGCCGGCCCCTAAGTGTTGAACCACGGGTGAGACAGTTAAATACAGAAGTAATGGGATTTAAACGCACGTAAGCGAATTATAAGACGGCAATAGCAAATCACGAGTGAAATTAAATTAACAACAGTAAAATGCGTAACAACATTAGGACATGCATGCTAAATAAACGAAAACAACAACAACAAAATGAAATAGCTTGCTAGTAAACCAGTGTTCGTTAAAACTTAGTGTCCACAAGAAGAGCAAGGTTGAAACTTGGGTAAATTGAACATCCTTAATTTTCCATGTTTACTGCTTTATGCATGTATCCGGAAACTTGAATAAATTGAACATTCACAGTGTTCCATCTTTACTGACTGAATATCCTTAATGCTCCATCTCGAGCGCTGTATTCCCTTCCACGAGTAAGCAAAGCTTGTCAATCGGTCTTTCAAGGACACCAGTCTTAACCAGAACTTTCACCCTGCGGACGAAACCCTTCTTGTCCGGGAAAACTTCCACAACTCTTCCGAGAGGCCAATGACAACGGGGCGTGTTCTCTGCTAAGACTAAGACGACATCTCCGGTTTCCAGGTTTCTACGAGGTCGTAGCCACTTTTGTCTGCCTTGAAGCAACGGAAGGTATTCCCGTGACCGCCTTCTCCAAAAACCATTGGCCAAATATTGCACTTGCTTCCACCTGCGCCGGGCGAATGAATCTTTTTTCCAAAAAGACCTGGCGGTAAAGGAGGCTCGGCCTTTAAAAGAAGCAAATGATTTGGTGTCAATGGCTCCAGATCACGGGGATCGTCTACGACCGTGGTGATGGGACGGCTGTTTAAAATGCTCTCTACCTCGCACATAAGTGTAGTGAGGCCTTCATCGTCAGCAGTTTGTTCTCGGAGCAGGGCGCTCAGGATTCTTCGAGCGGATCGAAGACAGCGCTCCCAAATACCTCCGAAGTGTGAACCGTAGGGGGAATTGAAGATCCATTTGACATTCTTCTGCAGCAAGGTCTCGTGAATCTTCTCGTGATTCCAGGATTCGAGTAATTCGCGTTCTCCGCTTGTGAAATTAGTGCCGTTGTCTGAGCGGATCTCCTGGACCTGTCCTCTTCTAGCGATAAATCTTCTGAGAGCAAGCAAGGAGTCGGTGTCTAAACTGTGTACCACTTCAATATGTACTGCGCGCACAGTCCGGCATGTGAAGATGAGACCGTGTCTTAACAATACCTCGGCAACGACGAACTTCAAAGGGCTCAAAACGGTCGATTCCGACAGAAGTGAACGGTGGTTTGTCGGGAACCAAGCGATCCTCCGGCAAGTCAGCCATTTTCTGTTCGCAAACAGGCGACTCTCGTCTACGACAACTGTAGCAGTTGGCAAGGGCTCTTCTTACTGCAGATCCTGAATTTGCGTTAATAATCCAGTACTTCTCACGAATCAGGCTAAGTACGTGTTGTCTTCCAGAATGTGCAGACAGCTTGTGGTAAGGGTCGATTATCAGGCTAGATACATTTTTATTCTTAGGAAGGATCATTTGGTGCTTGGAGTCGAAGGATGACTTGGCTTGGTTTAATCTCCCTCCAACAAGTATTAGGCCATCGACTACAATAGGGTCCAGCCTTCGAAGACAGCTACGTTTCTTAACATTCTCTGACTTGTTAAGTGAGTTAAACTCCTCATTGAAATGGTGCAACTGAACACACTAGGATTCCCACTTCAGCGGGTCTTCATCTCGTCAACGGTGATACACTGCAAAGACTGGGACTGGGTGGACTCAACCGGCTCACAAGATCTCGTGCTCTTGCTGGCTTTGCGCAAGTTTTCGCAATATCGCAAGATCCAGGCTACTGACTTCTTGAGGTTGTACGAGGACGATGTGCATTTAAAGTATTCAACCAAAGGACAGAACTGAACATCTGCTAAAACCTTCGCAAGCGCAAGCGTAAACCTTCGCAACCGCTTTCACTTCTGGGTCGTCATCTGGAATACTGCCCAATGACACGGGACTCTTAAGCCACACTTCTTCAGGTTGCCGTAGAAACGCCGGCCCCTTTATCCAACGCTTTCTGCTAATAAGGGCGTCTGCTGATAGACCTCTTGAAATATTGTCACCAGGGTTTTGGTCCCACTAACGAATCTCCACTGGACTGGGTCTGATCCGTCCCTTATTACTGCTATACGATTAGCAACAAACGTATGAAAGCGCTTGTCCTCGTTATTCACATAACGCAACACTGACGTGCTGTCCGTCCAGAAAACGGAATTCTCGGTTAATGGCAGCTCAAGTTCTCTCTTCAGTGCTTTATCTAATCTGACGGAAATTGTCGCGGCAGATAACTCCAGGCGGGGAACCGTGACTTGTTGAAGGGGCACAAGGCGTGACTTTCCTCGGAGAAAGGAACAGTGAATCTTGACATTGTTATCAACCAGGCGCAGATACAAAACTGATCCAAACGCAGTTTCCGAGGTATCGGAAAAATGATGCAACTGACTCGACGAGATATCTCCAAAGTTAGCTGGTTCAAAACATCGATCGACAGTGAACTCTGAAAGTTTAGAGACATCCGCTAACCATCTCTGCCAGTGTAAACCTTGCTCATACGGTATTTCATCGTCCCAACCCAACTTGAGTCTGCATAAGTCCTGTAGAATCTTCTTGGCTGGCAAAACAGAGGGCGTGACAAAACCAAAGGGGTCAAAAACTGAACCAACGACAGACAAGATACCCCTACGGGTTGGGGGTCTGGTTTTAATGCTAACGTCAAAACCAAACTTGTCTGCCTCTACAATCCATTGGACGCCCAGTGCGCGTTCAACCGGTAATTCGTCTTTCTGGAGGTCCAGCTTCTTAATCTCTTGTGCACGCTCCGTCTCTGGGGTGCTCTCCAGAACTTCACGACTGCCACTTATCCATTTCGTTAATCAAAAACCACCTCGTTCGAGTAGACTGCGCAAATTGCTGACCTGTTTGATTGCACCGCGAACCGATGGCAGTGACTTTAGACAATCGTCTACGTAAAGGTTTCTTTTGACCGTGCTGAAGACGTCACTTGAGTAATACCGGGCATTGTCCTCGGCAGTTCTGTGAAGAGCGAAGTTTGAACAAGCTGGTGAGGATATGGCGCCGAAGAGATGAACAGTCATCTGATATTCCTCTAGTGGGCATGCTAAATTGCTGTCCGGCCACCGCAAGAAGCAAGGATTTTCCTTGGAACTTCGCTGAACAGTCAAAGACGACACGAATTTTCCCAGGCTTATGAAGGTGATATACCCCATGAGGTGGAATAAACCATGTCTTGCCTTGAAAATTGGACTCTTTCTGGTGCGGGGGAACCTTACGTGCGTATCCCTTTTGCAACAATGTCCTCGACAAAACCTTTGTAGTCGTCAAGTAATTTTTGGCTCTTCTCCAGTTTTCCCTTTAGCCAAGCAGCATGCTGTTCGGCCTGAAGTCGGTTGTTGGGCACCAACAGCTGATGATCTCTAAACGGTAAAGCGATTTCATAGTGGCCAGCATTCAACGATACAGACTCTTCCACGCTTTGCATAAATCGGCGCTCATCTTGAGACAGCTATGTCTTTCCATCAGCAATCGATTCGCTGAAGTCACGATTGTAGAAGTTTTCGATCATCTGTTGTAGCTGAGTATCAGCCTTAACAAAGAAGCTTGCAACGTGGGAGCTGTGGGGGTAACGAGTCAAGGGACCATTGGCTGCCCAACCCAGACGGGTTCTTGTGGCGTTGGGACCGCCATCCTTACTATGCTTTACCTCAAGTGGATCAAGAGCTTCTGGGGCATCGCTTGCAATTAGAAGACCAATCTCTGCCTTCACGCTAGGCAAGTAAACACCTTCTAGATGGGGCCACTGATCAATGTCTTCCTGGGTTGGAATATCCTCCCTTTTGACTGGTATCTCTGTTCTGGTATAGAGGACTGACAGAGAAAAGAATTCATTTTCGTCGAGATCAGAGACTTCTAAGTTCTGAATAAGGAAGCTATCAACCAGACTGTCCGACTTTTCTAATGTGGTCAGAGAAATCTTGGTTTTCAAACATCTGACTCCAAGCTGTTCCATTAATGCTTCTGTACAAAACGTAGAGCTGCCCCCGCTGTCGAGGAATGCAAAAGTAGTAACAGCTGTGCTTCCTCCCTTTAGTCATACCTTCACTGGAAGTATGGGCATGGCTGTTTTCGGACGTCCGTCAAGACTGACCATTGCGTTCCACACCTCGGGTGTACCGTCAGCAGCATTACTAGCGACTCCATTGACATCACTATTCGCCTTTTCGCGAGGACGAGTGTGTAAGACAGCTAGTGGGATGCTTCAGTGTGCAATCAGTAAACTTGCATGCTTTTCTTTGAGTGCAGTCCTTTGCGACGTGTTTGTTAGAGAGGCATCCAAAGCAAATCCCTTTCGATGAGAGGAATCGAATGCGATCTGGATAAGGAAGGCTTCTTAGAAGCTTGCAGTCCTCGAGTGAATGTCTAAAACTGCAAAACAGACACAGGTTACCAGTTGGAGCAACTTGTGATGACTTGCAAGGTGAGGATATGACAGTGTTTGTGCTCTCTTCCCGATTAGAATCCTGATCGCTGTTCACTTGAGCAGCGAAACTAAAAGGCTTAGATGCGTTGCTACGATTCTGGCCTGTCTTGCTAGAACGAGAGTCCATGTTGGTTTTTGCGCTTTCGGAGATTTTCCCAAACATGCACAGGATTTGTGGCGATTCCAGCCTCGCGATCGACGAACTCTGCAATGTCATGGAATCTTTATTTCCATAATGTCATAAACTGAACGACGCCATCTCTCCCTCATACCATAGGGTAGCTTGAAAATCAATTAGTGAATAGTGTCTGGTTGATCAAACTTGCTTGAATACTGACTTCCGTCCAATGTGTTCTTACAGCTGGCAAGAAAAATGGAGAAACGGCTGAGTGCAGCGGAATCTTCTTGCTTAATAGGAGGCCAATTTAGGGCTTAAGATTCGTATGCTGATGCTATACGGTACTCGTCTCCAAATCTCTTTTCAATTAACCGACGAGCTTCCTCGTATCCTCTGTCAGGTGACAGGTGTTGACAAGATCGCACGAGTTATTTAACATCCCCGGCGGTATACTGTTCAAGGTAGTAGAGTCTGTCACAACTGTCTGATGTTTTCGACTCGATTAGACTTTCGAAAGCTCTAATGAAGGAGCGATAGCTGATTGGATCGCCATTAAATATGGGCACTTGTGGACGTGGGAGTGTACTCTTCCTGTGCTGCTCTGAAAGCAGTTCCACTATTTCGGATGCCACTTTCCTTTTGGATGCCACTCAGGTGCTTGTGGATGTAAAGGATAGCGAGGTATCACTGGGGGCGAGTTAGTCTCTTCAGCATCAAACACTTTTTCTAGCTTAACTCGCGGAGTGGGCTCGTGCTGACCCAATGGGAAATGACAATGTGTCATTGCAGGAAAATCAACTCATGGAGCAGACAGCGAAGGATCCACAAACGGGTTTTGACAAGCGATGAGGCACGACAGGCGAATTAACTTGCTTAACTTGTGAAGCAGACAACGAAGGACCTACCTTCAGGTTCAACGGATGTTGTGGTAGGATAGGCGAATTAAATGGTTTGACTTGTGAAGCTTGCGGAGTGGGCGCGTGCTGGCTCAATGGGTAATAAGAATGTGTCATTACAGGAAGATTAACTCGCGGAGCAGGCAGCAAAGGATCCACGTACGGGTGCGACGAGTGATGAGGTGTGATCGGTGAATTAACTGGCTTAACTGGCAGAGCAGGCAGCGAAGGATCCACAAACGGGTTTGAGAAGTGAGGAGGCACGATAGGCGAATTAACTGGCTTAACTTGCGTAGCAGACAACGAAGGATCTACTTTCAGGTTCAGGACGTGTATACAACGAAACCAATGTTAAGAGAACGTTTCCATCACTAAACAACAAGCGCTGTTTCTAGAGGCTCAATATACCAATTATATATTGTGATTTTATGACCTGGGTGACCACATGAAAAATCTCATGTTTAAAAAATATATATATTAATAAAACAACGACCTCGAACATACAACTATACAGGTTTGTGTAAAATCTCAGCAGTTTGTATTTTCTTTTGACGATAACAGAATGGGGAATAAAAAAACGTGAGTGGTCGAGAATCGTCCGTTTCAAGGAAACTCGGCATACACTGTTTTTACAATAGTATACATTTGTGGGAAAGATTTGTTACTTTGTTAGAAATGTGGGCTTGGTTGTTCACAGCCGATTGACCGTGATCTGGGAATACATGTAACAGCTATCCCAGGAGTCTCAGTGCTAAAAATTTGAGTTTGTCAAAATTTGTTACAGACATATTCCAAAGGCTTCCTGGGTTAGGTTTGTTTATCGTCTTTTGAGCAACCGATCCCTGTTTCTCGCGTGCTCGTTTCGTACTAGCCTGCGAATACAGCCGCCTCTACATCGCTCCCGGCCGTTCGGGACACTTCGTGAGGGAGAGCTTTCTCTCGCGCATTGCCCCGAGCGCGGCCGAGAGCGTAATCTCGTTCCCAGAGGCTGCATTCCTTTTGGTCAGCACCGCGGCATTTCAATCCCCCGCTAACCGTAAATGCGCGCAGGCTCTGGGGACGAGCCGTGCCGAGAGGCATGAGAGGAGGCTGTATTCGCGAGCCAGTTTCGTACAATAATTGTGTGATTAGATGTTCTTTCTGCGTGTAAGTAACAATATGTAGCCTTGGAATAAAACATCTCATTATTAAAAAAAAAAAACAATATGTAGCCAGTGCATCGTTTTGTAAAGCCATTAAAAAATGCATTTTCTTGTGATTGTATAAAACAAGAACTGATTTAAACCGAATCCATCTAGTTTGCCAGTTTCTGTTCTCATCCATCTAGTTTGCCAGTTTCTGTTTATTTGAAAGCTTCATCGATTCTCCTATTTCATTTAGATTTTAAATAACTTTTAGGGTTAAGAATAGGGCGCTATCTCTGCAATTAGCAAAACCTTTAATATCGCTGAGTTTTTAATCATGATAACTTAGTGAACATTAAATTGTAAAGAGAAAAACAAACTTTTCACATTGAATTTTATTCGGTATAGATTATTCCTTATTAGGTTGCACCTTCCTGCTTTGCGAAAAATTCAAATAAATTTTAATTAGCTTTTATTTTTATAATATAGATAATTGCTCCAAATGGCTGTCAAAATCATGAAAATAATGGACTCCCAATTTACAGGGGCACGTCATTTTCGGCTTTCTTAGAGTGTTTTAAAACATTTTTGAAGGTATATTTTTGTAAGCTAATACAGGTTGACCCGTTCGCTGTTTTTAGCAGAAACTTTAGGGCACAGTGAAATTTTAGGAAACTGAATATTAATCCTATCCGCCGAATTTCCGATCTGCTAGTGTCGTTCCGAAAACGCTAGATGACCTTATTTTACTCTCTAAACGAGATATTCGTCCCTCCGAAAACAATAGAAATTCGTCAGTCCCTTGTTACATAGGTCTTAAGTACTCACGCATGTGCGTGAGTAGTTAAGTAAAAAGGCTAATTTTATGGTCATATTATAGCTGTTACATTTTCGATCGGAATTGTGCAAGGTACTTATTTTTTATATATATTTTAGACATACCCCAAAGCTTGGCCTGAATGTTTTCCATTTTCGTTCTTGATATCTTTGGGGTGATTTGTATTACTTATCCATTACGTCATAGGCGTAGCGATGCGTACAGGCACACATTTAGTCCGTAAGTTCGTATGTTGCATCACACGAAAATATGGGGGTTGTACTTTTTTTTCAACATTTTTAACAGAAAGGAATGTTTGAATCTCCTGAGATTAAATAGTATCTCAAAATTAACCAAATTAAATATAGAAAGTGCTACCTACGCTGGATCGTCACTTTTTGCACGTTTTGTGCCGCGCCTAAGTAAAAATGTTACGTCGTGTAGACTCACAGGTTGGAAATGATGGTCGCCAAGAGATGAGGGGGAAGGGAGAAAATTAAAAGCATTATCAGGCGACCGAAATATCACATAGAGAATGGTAGGAATAGTAGTGTCTACGGACATTTGACATTGATCTCCCTTAACCAGTCATTCTCATAGTTATAAATAATTTCATAAGACACTCACTTCTATTACCTGAACAAACAAACCACTACTTAACTGTCTATTAATTAAAAGTTAAATTACAAGTAAATTTGGTGTCTTTCCATTTGAGGTCATCTGCTTACTCGAGCTTCATCATCCTCATCATCATCATATTACCGCCTCGTACTGGACACGAAATTAAGCTTTAGTCAGTCACTGTAGAGATTCTAACATCCACTGTTTTCCTCGTTTTTCAAAATGCTGTGAAAAGACGTTTGGTGTTCATGTTCGTTAAATCGTTATTCTATTAGTTGTAAAAACATTTCATGAGGAACTGACAATTTTCCTTAGGTAAACAACCATTTTTACCATTCAAATTCCTATTATAATATAATTAGTTAATGGTGTCAATTAAAAAAGAATTTGATATGTCTCTATTTAGGGCCATTTTCTCATTCATGCATTAAGTCATTTCCTATTCTAGAAGATCTTGTCTTTTACTGGAGATCAAAATGAGCTTTATTCAGTCTCGGTGCGAATTCGGAAATCAAATGTTCTATTTGCTTTACTAACTTCAGTACAGAGCGAGCATTTGCGTGAATGTTTAACTAAGAGGAGAGCATTTAAGGTCTTATAGTTGCTACACTATAGATCGGAATTGTGCAAGGTAGTTATTTTTATTTCTTCATTAGACCCTCTCCCTTGTGTTGTCTTCAATTCACTTCATTTTTGTTCTCTTTACTGTTGTTTATTTTGTTTTAGTTATTTGGACTTGACGTAGCCCCAAAATTTTACTCAGTGACCATGAGCAGATTATTTCAAAATGCCACATTTGCATGAACAACAGATTAGTGAGTAAATTAAAAATCATTCTGAAATTTCCCGATTGCAGTTGTTTTTTATCCCCACTGAGGAACAGAAAGAAGATTTGTGGGTACTAGCCTTTGGAAATTTTGGTAAGAATTTTATATTAAAAGTAAATGCAAGTGAAACGTTTACAACAAGGCAAGACACTAATCTGAAATACTCCTTGCAGAGTTACATGTAGATGTTGCTCAATCTTTGCTGAGGACGGAAATTTTAATTTCCAAAAAAACAAGAGGAGAAATTACGGAATGCGCTTCTAACTTTTGTAGACTGAAGTCTGCGGTCGCAAGGTTCATTTTTGATACAGTATGTACTTTGCAAAACAAACAACAACAAGTACTAGCACTGTTCAATAGCTTTTACTTGAGTAGTCACATTTTAACCTTTCATTCACAAACATAAAAGTAAAACTACCTTAAACGTGTAATACGCAGCACCGCAAGAAATTAGTTCTCACTATAGTTTGTGTTTGAATGGTTATAGTTTATAATGTTATCCACAGACTTAGAAAAAAAGAGTTACCTAATAGATAAAGCTTGTCTTCAGACTCTAAGAGAAAAAGGAAAGGGTTAAAACTACTTGAGAAAACTCTTAGGAATTTGAGCTCCTATACATGTCCATACGAAAACCAACTGATCTTCTATTTGACATACACCAGCTTGCAAGACAAAAAAATATATTGATGTAAGGTTCATAGCTTTCACTTGTACTTGTCGTGCATGTCGGCCTTTACTCTAGTCCACTTTTCATATCATCACGCGTTGTAAAGCCGGAACAGGAAGCAAGCTCTAAACTGCTGAATCACTGGTTTTCAGAAGTACAAGAGCGAATGCAATACCCCTAATGCTTAAGGGTGGAAACAAGCGACCAGAAAATTGCAAGATAAAACAATCAAACAATCTGACTCTTCAATTTGAATAAGTTAACATCAAAGGGTTAAATTTTGCTTACAAAACAAACTTTTCAAACACAGGAGTTAGTTTGTTCTTCTTACGTTTGTGTTTATACATAGGTATGCCGAGCCTGCTTGGCTGCCTTTTTCATAAGGAACGCTTAAGAGGGCCTCTGTGTTTTTCTCATAGCCCTTACTTTTGTCTCTCCTGTAAACCAGGAGAATCCGCTTAGCTTAGCACAACTAAAATTTGCCACCATAAGAGTTCTTGAGCTGCTGAAATTCAATGTTACTTATGTGCCAGCTACGTCTTAGACATGCATTCCAAAGGTTGGTAGTGGTATGCCATTGGAATTACCCGAATTTTTGCGGAGGATTCTGATTAAAGTGCGCAGGAATTAAATTAGGTTTGGAATGCCACAAGTAGTGTAGTAGGCACCGGTTAGACCCTCTTTTGTGGATTTAATTAACTTTTATGTGGAATACATTAACGCCGATGACGTCATAGTCTATTGTCTTGTACTCATGAATAAAATGAGGTGGATTCTCTTTAGGGTATAACCGGTGTGACAGGTTTGTCAATTACGTCAGGTTCTATTTTTAGCTTGTGGTTGGTATAACCAGTTTGACAGATTTCAGTTATTTTTGGATCAATGGTACCCATTTATTCACCTTGGATCAATGATGTTGTGGGGGTGAAAACAATAGAATTGTGGTGGTGGTCGCGGTGATAAAAACAATAGAATTGTGGTGGTGGCGGTGGTAAAAACAATAGAATTGTGGTGGTGGCGGTGGTAAAAACAGTAGAATTGTGGTGGTGGTGGTAAAAACAAAAGAATTGTGGTGGTGGCGGTGGTAAAAACAATAGAATTGTGGTGGTGGCGGTGGTAAAAACAAAGCATTGTGGTGGTAGTGGAACAACGAAATTGTGGTGGTGGTGATGGAACAATAGAATTGTGGTGGTGGTGGTGGTGGTGGTGGAAACAATAG
>Ga0126336_10001321_pt1 | contig 12671 bp, 19 predicted proteins | sample SidCmetagenome_FD_92530 | JGI IMG/M metagenome (GOLD analysis project Ga0126336, IMG submission 92530) | Coral microbial communities from El Islote,Puerto Morelos, Mexico - Siderastrea C C metagenome | ecosystem: Host-associated > Invertebrates > Cnidaria > Coral | place: El Islote,Puerto... | reverse complement strand
TAAGGGACCACCAAGACAAGTCGGTTGAACAACCACAGAGCGGGCATCTAAGTCCCGTTTACCCTTCCAGAAGAACTTTAAAACAAGCTTACAAAGTTCAGAAAGGACCCAGGTCGGCATGTGGATAAGGGAAGCCACATACCAAACCCTGGGACGCCAGTTGTCGATCTCAAGATCACCAGGACCAATAAACACACCAAGCACCTTGATCTTAACAGATGTCCAGTCCAAGGCGACAGGGGGGTCTAATCTCCCACTCCGAGACCCTAACCACAGCCCTTTTGACTTGGAGTGGTTGAGCTTAGCCCTGGATCCCTTCTCAAAAGGAGCTAAGTTTCTAAAGATGCCATCTTGGAATCATCGGTACAGACAATAAGGGAAGTGTCCTCCGCGTACTGAGAAATGGGAGGCAAAGGGGCAGGGGTTCAAGGTAAAGAAAGGCCAGTGTTACGTGGATTGGCACGTATATTAACAGCCAGCACTTCAGACACCAGGACAAACAGCAAAGGAGACAGAGGACAACCTTGAGGAACACTAGGAGACAAGGAGAAAAAAAGAAAGCAAATAACCATTAACATTGATAGCACTTTGAACACCAGTATAGAACAAATCAACCCAACGAATGAAAGACGAACCAAAACCCATTTTACTCAAAGTAGCATGCAAGAAATTCCAATCCACTCTATCAAAGGCCTTTTCCTGGTCAAGGGAGAGAATGGCAACTGGGACCTTGGACGAGGTGGCGTAGTCCACAACATCTCTTAGGAGAGCCACATTTTCCCCAATTTATCTACCAGGAACCCCACGGGTCTGATGTTTATTAACCACCAAATGTATTACCTTAAGAAGGTTGGCCAGCTAAAGCTCTAGCAGCTAATTTGTAGTCAACATTAAGAAGAGAGATCGGGCGCCAATTACGAGCATCTAAATGATCCCCTTTCTTAAAGACGAGAAATAACACCGCTGCGTAGAGAGAGACACAAAGAACCAGATTGAAACCAAGAGTTGAGAATTTCCACAAGATGAAGGCCGAGCACACCCCAGAACTTGACATAAAACTCCATCGACAGGCCATCAGAGCCAGGGGCCTTGCACTTGGCCATGCCGATGACAGCTTCATAACATTCCTCAACCGTCAACAAGCCATCACACTGCTCAGCCTGATCTTGAGGAAGGGAAGAAGAGATATTGACGAGTAAACACTCCTGCACTGCTGGGTCAGTCGGAACAACCGTAAAAAGATCAGAAGAGAAAAAAGCAAAAGAACGACAAATCATAAGGATTGGAAATAAAAGTACCATCAGTCTCCCTCAATGCAGAGATCCAGCGATCAGCCGACCGCTTCTTTTCTAGGTGAAAGAAATCGGCTGAGGAGATTTCACCATCCTCAACCCAACGGACCCGAGAACGCACCTGGCCCCCCCTAGCAGCTTGGAGATCAAAATGTGAGAGTTTGTTCAGAACAGAACGATACCCATCAAGAACAGACAGCAACCCATTGTCTAATTTGTCCTTTAAATGCTCCACCAGTTTCATCAGAAGGTCTTGTAACTGGGAAGACTCCTGAGAACGATGATAATCGTGCTTTTACCCTCCTCCCACCACTTGGCTAAGGATGAAAAAGATAACTGGTGCCTGCACCAAGAAGCCCAGAAATCAGCGATGAGGTGGACATACTTTCCTCCAGGACAGAGATGTTGAATTTCCAGAGACCCGGACCAGGTGGAACATTGACACAAAAAAGAACAGCACAATGATCAGAAAAGGGACACGGAAGAACGTCACAAGAAAAAACGGAAGACACCCAAACATACAGACAACCAAGGAGAACAATGCGAGACTAGAATTGTCCATTCCGCCTGGACCAGGTGAAACAGGAAGAAAAGGGGTAGAGGTACTGCCAAATGTCAATGGCACAACAAGAAGCAAAAAGTCTAGTGAGAGCTATAGTGCTTTCATGGGATGTGTCATCAACAGCAGACTGAGAGGGATCCAAGCTCACTCACTCATCCTCTGACGTGCCGAGTTGCACATAAGGCCTCTACTAGGTTTCTCCAGTCATCTCTGTCCTGGTTTCTTTTCTCCGCTGATGACCTCACCATTCCAGCTTCTTTCAATTCCCCCAACATCGCCCTCTTCCATGTGCTATGTGGATGCCCTCTGTTTCTTCTACCCTCTGGTGTCCATGTTAAGGCTATTCTGGCATGAGCTGATGGTTCTGTCCTCAGGGTGTGACCACTCCACCGCCATCTCTTTCTCTTGAGAATAATATTCATTGGTTCCTGCTTAGTAGCTTCCAAGAAATCACTATTGGAAATTCTGTTCGGCCAGGAAACCCTCATGATTCTTCGCAAACAGGTGGCATGGAAGGTACTTAGTCTTCTGAGATTTTTTGCATTCTTCAGCATTCGACTCCATAGAATAGCAGAGGTAGGACGTGTCTTTTGTATATCCTGACTTTAGTTGTGCGGCTGTAGGCATTGGATTTCCACTCAGGTTTCAACCGGGGGCTGGGGGTGGAGAAGAGGACTGCGCCGCAGCCTCAGCCTCAGCACTCCAGGGAGGATTAGTGCAAAACCTCGCAACATGGCCCTCCTGCCTGCATCTCAGACATTTACCCTTCAAAGGGTAACCTGCCACTCTATGAGCACCCAAACATAGGTCACACTCAACAGGCTGGTCTTTGTACCATACCTTCATCTTGACCACATCAATAAAAACATTCCGACAGATGACAGTTAATCTATTCAAAATGATTTTAACAATACGAGTACCTGTATAAATGTCAGTCGCTAGTCCACGCCTGCATATGAACAGAGCTGACCGTCCCAAATTTCTCAAAAAAACTAGTTATTTCTTTATCATCACCCTTAAAGGGATAATTATGAACCAAGACTGTAGTCACAATAACAGGCTGAAAAACAGGGACCTCCTTGTCCCCAAGACGCATGCACCCATGCTGCACCCAGGCTACTCTTAAAGAGACTAAGGACAAAGCTGCACAGGAACAACATCATGACCATAATGATTCTTAAGAGACTTAATGAGGTCCGCATGGGACGGAAAAGAAGAGGTCTTAATGAAGACCTTATGATTGTTCCAGGGAGCCATGACAAAAATAAAAATGGGAAGAAAGGCAAACCCCTAAAAGGGGAAGGGGCACGAGGGCAAAGCCTCCTGGCCAAAAGAAACTGGAGGGCAGCCAACAGAAAAGAAAAACGGAAAAGAAAAACTTACCAAAAGTTAAGCCTAAACCTGCAGGGCCGCCAAACGGTTGGGTGACCGCCACGTGGAGAGCTGAAAAATGCCCAGAAGATGTCGAGACGCCCACTTTACCCAAGTGAAGCCAACCGAAAACCCTTATCCAATCGGATAGGGCCTCCGGCCATACAACACCGCATCAGGTTAGTATGCCATTTTTCGGCCTCCCACAACGGATGAGCTCTCTTTGTTTTAGTTCTCTTGTGGTAAAGTGTGCAGGTCTGGCTTTCTGCTGTCCACAGTCGACCCCGCAAGGGAGAGACAGAGAGAAGATTCAGTGTTTTGGTTCTGTTTTAGGTTTAATTTTTCTTTCCCAAAGGATAGTGGATCGCAATAGTTCCTATAGTGGTGGTGTAAAAAAAGCCTGGCACTTGTAGTCGCGGGGCCCCGGGATAGTGCTTATGAGCTTTGTGTGTTCAGCAACCGGATTTCTTCAAAGCTTTGGTGAAAGTTTTAAGAAAAGGGTTTTTGGCGAGCGGATGGTCGTCGGAGGAGACAGCTTTGTTATTAGCTGGCTTGTCTGCTTTAAAAGGTAAAGGGGAGAGGCTTATGGCTGTTGTCGCTCTGTTGCTGTGTGTTGGGAAAAAGGTTCTGAGTTACAGGGGTATAGCTTGGTGCTATGCCCAGAGGAAGTCGCTTGTGAAGGTAGATTGTGAGGTCTCTGCCATAGAATCCAAGGTGGTAAACGGAGTAACAGACTCCCCTGATTTGTCCAAGGCTGTGGTGTTTGCGGTAGTGCCCATCTCCTCTGCGTCATGATCGACACTTTCCCCCCGTCCTGCATTGGTTTGGGCGCATGTGGCTGTTCTCTACACCAAGCTTTAGGGCAATTTTTCAGTAGGTGTTTAGTGGGGTGGCAGTGGTGGCACATTGTTTGCTGGCAGGTGGATGCCTGGGGAGGTTTGGCAAAAAACGTGAAAGCGCATTAATTGCCCTGTCTCCAGGGAACATTTTTGCTACAAATTGCCTACCAAACCCATGGGTCCTCCTGTGGTTACCTGGGGGTCTACACCCCAGGCTGGCTGCTGATACCTGCATAATGGCTCTGAGGACTGCAGAATAAGATGACAACAAAAATCAAAACTTCCAATTGTGCCATCACTAAAATAAACACCAAGAATTCGGAGCTTTTTCACCCATTTTAAACCGAAGGGGAACGCACCATTAGCTTGCCACCAACCAAGCCACATTTCCTTGGACTTGGTGGTCTGGAGCTGGGCACCAGATCCCTGCTCATATTTCTGTACAATGTGCAAAAGGTTACAAAGAGCTCCTTCAGTTTTCATAAAATTAGTAGCATCGTCAGCATATTGAGAAATCTTAAATTGATGGCCACCAGCACCAGGTAGCTAAAATTCTGCAGGAAGACCATCAGACCCAGGCGATTTGCCGGTCTAAAGACCTTTGAGAGCAGACAAAAGTTCCTCATTTGTAAACAAACCGTCACATTTGTCACGCTTGAGATTCTTAAAGAGAAAATTCTAAGTCATCAATTGTCTGAATTTGCATTGCATGTCAAGCGAATTCTGTGTATACAGGTCCTTATTAAAATTAACTAAGATTAACTCGATGTCAGGTGAAGAAGCTTTTTCAACTCTGTTTTCATCCTAAAATCCCTGATAATTTTTGGTCAGAGTAGATGTTCTCGGGACAAAGCGCTACATTTACACATTCTGGATTCAATGCAGGTTTGTTTAATCATAACTTTCAAATTCTCCCACCAAACCCCATAAGAATCATAATTGTCAATACAGCGCTCTTCAAAGACATCCGACATCAATTGTTCAAAATCGGAGTCTAACAAAAGCGCTACATTTAATTTTCAAATGCCACTTGTGAACATACAGACTGACAAGGTTAAGTTCTAAAATAGCAAAGTCATGATCAGAAAAAAACACATAAAAGTTTCATTAAGAAGAGCAAGCTTAAATATGTGGTGAGAAACAAGAAATCGATCCAGCCAATAAGCTTTCGAAAAATCACTATTAGACCTAGTGTAAGAAACGCCTCCAGGGTTATTTTTCCGCCAAACATCAGTTACAAATCAGACAAAAAAGGCTGAAAACATCTCTTGTCCACAGAAAAATCACCACTGGGAATTAAACGATCAAGCGCATTGTCAGTGCAATTAAAATCACCAGCAATTATGGGAGAAGAGGGTTAAAAATTAAGATGTAAATTTTCAACAAAAATTTTACGTTGAGAAAAGGAATTTGGAGCGTAAATGTTGACAGTAGTAATAGGAGTATTTCCTGGCTGCATCAACACACTTGGAGATAAGACGAGAAACAGCTCTGGCAAACCAGGGGGAGACAAAAATCGCCACACCATCAGGTTTGCCCAACAGATTGAGCACAGCGTAGGTTCTGTACAGCCTTTGATACGATGTCCTGGCAGCTCCTAATTAAAACACTGAGCCACTCAACAAGATTCTGCAAAGTGGCCTTCATTGCCACATCCGGGGCACACGTGGTTGAGATGAATACGAGAAGAAAACCATCTCACCGCTAATGAACACAGATAGTGGAATGTGACTATTCAGCCTCATGTGAGCAGTCCGTATACCATCATACCCAACGACAATTTGTCTCAGAAACTAAAGGACCTTCCCATAATGAGAAAATCTACCAATAATGACCAAATCTGGCATTTCATTTGGCCCCTCGCAAATTTTCACCAACAGTGACATTTTCATCATCACCTAAAACACTTGGTATCCAACGATAGTAATATATGGCAAACCTAAAGCTTGTTCTTTGGTGGTCAGAGTTTTGAACAACACAACCCAAGACTCACTAAAGGTCTTACATTGGATAGACGTTATGTCTTCCACATCAGTGCCGGCTTTGTCAAAAGCAAATACTATGTTGTTGCTTGAAGTCAACTTGAAAGGTGACAGAGGGCTTCTTCTTCAAAGTGGTTGTTGCTCCATCATTTTTCCATGTGTAGTGAGGAACAGTTGTAAAAGCTGCGCCTCTATCCTCCACAAAAACTGTTATGCCTCTGGTAGTTGAACTTCAACATCCGACTCGGCCCAGGTGGTGGCAGCGAAAATAACTCAGGCGTAGATTCTGACTGGGTGACCATTTGTTCGATGAGCTCCTTATTTCCATTTGTCTTCTCACTAGCCATTTTGCAGAAAGAAAAAAAGCAGAATACGCTTCATAAAAGTTCAAAAAGAACTCGTAGTCCCTGGATCTTAGCCAAAAGGGTGAGAAGCGATGCCGAGTAGGTTGTCCGCAGGCAGTGTGGTTTCTTCCTTCCATCTTCAAGATAGGGCCACCCCACAAAGCTCAGTACTGGAGAGGAAAAATAATTGTTTTTTGTAGGCCTGAGGCCGGGGAGGTTAGGAAACTACCATACATGCACAGTCAAGAAACCTGTACAACATTACGCCTTCCTTGGGGACACAATGAGCTGAAACAGTAACATAAAAAAAAAGGCAAGCAATGTGGTGCTCCTGCCTACACCGCAAACATTTTCTCTTCAAAGGGCAACCTGCCACCCTATGGGCACCTAGACAAATATCACGTTCCACAGGCTGGTCCTTATACCAAACCTTCACCTTAACCTTGTCGATAGGGGCATTCCGATGGATGATGGTCTGCTGTTTCAAAGCAATATTTTAACAATGTGAGTGCCGGTGTAAACGTTAAAATCACTTGTCCAAGTCTGTTTACGGACAGACCTGACCTGACCGTCCCAAAGGTTTCAAAATAAGTGGTTATCTCCTTATCATACCCCTTGAAAGGATAGTTGTAGACCAAAACAGTAGTAACAACTACAGGTTGGTAAATGGAGACCTCTTTATCCCCAAGACGCATAGATCCCTCCAACTCAAGGCCTGTCTTACAGGCCATTCTGCCAGGACATAGCTGCACTGCTACATCGTCGTCACCTTAATGATGACCACATCCCCAGGAAGAAAAGGTCCTAATAAACACTGTCCGATTTTTCCGAGGAGCCATGGCAAGAAAAAGGGAAAAGGAGGGAGGACAAAGGAGCAAAAGAAGACCCCCAAAAAGGGTAGAGGGGTATGAGGGCAAAGCCACGCGTCCTGAAAAACGGGAAAGGCATCCCACAAAAAGAAAGAAGAAAGGAAAAGATAACTCACCAAATGTTAAGCTCAAACCTGGAGGCCCACAGCTTCAGAGCCCAGGCCTTTTCGAGCAGGTTAATCATGGATCAGGCCCCAGTGAAAGGAAGCTGACAAGTGTCATGCTTGACTTGCTCTGCTTTGTCCATTCCATGAATAATCATAAATTGCTTTAGTGACGTTCATGTGGACCCAGGCGGGCATGGGTAAAACTGGCTGTGTACCAAACCCTGGGCTCATTTCACTCATCCACACGATGTCCTGGTTGCTCGCAATTAGACACACAAATGGTGCAGCAGGAATTAGCTAAGGGGCCTTCATTGCGGATGCGAAAAAAAAGTTTTGCTAACAATTTAAAACCACTCAGGGAACGTGGCTGGTCAGACACATGCACCGTTCTTATTCCATAGTAAATTCCGGCTGTGTGTGTCTGAAGGAGAGAACTTTCCCTTGAAAGGAGAACCCTCCCAATCAAGACCATGTGTGGCATTTCCGTGGGGCCTTCATAAATCTTTATCAAAACAGTAAATTCTCGACATCCCCAGTAAAAACCAGTAAAGAATGGGACTTCGAAAACGTAACAGTATAGTGAACCACTTGAATGAGCTGAACCTAGAGACGTCACAGCAAAGAAACCATATGGAGAGAACCAGAGTGAGCACTCGGAATGAGATACCGTGTGCGTTTCCTGAAGGCAAACAAAATCAAAGCTTAAACTAAACTGCTTAAACTACTGAAGAAGGAACATCCACTTGTTATCATTAAGGATGCCATCAACATTCAGAGACAGAAAACCAAGCCATTCTTGATCCGTAAGGAAAAATAGAGAAACGATAAGAGAAACCTCAGGACAACTGAATCCACTGCGAACTCCTAGACAGCCGATCAGAAAGCACCTGTGGTAAGGCATGACGACCCAAGGCAGACAGTGATACCAGCAGGGCCTTATCCTTAGAGAGCAACCATTTCAAAGAATGTTTAACCTTCCCCATGATTTTCTGCTCCTCGTAACCCTGAGTGGCCTGAGAGACCTCAGCTGTAGCAAGGGCAGAGGAAGAAGAAAACTCCTCAAGACTATCAGAATCCATATCAGCAATTTGCTGCCCTCAACAACAATCACATCATTTTGGTTTGGGGTTCCAACTTGGGCTCTAAAGCCATCAACACGTTGAATTTGGGGAGCTTTAGCAACATCAGACTGACTATCACACACTTGCTGGGCATCCTGGGAAAAGTCTGAGCCCAGACTTTCCCCACAGTCCCACTAGCATCCACGCTTCTAACTTCATTACTAACTTCGTTACATTTACCAATTTTACCCTCAGAGAGACTGTCATTTTTGTCCATGCCAGATTGAACATTATACAGTTAGCCAAGACACTTTGGCTTAAAGGGGCCTCAGACACAACCTGAGAGCAAGAACAAAGAACTCAGCAACCTGAGTTCTCTTCTGAGAGCCCCCTCGTTATCATGAACACCATCCTTTGCTCCTTTCCCTGAGGCTCAGAGGCCAAATAAGCAGCAACACCACCACTAGCACCAGATGCTCCCAGCAAGGAAGGGAAATCCGTAGCACTTAAAGAAGCATCAGAAATGCAAGAAACTAGGCGAGTACCACCGAAACAAGCAAAACTCACTCAACACTTTATCCTCCCCTCCAACCTCAACTGTAACCACAGGGTCAACACCACCACTCTCTATTTCATTGGCCGCTAAAACTATGGCATCAGCACCATCAACCTCCGCGACTCCTGACTCTGTCAAGGGAGTCTCCGGTGCCTTCCTTTCATGGGTTCTTTTAATTACAGGCAAAATGCTTAGGATGTTTGCATGACCAACACTTGTCCCTGTCGGGACAGGTGGATGACGTTTGGCCCTGTACATAACATAAATTGCACACAATTGCCTGGCCCTTATACCATACATGGCACATACAGTATTGTGCAAAAGTAATGCAAACAAAATTTGACGAATTACGGTCTTTGTTCTCGCAAAATTCCGTGCGAACTTTCGCGCAATGTCGAGCGACATTACAAGCAAAAGTTCGTCCACAAAACAAAATTTCGTATCGTGCGATATTTCGAAAGGTCAAATGAAAAATTGCTCTTGCAAAAATTCGAGGCAATAAAAAGGAACTTAAGCAATATACAGCTGTAAAAGCGTACCAGCGAGTCATGTAACTTCCAATCACACAGCCGGAAGGTCCATGCCCGAATGTTCTATTTCACTTCTTAATCAAACTTGAAAACAATTTCTATGAAATAAACGTTCAACTTAAACTTAAAACGGAAACAAAAAAAAACAAGGTCACCGATCTATTTATTTTCAAACTCACTTAGGAAAGAAATGTTTGTGTCGTGACAAGTATTACGTGGAAAGTCGTGCTAAATATAACGTAAACAAAATGCTTCAGTCAACTGTAGCGCATAAAGTTCAAATGTTCGGTGACCTTATTGCTCTTAAATGCATATGTAATGTTAACTAAACGAAAGGTAGGATAACCTCTGAAGGTCACAGTGGTTAAGATTCGTTTGGGATAAAAAGGATAAGTGTAAAAGTTGCACTACAAAATGCGCTAATGCCTGCAAATGTTAACAAAACATTTTAGTTGACTGAATGTTGTGCATAAACTTGAAATATCAATTCCATGACCTTACCTCTCTCATACTTGTGTGATCCTAACAAACTGAAAGGATTTTATACGAAGGTCACAACCGTTCAGATATTAAGGTAACGTCAAATTTCCAAACGTCGGAAACACAACAGAATTTGCATAACCATCGCGCTTCTAATTACACTCGCGACACCCTTGAGAAGTCACGTCTGGGTCTGACGCAAAGCAGCAGAAACTTAGTACAAAACTGCCACGAAATTTCGCTGGCACAGCTGCCAAGTGCCATGAAATTTTGCTTGAAATATCGCAGCATGCGGCGAAATATCGTCGTCACGCAGACAGTAAGTCTCCCAAAATATCGCCATACTCCGTTTTCCTTTTGAGCCAGGACCACCACCTCCTCAGTCACAAAAGTAACCTGAACAACATTGAGAGATTTGTTGAACAGCTAAGGTGTCAAATTTGGGTAAAATTTCCTCAAAAACCTCATCCTTAATTTTGCCGGACAATTTTTGTCCAACATGGACGAAACAACTACTGTTTAATACTTGACTACTGTAATGTTATTTTAATTACGTCAATGTTATCAAACTACGATAGTATCATTGCAATTACTCATCATCATTCGGCTGCAGAACAGTTGACCACAAGTTTCCTCCTTCTTTCTCGTTCAATGCAGTTACTATTAGTACACTAATAAGGTAAAAAGGTGACAGGAAAAAGAGTTGCCACTCAAAAATCCAAAGACCGAAGAAAAATAGCAAGCAGACGAAAAAATAAAGCAGTGATAAAAAAAGCGAAAAATGTACACAGGAAAACAATCGGGAAGAGCCGAAAAACCAAAAAACAAAATTATACAAGAAACAGTGAAAAAGACGGCAGTGAGAAATGAAAAATATGAACATTGGCATATTGTGACACCTTGCTCTGTTTAGTCTGAGCTGGGGATGTGAATTCTCTCAATACTGTTATCATGACTCGGCCTAGTGTTTCAGCCACAAGGCAATACAGAAGCGGGGAAAGCAGACAGCCCTGTGAAACTCCCCTTTTAAGCTTAAAAGCCGACCACGACCAGCCATTATTACCCGAGAGCTTATGTCTGTGTAGACTAGATTTACCCACCGCTGGAGCCATGGGCCCTTAGACACATTGTAGGAAGCTGTGATTAACCTGATCAAAAGCCTTCTCTGGATTTAAGCTAATAACAGCAGCCAAAAGCTGCTATCGATTGTATCGCACATTACAAAAAGGTTTTTAAAAATACTTCGGTCAGGAATACCACATATTTAATCTCACTGAGAGTCAGCGAGATAACCTTGCATAATCTGTTGGCTAATACTTAAGTACAAATTCTGTAATTGGCACTTAAAAGTGAAATTGGTCGCCAGTTTTTAAGTTGCAAAGGGTTGTCTTTCTTATAGAGTAACTGGATAATTCCCCGATGGCGTGAATCAGATCTGCTAGATCTTGACCCAATAGACCCAGATGCAGCGATAAAAATTCAACCAGAAAGGCATCAACACCTGGTGACTTTCCTGTTGACATTTGTGAGAGGGCCACATAACACTCGGAGTGTGTCAGGTTACCCTCGCATTTCTCCTGGTCTTTGGATGCCAGAGATATATCCAGTTGCATATCACCTCTAATTCTAAAACAAAAATGGGTTAAAAGTAGAAAACTTGAAGAAAATGATGCAGCAGATTTTTTTCAATTTTAGAGAAATCTCAATTTTCTACGAATTTTTAAATATATTTTCTTAATGTCTTTAGTTAGTCTTTTTAATGTCTTAGTTTTCTTTTAATGTCTTTGAGGCATTGTTCTCCTGAATTTGCCTAACACGCATGTCAGAGTTCCATCCCCTGGTTTGATCGATTGTCGGTAGTAGTTGAACCGCTTTCGTGGTTTCCACATACCATCGTTTTCACCTAAGCGTGGACACTTAAAGAAAAAACATGTTTTAATTAGGTATCAAACGTGGCATGTTTGGCCGCCAAACATTTGAAGTTTGGCAGCCGTTAAACTTGGGTTCCTACATGCGTGATCAGGTTTCAATGCCGAAATTTGCATAAATTATTCAAAAAGGTCAAAATGTTTTTCTCATGTGCTGGTTAATAATTTGAATATCGAAGAAACAAATCTAAAATCTACATTGTCTAGGTGTTCTTCGTTTTCCGGACACCCACATTTTAGCAAAACGTATTCTAACGGCCTTCAAACTTCAAAGGTTTGGTGGCCAAACATGCCACTACACCCAGTTATAACATGCTTTTCCTTCATGTGTCCACGCTTAGATGAAAACGATGGTACGTGTATTAGTAAAATAGGATGTCCGACTCAGAAAGTCTGTCAATTGTTGATTCTGACGATTCACAATGGAACTACATTCCTGGGTTTGTACCAGAAATTCTGAAAAACTTCCAACAAGAAGTTGAAGATTATTATCCAACAACGCGAGCGAGGAGAGAGGCTGAAGAGGAAGATGCTGTAATTCCGAACGGAATTTTAAACAACGTTACTTGATGTCTCTGGCAGCCTTCAACTGTACATCGAAAGACCATAGCAACCTGAGGAAAAACAAAACCTAGTAAAGTTTGCAGATTTCTCTCTGATCTCACAATCGTGGGTTTCGCGGTTTCGCACTACTTTTGTGCACAGCTCTCTAGCTTTGAGTGGCAGCGGGGTGGAGCTAAGAACAGTGCC
>Ga0126336_10001320_pt1 | contig 12675 bp, 9 predicted proteins | sample SidCmetagenome_FD_92530 | JGI IMG/M metagenome (GOLD analysis project Ga0126336, IMG submission 92530) | Coral microbial communities from El Islote,Puerto Morelos, Mexico - Siderastrea C C metagenome | ecosystem: Host-associated > Invertebrates > Cnidaria > Coral | place: El Islote,Puerto... | reverse complement strand
TATCCACCGGATAAATCTCTATCCAGTGGATAACGCAATTGGTTTCTCTAACACTTATCCACTGGATAGTGATTTATCCGGTGGATAGCGCTATCCAACTTTTGAACAACTGGGGCCAGAACTCGAAGCAAACTCAAGCAACTGGCTTCAAGCTAGCCTTCGTGAAGCAAAGGAAATAGGAGACGTCTCGACGCGCAGGCTAGCGTCAAGAGTGGGAAAACGCGTGCGACCAAGACACGATTGGTTTTCGTTTTTCGTCCGATTGGTTAAGAAAGTGGAGTGAGTAATTCTTACCATAACAGAGCGTAGTAAAGTAAAATCAAAGCAAAATGGGAATTACTTTTGACTCAATTGAAACCCGTGCTATGCTCTAATAGGCTATCAACTATCTACTACTATTGAACCTTTTTTTCTCTTTTAAACCTCTTTTGTGTCATGCAGGTGACTACATCGTGTCCCTTGGCATGCAGTACTATTTGGAGGAGCTTTTTCACAAGTACAAAGTGGACCTAGCTTTCTGGGGCCACTACCATAGTTACGAAAGGACATGCGCAGTCTACAAGCGAGAGTGCCAGAAGGAGGGACTGGGCACTACACATATCGTTGTGGGATCGGCGGGGTTTGGGATCGACACCGAAGGTTACTATGAAGTGCAGTGGTCTCGATATCACGAGAATGACTACGGTTACGGTAGAGTTTTGGTGGCTAATAGGTCGGCACTTTATTATGAGTGGGTACGAAATAGGGATAAGGTAGTGCGCGATAGAGTTTGGTTGATAAAACCAAATTCTCAGGTTGAAGTGTAATGAACGAAGAAAGCAACGAGATTTTGATGAATTACTGTCACAGTGTGGCAAATAAAACCGTAAACGCCAAAAATATGCATGGCATGTTAAGTGTGGTGACACCAATCAGATTCGATTTAAGAACTCGCATTCTGTGGTTACAGTTTACATGCCAGAGATAGTTTCGGCGTGAACTGTTTTATTAGCCGCACGGTAATAAGGCTTCAACGTTCTTTATAATTGTAACTTGAAATGAATACAGCATTTAGTTATAATGCGCGCTGAATTGCTTATCAGATAACCGCGAGTGCTGCTTATATCTAACTTTCATCATTAGAAACCTTTTCAGGATTTCTCAGGGGGCAAAATCAACAATCAACTGCCTAACTTCAGACTGTCAAAGTAAAATTTGGAGGAAGTTTCTAAGCTCTTTGGTTAGATGAGATTGAGAAACAACAGGAATGTGAAACTCATATACATCTTACTTTCTAATGAGTAGTCACTTTTCAGGATTTCTCAGTAAACAGAATTTACAATCAAGCGCTTAACTTTCGAGTCCCAAAGTAAAAATTTGAGGAAGCTTCTATAAAGCTGTTTGTTTGGATGCGACTGATAAACGACGGGAAAGGGCAACTTATATACATCTTCTGACTTTCGCATGAGTAGTCACTTTTTAGGGATTCTCAGTAAACAGAATTAACAGTCAATCGCTTAACTTTAGCGTGCTATAGTAAAAGTTTGAAAGTTTCTTTCTGTTTGGATGCGACTAAGAAACGACAGAAAAGTGCACCTTATGTACATCTTACTTTCACACTTTCATTTTCAGCCGGAATTTATAAGTAGACAGAATCAACAATTAACTGCTTATGCTTAGAGTGCTTGCGTGTGTCTGAGAAATGATAAGAAAGGATAGCTTATATCTAATAAGAAGGCACTTTTCAGGATTTCTTAGTGGACAGAAAAGTTAGAACAACATAGCGCATGGTCAGATTTGTTCTAGAGAAATACTTAGATGAGTGCCATATGAAGCAAAATTTAATTAATCACAGATAAAATCTGGCTTCGTTGCACGAATTTGTAATAAATAATTAAATGAATAGATCTGCGAGTCTTTGACGTCTTATTAACTGAAATGGATAGTGCCTAAGGAACCCATCCCCCACTCCCACTCTTACATACTACAAAAGGGCGGTCTAGAAAATCTACAACGCGATGTCGGAAAGGCGTGGTGGGAGCCTCAGGGCTCCATGAAAAAAGAATGACACAGAAAGACAAGAAGAAGGGGAAATGAGAATGTCACTTGGCCTCCATCCTGGCCTCTATCAGAAGGGATATTTAAGTCCTCCCTGATTAAACACCCTGGTTTTATTATGTTTCTAAATTCACACAAGTTACATCAGTTGTAAAATCAAGATAAAATGTCCCGGTCACCCATGAAATCATCCCTTGGAGTTATTCCTACCATTGTGCGTCGACAAGTTAAGTCCCGTTACCTGTAAAGTAAGAAAGGAGTAGTTCAGTAAAAGTCCGGCTACTTACGAAAATAGCATTAAAGTTACAAATGATGCGACATACATGATATACCTTATATTCTAATATGGTAAATGGTTTGAAACCCAGGAGCCATGCTAGTAATAAGTGCTAATGATGATGATGATGATGATGATGATGATGATGATGCCTTCCGCACAGGTTGTCGAAACCACATCAGTCAATGTCACCAGTAATCCTTTTTAGGACAACACTCACACGCACCTTTATTTTCAACCTACCTGGTCAACTTATATTCTGAGAACAACATCAGTTTGGGAAAACAGGTAACATCCATACAGGTGCCCAAATTTTAATGATTAAAGTGCACGGATTATCTGTGTATGTCTGCAATTCAAGACAATCGTTGGGACAGTTGTTGTACCTTTGCCTCATTGTAGAAGCAGTGACCAACGTTGAGATAAAAGTAAAGGAGGTAAAGGAAAATAAAGGACACAACAACAACGACAACAACAAAATCCCTTCTGTCTGAAAGGTGCAGGTTAATCATATGTCTGTGACTGTAATAGCAGCGAATTCTCTCCGTGTATCTACACCCACAGACGAACTTGCTCTAGTTAGAGGTTATACTTACTTTAGGGTTTTTTGTAGACCAGAGGGCATGCGCGTCTGGCAATTGGATCCACGTGATCCCTGACCTGCTCAAAGGATGCCTCGTAGAACAAGTCCTGAGGACTGCTAGCAATCTCAGTCAATTCTGCTGCCTGTTGCCTCTTTTTCTCGGCGTCGTACCCTTGGCCGGTTACACCCACTGCGATCACGTGACCACTGTTTTTAAGGGCGGCCGTGGCAGCCCTAAAAGTCGGGATGTCTTTTGCGTTGGTAAGGCCATCAGTTATGACAACCAACGCCTGAAGGGGGAGAGGAAAGTTAAATTTGTTTTTGTCGCAGCAAACTTGATGCAAAAAAGACAGTCAAAACATTGTAAAAGGCACACGAGGGATATCTGGTTTTACGCACGGTTTATGTTGCGCCAAACCAGCCGCATTTTTCTTTTGGAACAGACTTCTAAAATTGGCCTGTTGCAAGAAACATGGAGCAATATTCTGAATGTCAGCCTCCCTTGGAAGTGCTGCTTTTATTTTGTTGGTAGGTCAGTCGTTATTAACGTCAAAGTGGACATGAGGGCAAGAAAATGGAAAAAGGTGTTTACGTTCTTGTGTTGCATGCACATGCGTGCTTTTGCACGCCAAGTGTAAAGCAGTCTTAGGTCAACCCTTTTAGCCCAATATCAACAGGCATGTTTTCCTCTTTGTTCTCCGCGCATATCTTATGTTGCTATTTGAATTGGGCAAAACTGATTAAACATCGAGACATTTCTGGGGATAAATTTTTTCATTCTCATGGCCTGTATGTTTGATCAAGTACTGATATCTGTGAGACATTAAATATGCTTGTCACACTTGAGGCTATCTAGCAGTGTTACCAACCACTTCCTCTTCGTTAGAATGCAGGTTCATCAAAGGTTCATTCTCGGCGTTTTGTCGGGTTTGTGGAGCATTTATAAGCATGCGTGGCTATGGTGGTTGATGTGGCAAGGTCCTCGTTTTACACATCTTTGTACCTAGGGCCTGCGATCTGTTTAGTCAGTGGTAATTTAAAAAAATGAAACGTAATTTAAAAAAAAGCCACGTAGCTCTGGGGACGAGAATGTGTTTTGCAAGTTTATACCTAACTTTTACAGTACAAACCACTTTCCTGTAAAGTTTTGATTTTAACGTTAAATCCGCGCACTTTGAAATTGATCGTTGCGTAATTTTGAAGGTATCTTGCATGCATTTCCTGTGTTTGTTTTGTTGCTCACACCCTCACACGAACGTAATTTGTACTGTAAAAGGTAGGTATGAATAAAATAAGGTCCTTCAGGTTATTTTTTTGAAGTCCCTGAACAAGTCTGTAGTGATGAGAAGAAACTTGCCGGCGAATAAAGCTGTCAAGGTATCAAGATTCGTTGCTGTGACCTGCTCAATAAGAGCATTAAAAATAACAAAAAAAAACAAGAAAAAAAAAAGGTTACTGATTGCCGGCTGTAATTACATACCTGGTCGTGCTTGAGGACTTTACCGTCAAGCTTCCTTTGAGATTTTTTGAACATTTTGTAGGCCATCGCCAGAGCTTTTCCTGTTCTTGTTCCTCCTTTCGTGTAACGCATTTTTCTAATTTTCTGCTCAAGCCTCAAAAAGCCGAGCTTCTGTGACTGATGCAAATGAAACACCCGGCGCGGAGCATTGGAGTATTTTATGACACAAATTCGTGCGTAGTAGTCGCTGACGGAGAAATGTCGGATGAGTTTGATCAGAATGTCTTTCATCATCTCGAAGTTATCTTTTCCGATGCTTCCCGAGGCATCAACGACGAAACACAAATCCACGGCAGTCGTACAATCTTTGAACAAAAAAGAAGTTGGGTGAAAATCTCTTTATCATGTTACAATTGATTATACGTAACCACATGACAATGATATGACTTCTTCGCCTGAAAGAGACTGGCAGAGAGCAGTCGAAACCTCACCATCTACATCGTGAAGCAATACGATACAAATCCTGAAATTTGCAACAATTCCATCAATTGAAAAACTGCATTAAAAGAAAATATGCTCTTTAATCAAAGAAATATCGTGTTCAGGGTTCCCAAAATTAGTTTCACCTCCCTTAAACGTTCAGATGAGACTGATAATGTAGAAAAATGCAAAAATGCAGAAAACCACTAAAGCTGACTAATTTTCTCTGATTTTAAAAGGTTACTTTATAAGTCTTACACCCCACCGTCCCCATCCGGTTTCAAACCCACGTAGTGGAGCCTGGACAACGACGTCTTTCCATTGGCCCCTCGTTGGCTAACGGGGTAATAGTGATGCCGAGGGGCCCTGCATAGGCAACCACACCACCCATCCATGAATTACTCTGGTTACGGAAACGCCTAAGGAAACTGCAACTCTCACTCGTTGCAGACTAGAGGACGCCTCTAAAGTTTATTTAGGCGCCCCATGCATATGTCCGCCTTGAACGAAGTGGATTAAATAAGTGAGTTATAAGTTTTACCGTAATCAGTAACACATGACACGCACCTGGGCAGCCTTGAAAGTTTGGACCCAGAGCTGGCATCGCCCCATCAGGACAGCAACCGTACTCTGAAAAAATATGGGACAAATGTACATGACTTAATGAAGTGCAGTCGCAATGTGCTTCAATAGCCCAATTTGGATATATTAAAATTCAATCTTAAACAGTAGCCATCATTTCGAGGCTTAAAGGAATAACCCTTAATATATAAATTAATATATTAATATAAATCCTTATATTCTTATTCCCCTAAGCCTCGTAGTGATGTCTATTGTTTTAAGTTGATTTTAATATATCGAAATTGGGCTATTAATTTACGAGAAGACCAGTGAGATAGGGGGAAAGAGACTTAAGATGCGACGTTGTAGCAAAAAAATAATTATATCAGTGTATCTGAGCCTCCAGTAGGCTTTCTGAGCTCTTTCGCCAGAAGTAATTGTTGAAGCAGCCTTTGTCAGACCAAGATTCAGTACCATCTCTAGTCGCTTCTGGTTTTCTTGGGTGGCAATAAAGTATGGGAAAACTTAGCGACATCGAAGAGTCATCGGACAACAGAATTGATTGAAAACCAAGTTTTATGACCTCCTTTACCTGATCCACATTTCCCCTTGTACACGTAGTTAGTCCATTGGAGGCCAACACCCTTAAAACACTTTTGGGAGTCTTTATAAATGTCGTAAGTTTCACAGGCCAGAGGATCACACCAACACTCGCCATAGAACTGGACTCCAAAGCAGGGACATCCCTTGGCTTGGGCACCCTGTGCACACGCCATGACGACGTCTTTGAAGTTATCCCATGAAGGTATCTTCCCTCGGTTATTTAAGTACAAGTGTTTTATTGCGCGAAGTTCGGGGCGCTTCCACGCCTTTGGTCCTTTATCCCTGTAGCAACCCACGTGATCAAACCATATCTTTTCTTCTGAGGAAATAAGAAAGCGCAAAACCATTAACGTTGTTGCAACTCAGTTATCTCTGTTTTATTAACTAGCATCTTTTCCCTCGAATGTCGTTTGAGTTCATGGTTTTGGGCATGATGGTGAGGCAAAAAGAAATCAAGCATTACGCTGTGAAAACTAAGCGACGGCAGCTTTGAAAATAAAAACGAGACAACGCTGAAAAGTTTTCACCTGGTCCAGCCCATCGGAATGAGGTGTTTCTTTACTAACAAACTGTCTATCGAATATGAATATATGAAATAATCATACACTTGAACTGCGGATAAAGATAGAATTATATGAAGATCATCGCAGTGAAGGTGTTTCAACTTAAGCAGTTGAAAAGAAGAAACCTGAAAAAATTCAGGCTTGAACGGGAACTTTCAGGGAAAATTCAGGCTTGGACGTTCAAGCCTGAATATTTTCAGGTTTCTTCTTTTCAACTGTTTAAGCTGAAACACCTTCACTGCGATGATCTTCATAAAATTCAAACTGTCTATCGTTGTAACCTTGTGGTAGCTTTAAAGTGTATACTGAGGCCTCCATAAAGGGACTGCATAGGGAAGCGTTGATGGCCCATAACTTTCAAAAATATTTTCAAACTACTTAGAAGTAGGGGGTGATGACATCGATCTGAATAAGTGTGCTCGTGACTTTTTTCTTCAAATTACGGGTCGAAAAGAAAGGCTGGACAACAACGACGGAGCTGTTAGGCTCTTTTCGGGCAGGACTAGACTTAATCAAGTGAATTATGACACCTCTAAATGTAAATATTCTAGCTGTAGTCGTTTTGGATGTTGACACTACAGGTAGCGTTAACCACTAAGCTAAACGGCATGACAAGCCCTCCTATCTCCGTTTCGCCTGAGTCCCCCGGAACTTACTGAAGACCTCAACAAAACAGACAAGCTATGGGTTGAACGACAACATTGGACTTACAATTCCATTGTATGAAGTTTTTATTCAAAGCAGGTTAAGGGAAACCAAAAAATGTGAATTCAAAAAACGAGGATGAACAAGCATAAAATATAATATAAAATATATACCATAGACTGCGAGTAGTTTCTAATTTTGGCGATGGCGGTTGGGGCGGGCGAAATACACACACGTGGGGGCAAAATTTCGAGGAGACGCGACGCGAAGGGAGTGCATCTCCTCGAAATTTCGCGGCCGCGCATGTGTATTTCGCCCGCCCCACAATCGCCATCGCCAAAATTAGAGACTAGTCGCAGTCTGTATATATACCAGTAACCGACCTAAATGGGAAGTAACTCAGGACAATAAGAACTATTAAAAGTGACGATTAATCTGTTTCACTTACTTTGAGTGTACTAAAAACGGGCGGTTTTTCTAAAATCTCTCTCACCCAAGCGATTGTTCTAGATGACTAATGATATGTTTTAACGGTGACGAAGCTGTTTCTGATGTTGTTTGATTTACTATTAAGAATATCAGAAGTGCTTTGCTGGTACAACGAATTCCCCAAAACTCCACTTTATCGTTAAACTATTTTCTTGATGACTGGACAGACTGAAGCAGTGGAACATCGCGCCAGGTGAATTAATATCAAATATACACCTGACTCGCACATATCAGACGGTGGAGCTTTCTCGCCGAGTCTGGTCTTCGAGATTTTTCGCTAATATAAACAAGAAATCTGGATAGTTGTAATTTTAATATTTCTATCAAGATGTCTAAGTAAGTTTCTCTCTCACCGTTTACGAATCACTTGACGAACTGATTCTATATCATTCTCAGTGGATGTAGTTTTATACCAAGAGATAACTTAGTTATGTTTCGATTAGCTACGTACATCTTACATAACCCATCACGTTACCTTCTTCTTTAAATTTCTTCAATTTTTTCTTCTTATTCTTCTTCTTATTCTTCTTATTCTTCTTATTTTTCCTTTTTTCTCCCTTTTCTTTATTTTTACGATTCTTCTTTTTCCGCTGCTCTTCCTCCCCTTCTTCTTCACTTTCCGCATAGCTGATATTCGCTGATCTCCGTTCGCGTTCCTTCAGTTCATCAAACAGGGCTGGCGCCAACCATCTATACTTTGCCGCTTCGTCATCTAATTCATCATCTTCATTTTCTGTTTCAAAATCTGCAACTTCTTGATCTCGCTCAGTGGAAACAAAGCTGACATCAGTTTTGCTTTCATCTCCGTAAGTGTTGTGGACAGCAGCAAAAGAGATGATTAATACTATCGACAGGTGGAACTGCATGGTATCTTTGTGAAAAGCAAAAGACAGCAATTACAACATATTTCTATTTTTGTACTTACGACTAAAATGAAGTCCTGACTTGTTCAACTCTTTGGCTACCTAACTGCATGAAGCGCCAAAATTAAAGTTCAAGAAAAAATAAATTAAGTTTAAACTAAAAATTTCGCATTTGAAGTAAGAAAAGCCAAAACCTCTGAAAGGAGAGGCTACATCAATAACCAACTCAGCCCATGACGCTAAGCCTGACAATGTACTCACCTACATGCGTCAGATCTTATCCTTAAAACTTCAAATCCAGGAAATAACACAAGAGAAGCATCGAGAATAGAATTTTAAACATAGCCGTTTGTGCAAGAAGCTTACAACAAATCACAGATCAATATCTGTACTGAGTATTTTGTTCTCTGCAAACCCAGGGTAATCTTCCGGGTAGTAGTGACACTTACTACGAACGAAAATCGAAAAAATATTCCTTCCCATAACAAAAATTGCTGATGTCTTTGCCAAGAATGGTTTTTTTCTCAGTTGATTACGCGTTGAGTTGCTGTTTAGCTTCGAGTGTTGATGCTGTGGCACTTTTTGCGCTCTCTTCCTGCAGCCGAAAGTGTCGCCAAAGCACTCTCATTGGATATGGCTGAGCTTGTCAATTTTCTTCCCTTTCTTGTTAGACTTTTGTTTAGCAAAGACTTTTCGTTTGCCTTTGATCGTTGATTGGTTTTCGGGTACTGTTTAAGTGTATTTTTTTGGAACTCTGTTTGGGATAAGGCATTTTAGAAATGAATCTTTTATAGCAAGGAGCTCCACTAACCTTGTCCGTTCTGTCTTGTTTTGACCGGAGACTACAGCTGAAAATGCAACGAACGATCCCTGACCTTACAAATTTTGGCTATACGTATTTCTTGTATCCCCGAAACTGGTGGTTCCCCTCAGGTATTTTAAAAGCATCGCCTTTGTACTTTTGCCGCTTTACAATAGGAGAGATAAAAGACAATTAATTTCCATTGATTTCAAAGAGTGTGACCCTTAGATTTAACTGTAGTTTCTAGATGAACAATATCAAAGAAAATCATTACGACGTTTTTTTTTTTACTGACGACTGAGCATTTTTGCGGTTTATTTTCAATTCTTTCGCCCTCTTCAGTTTTCTTTTTTCGAAAATGAGTCAGAATTCAGTATTGATTTGGATATGAATGCAAATCCTTCTTTCCGTGATAAACTAGGATTAGTCATGATTTCAGTAATCAGAAATGACTGAATACATTTGAACTCTCCTTCTCACACCATAAAAATTATTAATGATAAATAATGAAGATTTAACGACGTTATCGCCGTTGCCACTAAGTACACAGGGAAGTTTTTTAATTTCCTGTTTTTTTTTTCAAACATAAATGGGAGTTTTTCAATGTTGTAAAATGTGATATCTGCAGCAACAAGAATGTGTTTCTTTACTCTGTGTTTATTAATAGCATCATTTTTTTTTTCAAGCTTGTCGAAAAATTGACAAGTTTCTTCCCCAAATCTCGTGCTCTTTCCTTTCTGACTGACTTTCTTTCCTGAACATATTTGAAACCTTTTAAAAGGTTATGGCCCTAGGGGAAGGGTTACGGGAATCTTTACGAACAGTCAATGATGTGAAGCTACAAATGTTTGAAAAGCAATTAACACTTGAAGCCATTCGAGTAAAGGTGGTTATCCCAAAATTAATTTACGCCGCCGCGAGCCAATCAGATTCAAGAAGTCTAGCTTGCGTTGCAGGTTTCAGGAAAAGTAGACTACACTTCTACTTTTCGCAACGTTGCGAGATGCATTGCAGCGTGTAGCATGGAATTCTGCAACTTGTATCACAGTGTTCTTGTCATCACTGCGTTGCAACTCTCTCCTCCGCAGAGGCTCCTCTTGGTAAAAAACAGTGAAAGAAAAAACGGGAACGGGAGCAGGAGCGCTGGAGAGAGAAAACGCGCGCTTTAATTTTTCCCTCTTCCCAGCTCCCGCGCGCTTTTTCCCAAGCATGCAGTCAAGGTGCGACTGTGGAGGTCTCTGCGGAGGAGAGAAGAATCGCGAGTTGCAGGAAAAATAGGCTCATGTAACAGCTCCTTAAAGAGGCACGGTAACTATAAACAACTGTATCCAATGCAACTCACGATTGGTTTGGGCATGGGCTTTTCGGTTCCTGGTTGGATAAAAGCAAACGTAAGAAACACACACACACGCAACAACGACAAATCTTGAAACGGAATATGAAACGAACTGCCAAATTGTACGTTTTCGCACCGGAAATACGAAACAGACGGTTGTATGAAAGACATGAAACTGAATGTGAAACAAACGGGCATACCGCCTTTTCTTACCCAAATAAGGATCTCGATCTGATGGGGAGACGGACACAATTTCGTGCCAGTATTGCTCGTACCGGTGTCCTAGTGGATTTGGACCCCCAGAATTGCCCCCCGGTCCAAATCCGCTAGCGAATATGGACCCCCGTGGGTCCACTTTCGCTAGCGGATTTAGACCCCCTTCGCGGATTTAGACCCCCTTCGCAGATTTGGACCCCCTTCGCGGATTTGGACCCCCTTCGCGGATTTAGACCCCCTTCGCAGATTTAAACCCCCTTCGCGGATTTAGACCCCCTTCGCGGATTTGGACTCCCCCTGTAAAACTTACTCTACCAAGTAATTTCAACAGAAATTCTGGCTATTTGTATATAAACCACCAAAACGACTCTTTCGCTCTTTAGTCTTGCCAGCAGACTATTTCTCTCGGGTTTTAGAACACGGTAATTGTGAACAGCAGATTACTGTGCTAGACGTAGAAGAGTAAAAGCTAATTTATTGAAAATAAATTAGAGACTTAAGAGAGAGAGACTGAGGTCCTTCTTCTCAAAACTCGCTGTTTCAAAAGGAAATTATTGCCTTATTAAAGGGGGTCCATATCCGCTGTGACACCAGACAGGTGTTTGGTTCGGTTTGGACTGGTGTTATGTTTAAGGAACGAAAACACAGACACAAGACAAAGCCGTGATTGATACTTACCAGTATGAATCCCCTTACCGTTACACCGGACACATTGAAACTTATTCCAAGGCAGTTGCGGATCAGACCTTTGCAAAAAGGTTGGGGTTGGGGGGAGGAAAAAAGAGGAGGGCTGGGGTAGTGGAAATGTGTTAGAACCAGAAATGAAAAAAAATTCTTTCCCAAAAAGGAAGGAGGCCTTTATCCCCATTCCCCTCCTCTAAATCCCCACTGCATAGGAAGTGCAGTGGCATGTATGTTGTAGTTTAATTTTATCCTTGGTTCAATTTTTATTTTCTTTAGTTTCATATTCATTATCATATATTAAGATAAAAAAGAACCAAGGAAACTAAAAATTAAACCAAGGATAACATTGAACGACAACATATACACTTAAAGATATTAACTAAATTACAGTTTGTGTACATTAAATAAAATTGTGCTTGGCTGATGCTTCACGAAATAGACCTGTTTACTGATACAGCAGCCATATTGATTTAGCCCTCAAATCCCATAATACTGGATTTATTGTTATTGTGATGATGGTGCATGTATCGGTAAAAAGGTCCATTCTTGGAAAAATTGGTCTTCAAACAAGAATAAAAAAAGACTGTCTGGACTAACAGGATGAGTGAGGGTGATCTGTTGACATCTTAGTGCAAGTGCCCCGGCATTTCTCGAGTACTTCTCCCTAGATATAGACGACCATTAACCATTTAAGCCCCAATAGCGATCAGAATCAAATTTCTGCTCATTATATCAGTGTATTATAACAGGTACGGGTCATGAAAATATAGCAAGTGATCACCCAAGATGAACTCTCTTGATGTTCAAACTAGTTCTCCCAAGTAGTAATCAACAAAATCTATGAAGACCACTAAGGAGAATTTGTATAATGATGTTGGGGCTAAAGGGTTAATAAGTGCATAAATTCACAAATTAGAAACAGAGGTTAACAGATTAGAGATTTACACAAAGGATAGCCTGTGTTTCCGTTTTTTTTTTTTTTTTTTGCATGGGAGGGTTTTTTTGGCAAGAAAGTTTAAAGAGGGGGAGAAAAATTAAAAGGGAGGGAGAGGGGGGAAGGGAAAAAGGAAATGCTTG
>Ga0126336_10001319_pt1 | contig 12676 bp, 7 predicted proteins | sample SidCmetagenome_FD_92530 | JGI IMG/M metagenome (GOLD analysis project Ga0126336, IMG submission 92530) | Coral microbial communities from El Islote,Puerto Morelos, Mexico - Siderastrea C C metagenome | ecosystem: Host-associated > Invertebrates > Cnidaria > Coral | place: El Islote,Puerto... | reverse complement strand
TTTACATTAAGGTGAAGTATCGAGTATATCAGGTTCTGATAGTGATACGGATAGTGATGGGGATCTGACACTGGAGTCAAGTCAATACAGCACATCCCAAATCAGCGATCTCCTACCTGAAGAGAGGAATGGAGCTAAGTCCAACTCAACCAGAAGACAACACCCCAAAGTGTTTTTTGTCAATGAAGATGGAGACGTGCTGGCTGTTTATCGGAGCGTTTTGTATTCAGTGAAGGTATAACAACTGCCTCTCATTGCCTTGTGCTTTTACTCCAGGACAATAGTATACAGCTTTCTCAGTACTGTCTATCCCATTTTTTTCACTTACCTAGCTGACACTTGTTCTCTGACTATACGTACATGTACCTTTTTCTGAGCTCGTACGGGTCATGGAGAACCAGGAATGTTGGGGAATTTGAGAATTTCAGTTTTCAGACCTGGAAAGCCATGGAAATTAAGCATTTGTCATGTAAATTCATGGGAAAATGAAGGTCATTGTACAAAATAAATTTAGCAGTTGCTTTTTCTGTGAATAAAAATTGCACAAAGGGAAAATTAATGGGTCATAACTGGATCTACGTCACCTTTTTGGTAAAGAAAAGGCTAAAATTAAGTCATGGAAAAAGTTGAAAGGTCCTGGAAAATGTCCTGGAAAGTCTTGGAATTTTACCCAAATTTAAGGTGACTCCCTATAGTTTTATGACCGCGCGCGCATTGATGATGCGAGCTGTAGTAATCTGCACGCGTTTGCATAAAATCGTAGCTTTTTCCTGATATTTTATGACGTCAGCATAGCCAAGAAAAGCAAAGTTAACAGTTAATTTTCTCGCGTTTCCTTTGGTGAATTTTTTTTAAATTTTGCACATTTTGAGATAAGAACGCTACCTTTCACATAATATTTTTTGGAAAAATTATGTCGGAATAATTCAATTTAATGGTTAAAAATAAGAAATCACATGATATGGTGAACCTGTCTGAACGACCCCATATTTTTTCCCCTGCAAAATGTTAGTCAAAATCATTTGCACATAATAGGAAAGTTTCACCAAGGGAAAATCAAAATATTTAAGAAAAAAGACAAATTAATGGGAAATATCTATCATTCTTTAGATGCTTTGTTGCCATGACAATGGCCTATGCCTGAGAAGCAAAACCTGAAAAGTAAGGGTAATTATGTTGGTAACCTTACTGGTAAAATTCAGGATCAAAGATATGAAGACAACAGAACTAGGGCTTCTTTTGCAAGTCTTGCCAGTTCGTATAATCCCTTTTGTAGAAACTCTAGGGAGCCACCTTAAAAGGGAACAAACCCTGTATTTTCTATGAATGATTATCTTTTTAATCTGTTAAAGTACTTATTTACTTTAGTTACTTGTACTGACCACTGGCCCAGACAATAATCGCCAAGTGTGACGGCAGGGTTGTAACAGTAAATAAAACTAAAAATAAATTTTAGGTCGAAAAAAATTGTGTTTAGAAAGGGTTGTATACATGTTATGGCTTTGTCCTCTGAAGAAGCTGAATGTCCATTGTTTTGGGTGTCTATGGGAGAAGTACAAATTTTGGCCCCCTTGGCAGCCTGCTTAGCGAGTGCTGCTGTAGACTTTTATGCACATTCAAGGCATTTTTTGCATTTTGGCTGCGTGCAAACTGGGGCGAGGAAACGTCCCAGTTTTTATATGTGGCCAAACAGTAAAAAATGCTTCAATGTGCAGAAAACCTCATGGAAATGCTTGCTATGCAGGCTAGCCTCTTGGACCTCATGTTCTTTTAACAAAAAAAAGGGGTGGGTCCGCTGAGTTGCCTCTTTACATTGTAGATCTATCATTGCTTGTGGTCTCACTGATCTACAGTAAAGTTACACAGTCTGGATTATGTGCAATAAATATTAGCAGATCAGAGTAAATTCAAGCTATTGATTTCATGTATTAGAAACTTATTTCTTTACAATATTAGACCAGAATTCATCTTGATTCTGAATTTTCCTTCTTCCCCCAATGTTTGTCTTTTTTGTTCGTCTGAACAGAATATCCCAGACACACCTGATGTTACCATATCACTGTTTACCAGTTTGCCAATAACAAGCTACTGGATTATTTTAATGACAGCTGGAGGTCACTTTGCTGGAGCAGTGTTCAAAGGAACAGAAGTGTTGACACACAAGACATTCCATCGATACACTGTGAGAGCAAAACGAGGAACTGCACAAGGTGCAAGAGATGCACAGCAGGGAGGAAAGCAACCAAAGTGAGTGTTGCACATCTTTGAAATCGATGTAGGAAGATCCTGGCTAAAAATGCCCCCCCCCCCCCATACCTTTATGTAGTGGGGTAGAATCGTTGCTTGAGACGAGAACAAAACAACAACAACTTTAATCCATGGGTTCTTTTTCTCAACTGGTTCAGACCAGTTACAAGCATGCAAACTTTCATATATGAAGTCGCAAAATGTCCCACTGTGTTTAATTAGCCTCCATGCAGTCGTTTTAGGGAAGTCGTATTGACTTCTTCCCCAGGGTGAAAAACTACTGCGTGGAAGACTAACGTTTAACCCCACTTGCAACAGACAAAATAAATTTGCTCACCCTGTGTTGACCTCCTCACTGCGATAAAATTATGCCGAATTGACTGACAGATTAGTTATAACTAATGCAGTGTTTTAGTATTAAAGACTTCTTTAGCTCATGGTCATTAAGAAAACTAAGATTACTTCTTTATGTAGTGTGGACAAAAGAAATGAAAATGCATTGCAGAATTTTAAAAACAATATGAAGTAAGAATTCTGTTAAGATCATCGCAGTGAAGGTGTTTCAACCTAGGCGGTTGAAAAGAAGAAACCTGAAAAAATTCAGGCTTGTACAGGAATCGAACCCATGACCTCTGCAATACCAGTGCAGCGCTCTAACCAACTGAGCTATCAAGCCAACTGGGAGCTGGTCAATTGAGAGTTCGTATTTATCCCATAGATGGTGAACAAATGAACATTAATATGTGAAATTCAGATATTTGAACTGTGGATAAAGGTAGAATTATGTGAAGATCATCGCAGTGAAGGTGTTTCAAGCTAAGTGGTTGAAAAGAAGAAACCTGAAAAAATGAAAAAAAAAAACAGCTCCCAGTTGGCTTGATAGCTCAGTTGGTTAGAGCGCTGCACCGTTATCCCAGAGGTCATGGGTTCGATTCCTGTTCGATTCAAGCCTGAATGTTTTCAGGTTTCTTCTTTTCAACCGCTTAGGTTGAAACACCTTCACTGCAATGATCTTCATATAATTCTATCTTTATCCGCAGTTCAAATATATGAATTTCATATATTAATGTTCAAATAATTAAGTAAACCAACCCTGTTTTCTTATGAATAGATCTGCAGGGGCAAGTTTGAGACGATACAATGAAGCTGCTCTATTACAGGTCTGTGTATAAATTTAGAAGATGCTAAAAGTACTTGTGTCCCACAAACCCTGTCTTTTGTTTACATCAGGCCTGACAGCAAAAGTGGGACACAGCTGATTAATCCTTTAAGCTATACGGTGACCAAATGAAATTTCTCTTTACATCGTCACCACTTGTTCAAACATTCAAGTGATGAGAATAAAGAAGGTGATCATAAAGAAATTGATGTCTTGATATTTAGACAAATTCCCTTACTAATTCCATAACAAATGTATGGGGAACTGTAAGGAGAATATGCATATTCATATTCATATTTTGTAAGACTTAAAAGTCTTACAAAACTCAAACATTTTTGTAGCAAACATAGATGAGTTTTGAGTCCTCGACAAGAATGGAATCGGTGACCTCCAATACACCGGACAGGCACTTTAACCACTGAGTTACTTGGAGAATTGTGGCATTAATCCTCACTTATGACTTAGGTTTACATGTGCAAACTTTTAATTTCTTTGTGGAACATTGTTTGAACCGGGCCTACATGTAAGGGGTATGTGAGTACTTCAAGTTTGGCTCATTTTTTTCTGTCTCAAAAGTACATGTAGTGGTGTATGTATCTTTAGCTTTAAAGCAAAAAGTAGGGTCATCAGTATCTGGTGATGGAGATGATTGAAAATCAGCAACTACTGTAAGGGACAGAGTCTTGGTGAACCACCAAATTCTCAACACTAACTTATAAAGAAATACATGATAATCACTAAAAGGAATCAATATGTTGGTTGCATATGCAGGAGGTTCAGGATCTTCTTGAAACCTGGTCCCAACATGTGGAACGCTGTGACAGAATATTTCTCAGAACACCTGCTTATAACAAATCAATGTTCTTTGGAGGAAAAAAGCCTCCTTTCAAGAAAGGTAGGGATGTAACCAGGTTCTCTTGTGTGCAGGTTTTCACTTGTTAGAAGGGTGTATATTTTTATATTCAGTTGGCAGTGCTTTATGTACTGGTGAAATTGAAGCTTCAACATCCCCCCCTGGGCATACCCTGCAGGCATTGGACCGTGCATCATGCCCGAGGAGGGGGAGATTTGATTGTTGCCTTGGTAGGGTGGGGAATTTGAACCAGATTAATCTCTTGTTCTGGGGTAATATGCCCGTGAGTTTTTTTGGTTTTTGCAGGGTTTGACGGATTTACAAGATAGAATTTTGCCTTTGTTAGTCAATAACTGTCAATAACTCTTTCAAAGGGTCTTTAAAGGAAGTTTGAAGGTGTCATTATGGGATATCTCTCTCTGAAAAGCATGAACAAATTGAAGATTGAAGACAAAATTTGTCTTTGAGAAGAAGTATTTCAGTACTAATTGGTGGGGCATTTGAACGGCTTTTTTGCCCTGAGGGGAGGGAATGTGAACAAGCCAATCTTCAAAAGCTCAAATGCCTAGGGGTTGCCCCGGGGGGATGTTGAAGCTTCGATTTGACTGATACATTAGAAGATAAAGCTGTGTTTGGAGGTGTAGTTTGAGATTAAACTTCTCTACTGTGGTCACCCTTGGAATGGTATTAACTAACAGTGATGAAAATGAAATTTCTCTTTACATCATCACTACTTGTTCAAACTATCAATTGATGAGAATAAAGGAAGTGATCACTAAGGATATATGATATATAATATTTATATGATATATGACATGGCTTGTATGATATCTATCATATAATATATGTTATACAACAATTTGAGTTATAAGACAATATTACATCTCTTGCTGTTCTGTACAAGTACCCTACGTCAAATACCAAAGAAAAACTTGCAAGAAATCCGGGAAAAATTTGTTCCCTGGGGTAAAGTCGGAAACTCATATTTAACTGCAGAATACCCGGCCACTTATTTCCATCTCACTGAATAACAAAAGTGCCTATTGTGTTACACCTCGTTCTTTAAAGCGTTCCGACACATGTAAATGAAGTGGCCGGGTATTCTGCAATTGCTTCCAATTTTCGAAAATTTTTTCCCGGGAAACACAAAAATCGGCAATCCGCGAAACTAAACTCCCGCGAAATTTTATGCCACACGGTACGTCAAGGAAAACTAACCAACACTGCATTCTGAGTTCTTTAATACAAACATGCTTGCTGATCAAAGAGGAAGTATGCCTGTCTAGTTTCCTTTCTGAGAGAACATGTAAAGTGTGCCACTGATTTATAGGTAACGTTTTCTGTTATTGTTTAAGATGATGAGCGCATTCGAACTATACCGTTCCCAACCAGAAGACCAACATTCAACGAAGTAAAACGTGTTCATCAGGAGCTGTCTAGCGTTCAATTACTGGGTAAGGCTGTCTCAGTGAAATCAAGAGCTCCTTGTTTCACTTTGTTCTTCTTTTCCCTTGAAGAAGACCTAGGGGCGCCCAACGGTTTCATTTCGGGGAATATCTATTCGGAAGGCCAAAAATCGCCTGAGATATTCGGATTTAATTGCAGTGAAACGAGCTAGAGATTTCTTTGGCGAAACATCACCTCGGACTTTCGTAGGGGACTTATTAGTTCCTATTGTTTTCGGAGGGACAGATATGTTGTCTAGAGTGCAAAATAAGGTCAGCTAGCATTTTCGGAGAGCCATCAGCAGCTCGGAAATTCGGCGCATAGGATTCTGTTTCCTAAAATTTTCTGCGGCCTAACTTTTCAGCTAAAAACGCTGAACAGATCAACCTGTATTAGCTTACACAAATATGCCTTGAAAAAGCTCGGCTGAATCAATCTAAGAAAGCAGAAAATGACATTTTTGAGTATTTTGCTGAAATTTTTATCTTTGGGTGCCCCTGATAACCCATCGAGAAGCCAATGAGGCGAGCGAGTGTGAAATTTACGTCCGAAGAACCCTGCCACGCGCGGTGCACAGTCATACCGCGCGCGTGTGTGTCGTGTGTGTCGCTCTTTGCTTGTTACTGATCATTGAAGGAATGTGGGATTGTTCTTGGTCTAACCCCCGCCTCCCACACTGTGTTATTGAGTAAAGAAAATATTTAGTTCAAGAAATGAATAGCAAAATTATATCCTGAAAGGATAATTTTAATTCTGTTTTAGGAAAGGACAATGATCCAGAAGTTCAAGGACTTCTCACGCAGTTAACACAACCAAAAATAGCGGAAAATTTACCAACAGCTGAGGAGGACAAAGTTCGAACATGGCAGGAGGGTCAAAATACTGAAAACAACAGTGAAATGAAAGAGAAAATTGATTCACGCGAAGACGACGATAAAGGCAAGCTCGATGCGGTGACTGTATCCAGATCTCAAGAAACGTCCAAGAAAACAAAAAAGAAAAAAGCCAAAAACAAAAGAATTGTCGATTCAGAGTTGGAAAATGGAGAAAAAGGTAGGGGGTAGCTGCAAAGACTGTTTGAATCTTCCAAAAATAACTACAGTACAGTAAAGGAAACAGGTTAATCACAGTAGCAAACTAATATAACAAAAGTACAGTTTAGCATCCATCGATCGGACGATCGATAATTCGGTCGGTCGGTCGGTCGGTCAGTGAGTCAGTGAGTCAGTGAGTCAGTGGGTCAGTCAGTGAGTCAGTGAGTCAGTGAGTCAGTGAGTCAGTGAGTCAGTCAGTGAGTCAGTGAGTGAGTGAGTGAGTGAGTGAGTGAGTGAGTCAGTCAGTCAGTCAGTCAGTCAGTCAGTCAGTCAGTCAGTCAGTCAGTCAGTCAGTCAGTCAGTCAGTCAGTCATGTTAGGTCAACACTTCATTAAGCGAACATCCTATCCAATTGCATCCCTCGCTTCGTGCTACAGAAACCGAACGTAATCACTAACACGGGAAGAAATAGGCTTTTAAACACACTAGAGTAATACTTTAGTTTGTCTTCCTTTTAGTTTCCTCTGAGCAGCACTTGTGGAATCGGCTCTACTGCGCTGTTGTCTCTGGAAACAAAGAAGTGATATCTTCCATTCTTGGCTTAAGCGTTACAAGTACGGCAAAAAATGATTTACAGCAAGGAGGAGACTGTTCACCTAAAGAGTCAAACCAAGATTTGAATTGTGAGAATTCATGCTTGTCAGGGGTGGAACAAAACGAGTCGTTAGAAAATAACGAGGACATCAACAGGACAGGCGAAGATTGTGAGAGCTTTGACTCTGTGAAACCCGGTTACAGTCTTAGTGGCGCTGAAGAATCCACGAGAACCAACAGAACTGAACGAGGAGCCAGTTCAAATCTGAATAATAGTATATTAAACTCTAAAGCAGACAGGACCGAGAATTCCAGGGATCAGAGTAAAAAAGGGACTGAAGAAACAGAAGAACTTGAACGAAATAATGGAGAGGTGTCGTTGAAGAGTGTTTTAGACGTGATAAACGGACGTTTTGGTGAAGGTGGTGACACGCTTCTTCACGTGGCATCACGTTCCTCACGAACAGATATTGTGTCAATGTTGCTGGAGTCTGGTGCGGATCCAGCGTTGAAGTAAGTTGTGGTATTGATAGATTGCTTTTTAATTGCGTGTGTAAAGAAATTTGCGTTTTGGTTTGGGTATGTATTACTAAGCTCTAGAGTTGGCTAAAAAAAAACGTAGGGGCCGTTTACATGAGAGAGCGTGCCCCTAGGTAGTAGGGTCACCCTACGCAGTAGAGTTTCTCTTCTCCTTTGTATTACGCAGTTCGTTTTACATGTGAGGGAGGGTGCCCCTAGGGGTAGAGTTTCCCTACCTTCAACATGTAGGGACAAGTTTTGTTTACATAAGCCCATGTAAACCAAAAAGTAGAGCTAGCCCTAGGGGGTAGGGCTATGTTCCGTTGTTCTCAGATTACCGCTGGCCACGCATAAAAGGCGCCAAATTCGTGCATGTCTTAGCCTCCCACGCAGTCGTTTTTAGGAGAGTCGTATTTCACTCCCCTCCAACTTTGCGTGAAGAACGAAGTTATCTTCAGTTCTAGTAGGTAGGGTGTCCCTATCCCCTAGGGGCCACCCTCTTTCCATGTAAACGGGCCCTTAGACCACTTTCACAAAATTGAAGTGAAACGAAAAGAAGTTGTCTCTTTGTGGTGCGCATTTTGCCGCGGTTGACGCCTGTTTCATGTATTTGCTTCGAGTTCTGATTGGTTCGTTGGGTTGCGTATGTTTGTTGTGATTGGCTGGGATGATGACTTTGGTTTTGCGACCAAATGACCTTTACAGTGATCATTAAGTCGCAGTTTCTTTACGATCTCTACCATGTGAAGTTTCAGGGATGATGAACAGGTGCCAACTTGGCACCTATGGGTAGCTTGGGTGGAAAACCGATCTCACATTTTGATTGGGGGAGCGCCTGCTGTTCGAGCTGTTGTTTTTTGTCCTTCGTTTTCGAAGATGAGCACGATCAAGCTAAAATGCTGGGTAAAATGGGATTAGGTGGGACACAGAGCATAGAATTAGAAAGATCCAAGACTTACCATAAATCAGTAAACTTGAATATGCATTTATTTCTTTTCTAAAATTTCACTTCGTCTTGATTACAGGGACGACAAAGGAAGACCGCCTTTTGTTGTTGCTAGTAGCAAGGAAACAAGAAATGAATTCCGTCGGTATATGGCGTCGCATCCAGACCGCTACGACTACGTTAAAGCACAGGTACAAGTTGGAAGATTTCATTGGGATAAAGTGTTGTAACTTTGTCTTCAGCCCTTTCATATATAAAATATTCATATTGTAGAATTTTGAAATTTCATTTACTTGAAAACGTTGCAATAACTTTCTTTTGGGATTTACTTTCAAATTTTGGTTTCAAGACTGCTGCTACAAACCGATTAAATCAAAGAGTTTGTGACAAGAAAGGGGCGAAAGGGCGAAGAGGCGATTCCTGATTGCTCCGAGAAGAAAAGATCTTACCACTGGCTTCTCTTAGTTGTCAATCAACCACGAATCGTGCAGTAAACAACTGAGAAACAAACAACGTATGGCTTGTGCAGCATGTGTCCTTTCGAAGGCAATATTTCGGATTCGTGATGAGTGATTGAAGCGACTTAGTTGTAGGACGTTTGAGACAACAACTTGTAATAATAATAATAATAATAATAATAATAATAATAATAATAATAATAATAATAATTTCTATGACTCAGAACTGAAAGTTCTAATGCTGTGAAATGAACGGGTTGTTATTCCTTTTGCAGTTGAACTTTTTGTTCTAAAGCTTGTTGAATAATTTTTAACCAGTTCTAACGCTCGGTCTACAAAGAGGTAGAGTTTGAATGTAACGATTGTTTTTAGATTCCAAGTGCACTGACACCAGAAATGGAAAATGAGAGAGAAAAAAGGAATGCCGAAAGGAAGAAAGCGCAAAAGAAAGCCCAGAAACAGAGAGTTAAGGTAAGTAAGTCTGTAAGTCTGTCTGTCTGAACGACATAATAGGAAAAAACTGAAACCGGACGGACAGCCTTACCATGGGAAAAAGTTTAGTGATGTGACTCAAGGGATGCATGCTATAAATAATGGCCTGTTAATGTTTATTTTTTGTAGGAACAAAAAGCTTTCGAACGAAGAAAGGAAGAAGAAGAGAAAGAAAAGAAAGCTCTTCAAGCTTTGAGTGACAGAGAAAAGGTTCTGACCAGTAATGCACGGATTGATGAGTTCGCTCGATTTTATCCTTTTAAAATCATTCGGGAATTAATTTCGAGACTAAAGTATTTCCTTTTTTAAGAAACCTAATTCTATACATCAAAGATAAAGAAAAGAAAAAATATATATATACGCTGTTCCATCGGTCTTTGTCACTGGTTACTGCTTGATGTTCAAATGGTGGCCTTCCTAGCTGACCGAGAGGACCTGGTAAAAAGTTCGGTGTTGATGTTTTCTGATCGTGTTAGGTACTAAAAACAACCGTCTGAGAATCACGCTACTATTCTAGCCCTTTTGACTCGACACGTTTGTTGTGACACGAACCAATAAAGCACAAACTTCTCTATCCTATAATATGTAGAAATGAATTGAGATTCAAAATGACTTTTAAGGGTCTATCTGAACTTTGGAAGCATGTTCTTGTTTCACAGAAACAATTGTACGAAACTGTTTTGGAATCAACCGAAGAACAATATCGCTTTCCGCACGTCAATTGAGCTACATTAGAAGAAACAACCGAACGGGTGTTTCTGCAACAATGTTGCCCTAGTTTGATCGGGCCTTATGTTGTTGTTGGTTTTTTTTTCTAATCAGCGGGCTCTTGCTGCAGAGAGGAGATTCGCTCAACAGCGGGCCGCTAAGCAAGCTGGGATCAGCTCATGGTAAGAAGATAAGACAACAGCGTTCATTAATGTGGTTTTAATACTTTTTGTTTTTGTACACTGTTATTATGAAGAGCAGTGGTGCTGGTTGTTTTATACAAGAGTCCGGGATCGGATTACAAGGCAACCACTCTTTAAGTTTTACACATTAAAGAAGTTATTGATTGTTATTACTCCGTTTAATTAAATAAACAATGTCTCTGTTTTTCGACCGTATTAAACTCAGTCTCTAGTCTCCTGACTGGCAAACCTGTGACTCTCTGATTTTGGATCGAATTGAAAATGCTGGTCTTTATGAAGGGCGAAAAAACCAGTTAACTAATCCTCGCGAAAACACAGGTTGTTAACCATTTAGATGGGCAAACCGGTCGAATCACGGTTTGCGCAAACGGTAAACTAAATGTACTTTCTTAAACTAATTTTACTTTCCAACCGTATTTTCCGGAAACGTTTTGTTAATGGTAAACTACCACAGACCTCTTTGCATGCTAACTTTCTTTCTTATCCTCTTTTTTTTAGTTGCGCTTGGTGCAGTGCAAGTTTGGTTGGCCAAGTTCCCTTCGAGCGGCTCGCTTATAAATACTGCAGTACAGCTTGCGTGCGGGCTCACAGACTAGACATGGAAACACAGCAACAAAGATAGCAGAAATGAGTTCTGGAAAGATTGTATGATGAAACTATAGCGGCAGCTGTGGTGAACAAATTGTCTTGCTGATCAAGGTTTATGGCAATGCGGTCTATTCCCCTACAATCCGTTATCTAGTATGAGCACCTCGACGTTAGTGAAGGACACCCTGGCATAACGACATCCCGAAATTACAGACATACCGCTGTTGCGGGCTCGTTCTCTTTCCATCGTCTACAGTATTACAGTATTAGCTACGAATTGTAGCAGGAAGACTGCGAACTACTTAATTTCAACAGTAATGAAAATAAAAACAAAATACTATTTATTTTTATAGATGCATCTCTCTGAGGTTTATTTGGAGACTGTCAACTGAGTAAAGCATGAAGGAAAATGATTGTTTTGGAGTTTAAGTGGACTTTTCGGACATTAAGGTTACTCCCAACCATCACGGGTGTCCTCCGGGAAAAAATTCGTATGCGTACCATTTTAAAGGAAAACATGGCAAACTATATATCGTTGGAAAGGTTAATAAATGTAGATTTAGGAAAAAAAAATGAATTGCCGGTTTCTTCAATTCCGCAAAAGAAAATCGCAAACAACCGCAAATAGGCCTCTCTTTCTCTTGCGTAGTGGTACATGAAGGAAGAGAGCGAATCCCCCGAACGTTTAAGGACGACACCTCATTGGTCAGTTAGAATGACGTCATGTAATTTTAGATTGTTGAAATGGAAACAACAGATAAAAAAAGCCTTCAAAGGGTGGGTGCGAACTAACAATAAATTTCAAATAATTATCATGGGGCACGGGGGTGCACTCTCTTAGCTCATCCTCACTTGTACATGACAAGTGCTACTGACCCTTAACAGCTTAAAAAAGCCACACTCACTAATTAGAGACCACATGTACAGTTGTAACCACGGCAACGAAAATATTACACAAAAGGTTAACTCCTGCTGTGCACTTGTCTTATTTATTTATGTTACGTTTATGTTCCATTTATCATGTTACTTTTTCTTATCTACATTGTCCCCAATAATCAATGCAGGGCTAAATACTTAGACACTTAAATAAAGTTTATTTCATTTTGGCACATTTTGTACCGTTCCCTCTAAAACCACAAAGTGAAGTGACCAACTTCAAGGTTTTACGCGGGACTTGAAAGCGCAACGGTGAAGATTCCTGTGACTCGACCTTACCTCGAACGTCCTCCCTAGATCGGTCTCAATTAAAGAAAATTGAGATCGGTCTCAATAAGATCAACAAGAAAATTGAGATCGGTCTAAATTAAGATCGGTCTCAATAAAAGAAAATTGAACGAGATGTTGAGGTGGGGGGGGGGGGTTGTGGGGGGGGGAATCAAAAACCCCCTCCCGACAACCGCGGGCCCGGAGCACGGAGAAAGGGAACCGT
>Ga0126336_10001318_pt1 | contig 12676 bp, 2 predicted proteins | sample SidCmetagenome_FD_92530 | JGI IMG/M metagenome (GOLD analysis project Ga0126336, IMG submission 92530) | Coral microbial communities from El Islote,Puerto Morelos, Mexico - Siderastrea C C metagenome | ecosystem: Host-associated > Invertebrates > Cnidaria > Coral | place: El Islote,Puerto... | reverse complement strand
GTAGCAGCTCGGTGCGTAGGACGCCGGTTGCAACCGGGATTACGGCGAGAGAGCGCATGGCATCGAGCAGATCTGGTAAGGTACTGGAGGCAGCATCTGGGTTGGCTTTGAGGAGACTGTCTCTGATCTCGTTTTCTGCGCACTGGAATAACTGGGGGGGGCGCAGGTGCTTCATCGATGCCTGATCCAGTACGGAATATTTCCCAGCGGCGGGTGAACACGTTCCATTCCTCGGTCGAGACGCCAATATTTACTTTAGGCCGTTCAAGTTTTGGGCCACGAGGGACAGGCGGTAGCAAAGGCTCAGCGACGGTAGGCAATGTGCGTTGATTGGCCAGGCCGTGGTTTGCCAAGAGAGCGATGGCGACGGCCTCTGAGATGTCAGCGGTCTTGAATTCACACGTGGGGATAGTACAAGCGATGACTACCAAGATTCCTTCCTTCACGAAGAAATAGCCTTCTCGATGAGCAAAATTCACTTTAATGTCAACGATGAAGGAATCATTCTACAATCGAACAAGAACGCAAAAATCATAATACAATACAAATAGGTTTATCTAAAGAAGCGAGAACACTTACAAGAAGTCCATAAGGCGAGAAATAACTAGCTCAAGTCCTTCAAATCGTTCGCAGCATACGCAAAATAAACATGGCCGACTCGTTCAGCTGAGCACGTGAGTCCCCGGTCAGCAGGTTTACTAAAGAGAAGTCCTGGTACTGGGTTGACCAGCGGATAACTCTGCAGTGTCCCTAGTTTAAATTTGGGAACTAGGGACCAAATTTTATTCCCTATTAGATTTTTTGATGAAAATGCGACTTGTTGGTGGTATAGTGGTTAGCGCATTGGACTTCAGATCTAAATGTCGGTGGTTTGAGGCCTGGTCGTCCCTGTCACCCAGGTGCGTAAAATGGGTACTGGCAACATACTGCTGGGAGGTAACCCTGCAATGGACTAGCATCCCATTGAGGGGGGAGTAGTAATACTCTCAGTTGCTTCATGCTACAGAAACCAGGACGGTTGAGCTCCGGCCACATGGGCTTCCTTTGCTCGTCTGCAACTTAACCTTTTCTTTCCTTTAGCAACTAGCCCCCTTGGACTGGTTGCAGGGACAGTCTGATTTTGGTCTTTGAATGGTTTAGTTTGCTACTTGGTTTGCAGAGACTTACATGGTACACAAGGGGAAAAGAGTCAATTTATTTGCAAGCAGGGACAAGTCTGGGGGGCTTACCATAAGCTTCAATTCAAACCAGTTTGAATTTGAGGGAAAAGTGGAAGGGACCCATTTTAGTTCCTGCAACTAGATATTTTGACAAAAGCAGGTTGTTCACAGGAAAGGACTTGTCCCCTCTTGAGTAGTGATCTTAACTGATCATTGAAGTATTTATTTTTTAGGATGTCGGTGGACAAGATAAGATTCGTCCTTTATGGCGACATTATTACAATGGCACACAGGGCTTGATCTTTGTAGTGGATTGCGCTGATCTCGATCGTATTGATGAAGCAAGAACAGAGCTTCACCGGATAGTGAATGACAGAGAGATGAAGGATGCCCTTATTTTGATATTTGCAAACAAACAGGATCTACCTGATGGTGAGTAACCTAAAGGAATATGCACTTATTGACTGACTGGGAGGGCCGGACGGGAAAATATTCATACTATTATAATGTTGTTATGCTATACATGTACCACCATACCACCATTATCATGCTATATATATTAAACAAAAATGTCCAAATTATGCATACAAATACTCAGTGAGTGTTAAGTGCACATGCATGCTAAGAATCAAAAGATAAAAATAAAATGAACAGGTTATGTGTGCAGGGCCAGGCACCTTTTTCCAGACCAGCTCTTGTCAACCTCTCTGGTCCTGCACATTTAAACTCGCCAATGCCTTCTCTATAGAATTGCATTGCAAGGCCATACAGTGGTACAGTACAGAGTTGAAGTTAGTTTTTTAAAAAAACTCTCATTTGGAGTTGGCGTGGATCCTGGTTTAGCAAAAGTGGGTTTTTGTATGAGCTGTATATTTTCAATATATAATTGAAATGTGAAATTTGAATAATTTCATACACTTTGCAAGTGTGTGTGAAGTTCATGTGAAAACAGTGCAAGAAGTGCCAGTTGCTTCAGTTTTGAATGCACACTCAGTGTGAAGGGTTAAGTTTTCTAATACAGTTACTGCTGTAAGTTTTGTGGTTAAAGTTTCCACATTTGACTGCATTTTTGTTTGCAATATTGTAGCAGGAGCTGCACTAGTGTCCTGTGTTTGACTGCTGCTGTGGAGTCATGTCATTTTAAAAATGTGTTTAATTTACTTTCCAGCCATTAAGCCCCATGAAATTCAAGAAAGATTACACCTTTCAAAACTAAGAGATAGAAATTGGTATGTGCAACCATCATGTGCGACATCTGGTGATGGCTTATACGACGGACTAACCTGGCTGTGTTCCAATCACAAACATTAATCACAAAGACACTGCAGTTGAAGTGCCATGTACTATAATTCCTGTATTTCAATAACCAGATTGACAACTTCAATAGATTTTAACCGTAATTGACTGCGGTAGTGAGATGAAAACTGCATAGGTATGATAATTGATTTTTCATTTGTTTCTGTGGTGGTATTGTGCCACATAACAGCTTTTAGGTATTACCAAAGGAAACAAAACAAAACTTGACATTGTAGCTTATTTATAACATGGCTTGTGATAATTAACAGTTAACAAATATTCATTGACATGAAGGTCAATGAGAAGGAATATTTACCCAGGCAACGTAAATATCCTTTGCTGACTACAGTCAATACAAATGAATGTGAAGCAAAGAACCAGGGGAAAAGTGGTATACAGCTGAAACCCTGCTATCACAGAAATGCAGAGACTGTGAATTCAAAGACATGCATAACATATCTGTTAGGCATCAAAGGTGAATGTACGTTTGAGGTCACGTGGCTTGCACCCATCAAAGCAAGCTATGAGTGTTAGTGCTGACATTGTTTTCTTCCATTAACTCATAAGAATGTTAAATGGGGAGTGATGTGAAACAAGTTTTACTGATTATATCTGATTGGTATCTTTCATGATCTGGTGCAAGTGCAAGTCTGGTGTTTAAGGACAGTGCCTCCTAACACAGAGGTATTTTTTAACAGATTATGACCATAAGGAAAAAAGACATCTTGGCAAGGGTCATTGGAATCCAAAAGGAAAATGTGGGTAACCACGCATTTTTCAGAGATTATTGAGCAACCATAATGCCAAAAAATCTGTAAAATGTAGAACAGTGATTGCAAATTTCTTGCACATTTAAGCTCAGTTATCTTTGAAAAATTCATGGTTACCACCAATTTTCTTTATGGATTCCAACAGCCCTTGCTAAGATCTGCTTTTCTCGCATAGTCATAAACCATGCAAAAATACCTTAGTTGTATTTAGTAGGCACCGTCCTTAAGAAACCTGAGATCCTCAGACCATCGCAAGATGCACAGAACTTATGCATAGTAACAAAAGGAGGCACCGTCCTTAATCCATTCCTGATTCAGAGGCTCATAAATTCGTAACAGCACTCAAAGATGGTTAGGAGTGTGACCTCATGCATTTACTCTCACAAGCTGTATGACCTCCAACATTCACTTTTAATTGCCTAACATAACTGCCATGCAAGTATTTGAATCCACTGTTTCTGTTGCAGTGGTAACTGGGCATGTTAGGGAGTACAAAATAGTTTCAGTGTTAAGCTGATAATTTAACAAGAGAAAATTTGTGAGCTCTGATACCAAGGGCTAACACTAAGTGAAATGTCCATGTCAGGCGGTTGTCCATCCATTTAAATTGGATGACTGTAGAGCTGGTTGTGACTGTACAGTAGATGTGTGTTGCCAGATACTATGTGAAAAAGAAGAAAGTATGTTTATGATTTGCAACCAGTGGATAAGTGGACATTCCAATTTTAAGCACCTAATCATCTGGAGTATGCAGAAAATGCTGTGTATTGCTTTAGTATGTAAGCTTCTCTGTGAGTACTTAAAGAGCTTGATTTCATCGTGTCACTAAATTTCTGAAAATTGACAAATTGGGACCAAAGTCATTACTAGTTAACAGTAGTTTATTTTGAGCATTGTTTCAATGTGCTGCTCATTTAGGCTGAGCAAGACAACTATAGCATCCAATACAGCTTGCAAATTATTGTGTGTGTTGTTGTTCCAGCAATGTTTAAAAGCTGTGCAAACACTCACAGTGATAGAATGTTGGAACGGAATTCGTCCTTCAGCCACTTGGAAAATAAATTGTTTTATCAACAGCAGCTGTTAGGAGGTTGTGAATTGTCTACAGAGAGACTCTTATATGCAATGCTAAATGTAATTCATTGCAATTATTGCTCAGCTCACCTTATTCTTAGTTGTTCAATATTCAGTTAGACTGTGGTGAAAACAAGTGAAAGAAAATTAAAGGTTAGCAATCCAGTCAAAATAAGTATTTTTGATCACTTAGATGAACTGATTTTTTGTACAGTATCAGGACGTGAAATTTGGATGTTAAAACATTAATGTTGTTGTTTGAAGGTAACAACATGCTTAGTTTTAATCATGTGGCGGTTAGATGCCTTACTTAGAATTGAAGCACCTTGTATGATAATAGGAAACTTAAGCACTGACTTTCATAAATCAAGGATGTCAACTGGAAGTGAAATTTTCCCTAAGTTATCCTAATGCAACAAAATTAGCATCAAAAGGGAAGCATTTGTTTTCTGGTTGCTGTCAGTGGCTCACAAACATTTCTGCTTAAGTTTGCCAATGTGAATAGGCCACTAACTGCATATTGTGTTTGTTTTAGACATGGCTAACTGCATTTGCAGTGGATACTTGGAAACCAATTGAACAGATATGTTTGTCTCTTATTTTAGGTTTTTGTTAGTCACAAAACAGTGTAATTTGGCTGTTTTCCAAAATGCATTTATGATGTTTGGATTCCTCTATTTTTCATACAAATATTTAAAGAAAGAATGTTACATGATGCTAAACTCTATTTTTTTTGTTGCCGTTAATAGTGTTGAAGTGTAAATAAGTTGACCCCCATTTTTTGTTTTTTGTTTTTTAATGAGAGGGTAAATTCTTTTTACACTATTTATGCTTTGTTGATCAGTGGACCCTATTCATGAATTTTGCAAGAGATTGATTTTTAGTTTTTGTCTGAAAAAAGGTGAAAAATCAACAAATACGTCACTTGTGCCCTTTATCCACCAAGTTTTTTAGTTAATGTTCTAATAAACTGAGAAGGTGAGACCGTTCAAGATACGGTATGCTTGTACAGGTGTATAACAATAGGTGTAACATCTGGCAGTTTCACGACACAGATTTTTTTTGTTTGATTGAGAGCGCAATTCCAGGTCTGTTCATGGTTTTCAAGTTTTCATTGTTAATGCAGTAGCAGTAATAATACAGTTGATAAGTGTTTGTAATTTGTGCTTATCTGTTACAAATGAGCTGGATATGTTTAACTTTTTTTAATTACAGATAAAAGTTTTAACTAATCTGCATTAGAATGTGGCTGCACAATTAATTTTTGCCTGCAACACTGCTATTACTTTTTATAATGTTACAATGAAAAACACATTTATCAACTTTTCCATAACTAACCCAAAGAAGGTTTGTTTTTTCTCATGGAGAGTTAAGCTCATGCAGCTGATACCGTATTTACAGTTAAACAAAGCCTTCGTTGGTCCTGGCTTATTACAGCACGAAATGAACTGTTATGATGGAGTGGTTTTCAAATGAGTGTCATAAAACCAAACCCAAGGTAATTACTCTAACCAATCACAATGCACCAATCACAAATTGAAGCAAATACAAGTAATTAGCGTTAGCCCTTTAAGCCCCAATATCAATATGCATATTTTCCTTAGTGATCTCCACATATTTCTTATGGTACTAGTTGGAAGAATTTGTACAAACATCAAGACATTTTATGTTTGGTGATCATTTCCTTTATTGTTGTGATCTGTATGTTTGATCAAGTAGGGATATTGTAAGGAAAAATTAGATGTTTGTCACTATTAGGGCTCAAAGGATTAAGCGCAGGAAAACACGTGTGAGCAAGTCACGATTGGTTTTGGTTTTATGTCTGATTTGTTGAGAAAGTGGCGCGAACTTTTTCAACCAATCAGAGAGCTTAGTAAAGCAAAACCAAAGCAAACACAACATTACTTTCAACACTCAATTGAAAACTGCTTTTTCAATCAGAATTTGATGGCAACTTTCAGGAAACCAACTGCAGAGCAGATGCGAACTTGAGTTGGTTTATGGGGCCCACTATCAATTTCTGATTGGATTGTTACTCTCATCAAACGATGTGAATTATTTAACAATAATATTATTTCATGAGTGCGTGATGGATATGAGATGACAATTAAATGAGGCGCTGGTTATAATCATGCCATATTTAACAAGCACGAGTGGAATAACTGTTGATTATTATTTTATTAAATTCTCAACTAATTCTTCAATTGATTTTTTTTGGCATATTTGTGGACAAAATTTTTGCTTCACAGCACAAATTTGGGCAACGCTGTGGCACTTGACATTGCACAATTTCCTTATAAGGCAAAAAGCAGGTTTATTCGCTGATAACCTCTGTGCAGTGAACCAAGCAGAAAGCTGGAAATAAAATAACCGAGATTAGGAATGTAATAGTTATAACATTTATTCACATTTTGGTTCTTTGTGCTTTAAAGAGCAGTTAAAAAAAGATCTAAATGTACTTCTAGTAAGCAGGTCTTTCTGAGTAGCTTATATTTTACATGCATATAATTAATCTTGTTATTTACCTTCCAAAGATGGTTTTGTGATTTTAAATAGTGCTAAAAGATTTGTTTTTGAGCACGGTTTTGTTCAACCCTATCTGAACATTTAAAAAATTCAGCCCAACGTTCAGTATTTGGAGCCTTTTTCTTAGGGACTTGCTGCTTTAGTTGTATGTATAAGAATGGTGTAACAATTCTTAAAAAATTGCGCCATTATTTGTGCAAGTGAAAAAAATTGTTTGAGTAACCTTGGCTTAACTAAACACAGCACCGATTGAATGCAGCCCTAGTTAACTTGTTAATATATAAATATAGTAGGAGAGGAGGTATTAGTTCTATAAACACGAAATAGAATTAGTAAAGTCAAGTCAGAGAAGGGTTATATTATTAATACGTGAAAGTTGAAATAATCTATTAATTAAAATGTCTGTCACTTTTAAGAGGTAACTTATCTGTTATACGTGTGTGTTCACAAGTCTCGGCAGTTTTGTTTGAGGGGAACCCGACCCTATAATTTATTATAACCCCTTACGCTTCAACGGTGGTCAGCATCAACTTTCTTCTTATGTTATCAGTGCATTTTAACACATGCAGGTCATGAGAGTTAGGTAAATGATCATCGGGGATGAATTGTCTGAGTTTTAACAAGTTCTCCGAACTAGTGCTGAACAAAAGTATGAAAACCCGTAAGCAGACTCTGTATAATGATGCTGGGGCTTCAGGGATTAAGCTACGCTCGAGCCTCAATTTTAAAGTCGACAACTCTTGGGAACAAATTCAAATGTCTGATAATGGGTGGTTAAAAATGTAGCGTTCTTTTGTGGCTGAGAGCGCAACTACACAAATGGGTGTCCACTTAGGAGAGCTGTCCACTCCTGGGTGGGTAAAAATGCAGCATTTTATGTGGAAGGAACCGTGACTGGGTGTCCACTTAGGAGAGGTGTCCACTCCTGGGTGGGTTAAAATGCAGCATTTGTTTGTGGAAGGGACCATAACTGGGTGTCCACGTAGGAGAAGTGTCCACTTATAAGGGGTGTCCACTCCTGGGTGGGTAAAAATGCAGCATTTGTTTGTGGAAGGGACCATGACTGTATGTCCACTTAGGAGAAGTGTCCATTTATGAGAGCTGTCCACCCCTGGGTGGGTGAAAATGCAACATTTGTTTGTGGAAGGGGCCATGACTGGGTGTCCACTTTATAGGAGAGGAGTCCCGTTTCGAGTGGTGTACGTTAGCAGTGGTTCGACTGAGCAGCGCAGCGCATACGGTGATACAGTGAACCCGATAAAACGAAGTGCCAAGCGACTGGCAAAATGTGTTCATTATAACGGGAGTTCGTTAAATTGGGGTTCTTTTCCATACATTTTACTACTACTGGGCTGAAGAAAATGGCCCGTACGCGTTATATCGGGGTTTCCGGCTGTGCCTTGACCGCAATTCGCCTGGGACAATAATTTCGCCAGTACACTCTCTTTTTTTGTATGAATGCGTAAAATTTGGCTGAGCCTGAGGGTGTTCTTATTCTAGCCCATACATTTTCTTAAAATTTGCGGCAAATCTTAGCCTCAACGTTCTTATAAAAATGGTTCTAAAAAAAGAAAAAAGAGTGTTTAAGTGTAATTGTGGGTGTTTGGATGGGCCTGTCTGGCATAATGAAATACCAGATCATTACTAATGTTAGGGCGTGCCAGCACTGCCTTAAGGGGTTTTTTGGTGCAAATTGTTGGTCCAGTTTCTCCAAGACTAACTGCAGTGTCGAAACTGTGATTGGCTTCACTCAGGCTACATGTGTGGTGTAGTCAAAATGGCCTAATTGGTGCCGTGTTTTTGCTCTCTTTAAGTAAAAGGTTGTGTTCAGTAACGAAATTGTGTCTGCAATTTAATGCTGCTCATCTGTCTACAAATATATGCTCTGAACGATAGTTATGGTATTAAGAGTCTTATGGCAAAGCAAATATCGTAGTCCGTTTTTAACAGGTTTGTTCTCCTGAAAAAGGCATTTGATGACATACATAAATGTAGGAGTTCCTTTTGAATATTGTAACTTGCCAATGCTTAGGTGAAACCGATAGTATTAAGAGAGGATATCTCCCTCGGCAAATAAGGGGGTGTTTACATACTAACTTTCAAAACTTCGCTTCCCAGAGAAATCCAACCTTACTGAGTATTTCAAAAGTCGCTAACTCAACTGATGTAAATGAGCCTTAGCCAACAAAACCCAGATTTTCCACTTAAGGATCCAGTTGCTTTAGGCGGCGACAAGTTTGTATTGCTAACTATGTAAGTATACATTGAGCCTTCCAGTTCATGTGTATCGTCTCTTTCCGTGGACCGATGGAGGACCGAACCACCCATCGGAGACCCTCCGAAACGCCTCAGCAGCGATGATCACTACGCCAATTGAAGCTCTCGCTCCTTTTCCCTTCCAGAGTAGCCTCGCTCTCATAACTTAACAATAACGGGGTGATTGAGAGTAAGGGCTCTGGTGGGGATTGGTAAAAATCGTAGCTTTCTCAAAATGTTTTCGCGGCGATGTATTGCAAGTTTGCGTGGCAGGCGCTTAAACGGGAGGGGGTGGGGAAATTAGAAAGCGCGAGACGCGAGCGCGGAATTACCTAGTCCCCTTTCGGCGCCTGCCACGCGGCAGGCTAATATACTGCCACGTGACTTTGAACAAGGTAATTTTTGGCTCAAAATTCCATTTATCAACGTGGCACTACTTTTTGTTATTTCCTCAAGTCTGCAATCAGCTCAATAATTCTAAGTCTATTAGGTACATCGGTTAAAGATGAAGATAAAAACATAAAAGAAACTCTTACGAGGAGACCAGATCCTTTAAACACTCAGTTAATCTACAAACCTACTTAATAAAATATTTAACGAACTCCCATCACAGATCTTATTTATTGCTACCTTGGTGACTTTGATAGCAGCTAAGTTGAATGACTGTTTTCAGTTTCGTTTTCCTAATTGATGACCGTCCCGAGTCACGTGTTGTAATTTGCATACATGGTGCTCGTTAACATGATGATATTTAAAAGCTTATTAGTCCTCCGAAGATGTACTTTCATGGTTCATAACATTCACCTTTTGTTGAAATAATTTTTTTTTTCATGACTGACTGAATATAATCCTGTATTTATTCGTCACATGTTTAGACTTTGATCTCAAGGTCATTGCTGCGTGAGATTTTGTTCGTACATGTAACAGTAGTCACAGGGCAATGACACGTAGACAGTGCTAATTTACAACCATTAAAGGAGAGGAGCAAGTTGATTTTGACAGGTTGCTATTAAAATAACGTTTTTTTTTTCAGCAAAATACCGACTTTGTGGGATAGCGCCTTTTGTCAAGGCGACTTTGTGAAAGCTGCCGATCGTCGTAACCTCGTTCCTAGCCTGCGTAGCAAGCGTTTCCGTAGGGCTTTCCGCCCATTAGAGGCGCTTTTCGCTTTTTGGCTGCCCAAAAATTGGGGCGAGCGCAACACTGACTGAAACAGCACTTTTTGCGCCCACCCCAATTTTCCAGCGGCCAGAAAAGCGAAAAGTGCATCGAACGTGCGGAAAGCCTTACCGAAACGCTTGCTACGCAGGCTACCTCGTTCCTAGGGAACGACGTTGCTATCGTTGCTGAGAAGGCGTAACATTCTCACAACAAGAGCTCTTGTCACAGTCAATCAATGAATATTTATAGCGTTAACACCCAACCAGAACACCTTTATTCTGGTGCGGTGGATGAGTTTACAAACTCAATGAAACACGGGTCGTAAACCATGCCTGTTTTAACAAAACGCACGTTGGGGTAAGTGTTTCCTAGTTTGCATATTCATAAACTAACACATCTTCTGTAACGGGAGAGGAAGCAGAATTATTTGTCTTCAGATAATAATGGTTCCTTTTTTTACCCTAGTGATTCATGATTCATTTTCAAATTTTTTTCTATAGTTAGTTTAGTTCTTTCCGCCCAGGTGAGGGATAGGGCCAGAAATTTTCTTCCATATTTAAGATTAATTTTTCCGTGTTTTTAGTTTTCATTTAGAAAACTGAAATAGTTTTAAGAACAATTGTCAACAATTGTATACTTGACATTTTGTTTTAGAGTGTCAAATTTCGCTTAATTTATTGGTTTCGTCCCGTATATAGGAAAACAAACAAAAAACTGAACAATGAACTACCTGGAAACAATACCTGACGAACAAAGAACATACAGTGTTAAATTTCTCGTGTACCGGTAAACAAGCACGGAGACATTTTATTGGTACAGAAAATCATCAACAGTAATACTGATTGACAGAATATCTCAAGAGAATGGATGCCGAACTATAGCACGCTCTGACTACCTTGTCTGTTCACTTTATGCTTTATCATATCTGAGGGTTCTTGTTCGGATTGAAACGAAAAAAACTTAATCCCGCCCTTAAAACTCGTTATTCATAATTCCCAGCTTTTAAACACCTGGATTCCTACCAATTTTATAATTTATGATTTCGCTTTCGCCCCAATACCTGTACGTTTTGCGATCTTCAATTTCGCAGACTTTTAGTCAGGGAGTTTTGACTTGTGTTTTGTAAAAACTATGTCCAATTTACGCTTCCTTCCGTTGGTTTGCGACTATAGTATTGACTGTGCCGTTGTGCCTTTGAAGCAACAATCAATTTCAAACAATCACCACTAGCCGTAACAAGTTGCCAGAAATGTCTAAACTACGAAACGAAGACCACAAAGAGTTAAGAAAAACACTGGAATTCGTAAATATACTCAGCAACTTGACCACGATAATTAGGGCCTGGCTGAACTGGGAAACATACGTTTCGAAAGCAAAATTTGAGTCTGTGAAGCAAAAATGTTTTTGACTTGACTTAGAAACATTTTCTTGCTTGAATACAAAGAGGTGATCTGTTGCATTCTATAGGAGTAGTTTGGGTTACCAAAGAACAGTTTGAATTAGACAAAAAAGTTAATTTTATTGTTGAAAAGCAATTTCGAAACGTTGTGCTTCGTGTTTCATTGGGTTTCCAACAACAATTAAAACATCGGCCTGCAACCTCTTGCTTCAACTGTTCCAGTTTCTGTTTGACTAATTTATAGGGAGAAGTAAGAAAAAAAGGCGACGTAGTCGGAAATGCAATTTCCAACATTCTGGATTCCAACATTCCAACAATTCCAACAATTCCAACAATTCTATTCATGAAAATTTTCATTGCGATATGGCGACTATTTGTTGTTTCCTTCTTTCATAAACTCTCAGCAGGAGCCCTCGCGAAAGTATTTTAAAACAGAAAGCATTAATAGAAAGTAGTACTTATTAGGCCCTATAGATGGCGGTGGACCTCCGGTAATCGGCAGACACCAAACAACACCATTAAAGAGGCAGCATCCTCCAAAACTGCCGACTGGTTGGCCGAAGTGGTTGGGTACCATGAGACTTCAGAGCGTTAGGCCTGGGTTCGATTACCGGCCGGACCAACACTCAGGGTCTTAAAATAACTGAGAAGAATGTTTTGTCTTTTTTTCGCATCTGCAAATGGTTAGGCTTTCTAGTCTTCTCGGATAAGGACGAAAAACCGTTTACCCCGTCTCATAGCACTTTCACTGTCTTCACTGATCTGACTGTCAGTGTGAGACGTATAAGAACCCACTGACTGCTGTTCGAAAACAGTAGGGGACGTAAACCCCGCTGGTTTCTTTTCGCAACTGCATAAGTTGCGTTAATAACTGCGAGGATCTTCTTTACACTTATTTCTTCATTCCGCACTTCAAATATATGAGTTTCATATATTCATAATTTCATCTTCATCTTTCCCGGGTATATTACGAACCAATTTAATGACCAGCTCCCAGTTGGCTTGTTAGCTCAATTGGTTAGAGCGCTGCACCG
>Ga0126336_10001317_pt1 | contig 12677 bp, 8 predicted proteins | sample SidCmetagenome_FD_92530 | JGI IMG/M metagenome (GOLD analysis project Ga0126336, IMG submission 92530) | Coral microbial communities from El Islote,Puerto Morelos, Mexico - Siderastrea C C metagenome | ecosystem: Host-associated > Invertebrates > Cnidaria > Coral | place: El Islote,Puerto... | reverse complement strand
CCAGAATTAGGTCGATATTCAAAATGGACACACGTATGGATGGATCTGTCCTTGCTGTATTAGCTGCTTATCAAAACAATCTGGTGACGTCAAAAATGATGACGTCACAAGTGGTTCAATGTCTTCCGACTAAAACGGCCCAAAGATACGACTCTTGACGGGAAAAAGTTACTAATGAACAAAAAAAAATGAACTGAAAGACAATGCAGTCAACTTGTTTCGTTGAGTCGTCAAAGGTGAGCAGAGCCCTTTTTTAAATTATCCAAAACGAATTTAGGCTCGTCAAAAGAACATTCGTAGTCAACTGTTTGTTGTAGTAGAAGAGAGAGATTTTTGCGATGTTAAAGGCGAGGGCCACTCCAGAGACCGTATATTTTTTGTACTCACCAATAAATAGACCACACTGAGTTGAGTTACTGAGCGTTGTTTGAGCTTCCATAGTGCATCCGATCCCAGTGAAATTCCTCTCAAGAAGCAAAAAATTCATCATTGGGCGCCACCATTTTGGATAGCGCTGAAGAGCCTGGCTGCATATTTGTGACGTCATTTCGCCCAACTTGTCAGTTCCAAGATGTTTGTTTGTATTCCGATACGATGGCTGCGCTCAAACCGTATTATTTTGAACCAGAACGTGCCGGTAATTCCGAGGACGATGGAAGTGGAGATGATTAAATGAAGGAACGGTTAGAAGGTACATTTTGGTGCACTTGTGAAAGATGTGAAGTGATGCCGACTCCGAGAGAATGCGTTTGCTGTCGAGAGCAGCCAGAGTCGGAAAACAAAGATAGAAGGGACACTTCGAACGAGTAAGAGTTGTATTTGTTAACGAAGAAATTTGTTTTCACTTGTACATTGTTTTTAAAATTAAAATGTGGCTTAAATCGAGCTGCAGTAGGTTTGTGGTCTTAATCTGAATTTCGGGGGTGGAAGAGGAACAATTGTGCCTCACTTATTCATTATTCCTTTCGCTTTTCTTCTGACTTATTCATTATTCATTTAACGTTTTTATGGATATTCCTTATTCATTATTGCGTGCAGCTGCTTTTCAGATTTTGTTTGACAACTTCAGGTGCAATGCCTGTGCATGAGATATAGGGGATAAATGTTGAGATCGCTTACAAAGTTTGAAATGGCTGCAAATTGTTTAATTCCATATCATATGTACATAATAAGCATGAATCAAAAGAAAAGTGCAATGTTATAAAGACAAAAAAATTAAGACGTGTTGAATACACGTTGGCTCTTTTCAAGGTTTCCTAACTCTAACATATCTCTGAATCAGGACCCGTTTACCTTCTTTTTATTACCCGGAACCTGTGAAAGAAATGGGACTCACAACCCTGGTGCAGATCTAGGATTAAGAGAAGGTGGGTTTAGGGAAAAACGCCTGGCGAAGGTGGGAGTGTCTAGGGGGGTCCGGGGGTATGCTCTCCCGGAACATTTTGAAAGTTTAGTTCCTAGAAATGCGGTTTCTGGCATTCTGAGGAGCATATGAAAGTGTTTTAGTTGCTGTAAATTCAACTCACTTTTTGTGCTAACTATATATATCCTAATTTCTCTATTAAAAAATCTTTCACCAGTCTGAAACAAGTAACGTTACTTGTGTAAGCCATAGGAATTTTTTTCGGTTCACTGTATGTGGCAACAGTTATTTTTTCCACATTTGTGTTGCACATGAATTTTTTCATTGTGAAAATCTACTAAAATGATATTTTTTGTCAAAATCAGTCAACTCTCCTCCCCACAGAAGTCAAGTGGTCCGTCTCTTAATAAAAACATTCGAATACTGATAAAAGACGCACCTATCATGAGAAATTCGCCGGGAAAGACTTCTTGTACCCAGGAGTCCTAAGTGAATACGGGTCATCCACAGTAACTATGAATGATTGCGGACTACTGTTTTAGTTGGCCTTCACACATACTCGCAAACACTGACAAAGATTTTATAGAGTCGAGGGCATACAGCATTTGCGATATTCATTATTGATTCCTTTAAAGGGTCAGAGTTATTCATTATTCCAAATATTCAAGCTCTAAATATTCCTTATTCATTTACTGTTTTAACTCGTTATTCATTATTCATTATTCCCCTTCCACCCCCGACTGAATTGTCTGTGTTTATTTTAATTTACTGGTTGTGCTGAAATAGGCAGGTATTTCTTGCGTTACAGAATACGAGGACTTCTCTCCTGTGTGCTTAAATCCTTCTTAGGGTATTTCCACCCAGGAGCTGGTTTCAAAGCAGACAGCATTAAAATTCCCTTTAAAAACATAGACATTTTCCAGTTTTTCGGGAAAGCCAAATCGCTTCTCATGGCGAAGCTGGTCGAGCCACTGCTTTGCTAGGTCTGGATTTCATACAGGCAACTGGTGAAATGCTATACCTCTTTCCTTATCTTTTTGGGACATATTGTTACAGTCTGGGGCTGTGTAAGCAAACACAACGGCCAAATAAGGGGGTTAGTTTCTAAAGAAACTGTGGTCCTGCTTCGTTGGGGACGTGAGACACAAAATTTTGGATTTATCATCTGAGTTGATAAGGTAAATTGGCCAACTTAAAGAGTTTGAAAGCTGCCGTTTTGAGCGTTAGCCCTTCGTCAGAGCGAATGGCCACGGCGACAGCTGATGAGAACGTCACAAAACAAGGTTTAATTAGCAAAACAATGACGCTGCAGTTGCGAGACAGACTCTGGTACATTTCTTCGCTGTCCTCTGCAAATCAACAACTTGAAATGACCAAATTCAAAGTTTTAGGTAGAACTTGAACACACGACAGTGAATTTCCTTTTTTCTACCTGAACTGTAACGCCGTCCTTACAGAGTCAGCTCCTGGATTGTTCTGCTACGTTAGACAGATTGAACGAGTTGAAACTATCGCGAACAAGTTTGAAATATTTGGAAGTCATTTTTAAAGTCACGCTTTCCTTGGCGTTGCCGTCGTGTTTGCTTAAGCTCTCTTTTTAGTTCACAACGGCACTGCGACAAAAAAGAGAGCAGCCGAAAAGCTATGGGCTTGAAATTGGCCAGCTGCGTTTGAGCTTCGCGCCAATTTCAATTTGGACGAAATGACGTCACGAATACGCGGCCAGGTTCCTAAGGGCCATCCAAAATGGCGGCGCCCGATGACGAATTTTTTGCTTCTTTGGAGAGGAATTTCATTGGGATTGGATGCACTATGGAAGCTCAAACAACGGTCAGTAACTCAACTCAGCGTGGTCTATTTATTAGTGAGTACAAAAAATATATGGTCTCTGGAGTGACCTTCTTCGTAAGCTGATTGTTGGTGTTTAAAGACGTTCATCCAATCTTGACAATCCCCCTTCCTCTAGTTGGGCTATTTGGCATATATTACTTGTTATTTGGGTTAATCGTTTTGGTTGATAAGTGACGTAAAAGAATATGTACTCAATTTTTTTTTAAATCGGCCCTCTTAACTCGATATGGCTTTCATGGTTGTAACTTCGAAAAACATTAACAAAAAAAAAACAGTAATAATTGTAAAAAAACGGATTACTGCAGACAAAGTTTCTTTGATTAATTTTATTCCATTCCCATTCAGTTAATAGTTATTTAAGGACGGTGCCTCCTTTTGTTACTGCGCATACGTTCTGTGCATCTCGGGATATTCGGGTTTCTTAAGGAATCTGCCCCCTTATACAACAATATTTTTGCGCGGTTTATGTCTAGGTGGAAAAAGCAGATCTTAGCAAGGGCTATCAGAAGCCAAAATGAAAATTGGGGGTAACGGCGCACTTTTCAGAGGTAATTGAGCTTAAATTTGGAAAGAAATTGCCATACATTCTTTGTATTTTAAAGCTTTAATTATCTCTGGAAAATGCGTGGTTACCCACATTTTTTCTTTTTGGATTCCAATAACCCTTGCTAAGATCTACTTTTTCCCCACAGTCATAACCTTTGCAAAAATACATCTCTATTAGGAGACCCCGTCCTTAAGAACGGCAATTGCAAACCTTGCAAAACCACAACATTGGCGATATCAATAAGTGCCTGTGTCGAAAAATATTTTAAACGTCTCACATTAATTCTTTTTCTTTTCACTTCTTTTAAAATTATATGTAGAATTATCGGTAAAGAAAGCTGAGTAATCTAAAACTGAAATAGACCACCCCCTTCATTTTTGCATTTACCTCACATGACCCTTTCCTTTAATATACCTCTTTAGAGAGCATTATTTCTGGTAACCGTTGCGTTAACTTCGCCTACAGTTTACTGTCTTAAATAGTCGGTGACCCTCACTTTTGTCTTTTTGCATTGATAATTTTCTTTTCGATTCTCGACAGATTTTGTAAAAATTGACCAAAAAAATAAATGAAGGAAGTTTAAAGTTTTCCCATTTCTCTACCCACGCGACACGGAATCATTAAATTTACTTTGAGGGACGTCATAAATTTGCTTAATAGACCCATTCACATAAAATTTGGTATAGAAAGTTGCGTTCCAGACATTGGGGCCATATCAAGTAAACTAAACGGATTTTCCAAAATTGGGATGGCCTTTGAGATATTTTATCTCGGAAACGGAGCCGGTGACTCCCAATTTTTTTTTGTAGCTGCAACAAAGGTCTTATGAAAAACTTGCGTTAACGTCCTTAAAGCCCTGGCTAAGCTGTCGGCCATGTAATATTATAACATTGTTATATCTATTGTTATTTTGCATTTACTACGCAAGAAAGAACAAGTTCTAAGGTTGAGAAAATGTAAAACAGGCGAGGGGATCCAAAAAAAGAAGGGATGAAAAGGAGATTTATCCCTTTATGTACACATTCAAACGCCAGGTAACACAATTAGAAGGCCGGTTAAACGCTTTAACATTGTTGAATGTTTTTTTTTTAATATTTGATGTTTGTTGAAGCTTGTGTGAACAGTCTACCTAGATTTCCTTCAAGCAATTTGGCTGGATGATATAATGACCATTCCTCTGGACTTTGAAATTAATGTTACCTTCAAGTGCTTGTAGTCCGGCTTAGGCAGTTTCGAAATTATGCAAATTCGATAGCCCATTCTGAATCTAAAACGAATTTAAAGCGAAATGCTCATTTCCACAGTTTTTGTCGAGAAAAAGAAATTGGCCCAAGACAGGGAAAAAGGTAAGATTAAGGATCTGTTGTATATCGATAGTTTTGCTCCGTCATGTGAGCTTCAAACTCAATAAGCTTCTTTTTGATCGAAAAGGTTGCATGGGAAAGCACGAGTGCAGCTCAACTCCTACTAAACCTTAGTGCTCATCAAACTTGCCGCGTTTATTCATAACTCGGTAGAAGCACGCTTAAAAAGAACAAACTCTTGCATCAGTTCTAGATCTGGAGTTAATAATCAACTATATTCCTAGGAGATTTGGCCAACCTGCTAAGTCGTTCTAGCTTTTCAGTGTGTGAATTGAAATCCTCAACCATTAGTAAGTAAGTAAGTAAGTAAGTATATAAGTAAGTAAGTAAATAAATAAATAAGTAAGTAAGTAAAAGGTTTAATTACATAGTATCCACGTAGTGGCTCTTCTTCTGTTACTAGCTGAAAATACCGAATATTTACATTTAACCCTATTTTGCTTAGGCTTTTTTTGAGTTTCTGAGCCTGAGGAGGGGGGGGGGGCACTTTAGATCTCGAAAAGTATTCACGCTCTTGTGATGAAACTTGCCACGTTTTTAGCACGTCATTAGCTTAACAGATTGGATTTATGGCATGTCGATTATGACGTTTTATGACGTCACGAAGCAGCCATTTTGAAGTTTGAGCCGCCATCTTGAATCCCGAGCATGCAGTAATACAGTTGACAATGACGGCGTCGAAATATATATGAATTTGTTCTAAGAAACATACTTAATCAAAACAAGCACAAAAAGGAAGGGATTATCTACTTCTTACAAACGAAGGGGAAAAACTGAAAAAAAGACTGAAAAGGTAGACGGTTGCTATGGAAATGTCAATAATCATAGACACGCCATTGAGACAGGAAAATTTTCTCTGATAAATTTCAGAAAAAGTCACGAGATTTTGTAATTATTCGTCTGGCCGTTTAAAAGTTATAACTTGTTAAAGTCAGTGCGGGCACAATGTGCCCCCCCCCCCAGGCTAAATGAGGTTAAAATATAAAATAAAATAGAAAAAAATTAAATTAAAACAAAATAAATGTTTTGTCAACTATTGCAGCTTGCCTACGCTTTTGCTACTCACCTCAAAATGAGGAAACTCCAGTGAAAAAGGTGTGAGATATCGTGCGCCATAGGTATCGGTGAAGAAATTCCCCCTGCCTTCACAAGTCAGAAGGAGACCGTCCATTCGTATGCCTGTTGGGGCTTCCCACAGCTAATAATTTAAATACAAGGAGAGAAACTGATAGCAACTCGTTAACAGTACAAACAACAACAAAACGTCACAAGGCACGTTTCAAACGTCGTAGCTCTCACGCGCAGTAAGAGGTAGTGCGCAGTTTTTTGACAGGAGAAAGGCTTTTGAATGAATTTGGTTCGGCAGATTTAAATTTTAATAGTTACTGCAAATAATAATAATAAATAATAAAAAGCATTTTTATAACGCCATATCCAAGGGCTCATGGCGCTTTACAACGTAATAGTAATATTAAAATAGGTGCAAATTCCCAAGGTGCAGCAAACTTTGTCGCATAACATGTTCCTCTAAATTGCCGCATTTCAGAAAAGTGCCTCTATGCTAACTTGCATCTCAATAAAGAACAATAGAGTATATTTGCCTGATGCCTCGTTCTTTAAAGGCACGCATTGGATTTATTTAATTTTCCGCAACGCCGCACCTCACTCGGCTTTAGGCTACAAGCAGTGTTCTATTTCGCACTGCAACAATTATCGCATCCCATTACGATTGGGGGGTGGGGGAATTCGGCAACAAGATGTGGGTCGTGTGATAACAAGTGTTGCGGCTAACGGGGCAATGACTATGAAAACTCTGAACACCTTCTCAACTTGGGGAAGTCACTCGCTGGCTGCGGGAAGTACGGGGACTACACAGCAGAAATCACTGAGACTCAGAGAAAGACTGTACTTGACTCCAACAGTAGACTTTAATACTGCCATACCTCCAAGATATCACCAGATTTTTCACCAAAGAATAGCAAACAAAGCACTTGTATATATATCAAAAATAGCGGAAATTACATAACGCAGAACGGAAATTACACAATTGACTAAGAAGTCTGAGTTAACATTATCTCATCGCATAAAAGAACTTTGATTGGGGAAAACGGAATTTAAGCTTTACAAAATTAATCATTTTCAAAACAATGCAGGTAGATAACAGTTTAACGAAGGACTAGCGCAGGTTACAGTTACACTTTAACGCTTTAACGCTTTTAACACTTTACAGCAGGTAGTAGTTACGGTTTACTGAACTGAAAACTAAGGAAATATTTCTATGTTGGATTTTTCTGTATTTTTTAACGGCAAAGCAGATAAAACTTATTAAGAATAATTTCTTCCCCTTTCATTCCTCCGACCTTAGTTCGAAACCCTCCTGGGTCGAGCAATTAAAATAAAGTAATTAATATAGGCGTAGCGGTAATGTTTTGAATATTTTGAATATTTCTTTATATTTTGTATTTTGTATTTCCTTTTGTGCCTGAACCGCGGCAAAGACCGAGCAACCTTATATAACGGTCTCGGGGGTTCAATTAAGACAAGCAACACCATAAAAGAAAAACGCTCTAATGGCGAATAAATAACCCTATTTTGCTTAAATAAAGGAAAAGTTAATCCGTATATTCTGGGTCACCAAAGCGGGTTGCATGAGGGTGTCGATCGTAGAAGTTCTTGATCAGACGCTTGTCCAAAATATTTTTGGCTGGTTCCCAGGAGTTTTGAGAAACTGGTGTTCGCGATCTTTCATACGCTGTTTGACCAATTTCTCCACGGGATAAATGTCTTGAGAGGGAACGTCTGAGGGGCCACCAGAGGGCGGTTGAGGTTCAGGAACATCCTGTGCCTGCTGTTTGCGCCTTGAGGATTGTCTGAAACTTTCTGACCTAGAGACGGTGTCTTCTCTTCTTTGAACTTGGTGTGAAACGTCCGGACTTGACTACCTTGAACTACTTTTCTCCTTTTGTACGGAGGACTGGGTACTACCGCTCACTTTGTTTGGTGAATCAAGAGCACCTGACGCTAGGCAGTGTACGACCAGTGGTGTGGCGTCGTCTGAGTGAGCAGTGGCTGGTGTGTCCGTGTCTGTATCAGGGGTTGACGATGCGTCTGGTTCACCTTCCACAAAACTATCTGGTGGGAAATCCTCTTCAGCTAAATAAGGCTATTCAACCAACTCTGGAGGTTGTAGAATAGGGCGTAAATCTGGGGACACATAAGGCTTGAGGCGGGACACATGGACTGTGCTGGAAACACGTCGGTTGTCGACAGCACGTAGGATGCAGTGTACAGGTGATAAGAACTGCACGATGCGACAAAGTCCATGATAGTTATGGGCGAGCTTCTTTGATAGACCTTTAAGATTGCGAGGCGTGTACACCCAGACACGGTCACCAACTTGGTACTTGACAGGAACAGCGTATTGGTCATGGTAATCTTTCATACGCTGCTCTGCGCGCTGTATATTCTCCTTGGCGATACCGTGAGCAATTTCTATATTCTCCACAATCCTTGCGCGATGTTCCACAACATAGGGAGAAATCTTACGAGGCTGAATTAAAGATCGGGAGGCGGGGCTCTCGGCCACGGACCAGGAAAAATGGGGATTCCCCTGTCACCTCAAGTGGAGAAATGCGATAACCAAATGGTACTGGATTTAAATAACGGTCCAAGTCCTTCTGGGTGCTGCTCACCTACATGGATAAACTTTGCGCCAGGGTTCCATTAAACCGTTCCACCAGGCCGTCACATTGGGGATAATAACTGGTTGTAAAAACCTTCTTCGTGTTCATAAGGAAACAGGCTTCCTTGACCAAACTAGACCGAAAATTGGAGCCTCTATCTGACAACAAGGTGCGAAGTGCTCCATGGCGAGGCATAAACTGATTGACAAGCAGGTCTGCAATGGTTGCGGCATCAATTGATGTGACCGCATAGATTTCTGGATACCGACTTAAATAATCTGACGTTACAACCGTGTAACGATTTTTATTGGTTGTTTCAGTGAAGGGACCGAGACAATCGATTACCACACGGTCAAAGGGTCCTTCTACTGGGATTGGCGCTCTTTCGGACTTTTCTTCATTTGACAGTGAGTGCAGGAGACGCACCAAAACTGTATGTCAGCAAACATCTTTTGCCAGTTATGACGTTCGCGAAGCTTTGCGTACGTTTTGTTGACTCCGGTGGCCGGTGGCCTCATGGCCTCTTACTAAGATTTCATGCCTCAACTGTGTGGGACGACTAGCTGGGAACGGATCTTTGGAAGTCTCCGTCCGTGTGGTACCCATAGGTGGCATAGTAGACCATCGGAATCCAAATAATAGTTGTCAATGGAGTGCATAATGGCTCTGGCGGTGGCGTTGTTGGGAGGCAACTGCTCGGTCTCCAGATAGTGTATAATCTCGGCTAGAGTGGGGTCAAGTCGTTGCATCTCTCTCACTTTGTCGATCTGTACGCCCGGCTTGTCAATAGCTGCAACTAGTGGCTCGTATGGGCTGCGCGAAAGTGCATCTGCATTGCCGTTTGTCTTACCCGAGCGGTGTTGGATAGTAAAATCGTGCTGTTGTAACAGCAATGCCCATCGCGCCAGACGACCTGTGGGTTCCAAGAAATTCACCAACCAGCGAACGGCATTGTGGTCTGTAAGAACAGTGAATTGTCGACCATATAGGTAGGCTTGGAAATGGCGTACCTGGTCTACCACTCCTAAAGCCTCACGCTCTGTGACACTATAGGTGCGCTCAGCAGGGTTTAATTTCCTTCCGGCATAGGCAATAACGACCTCCCGGCCATTTTTTTTCTCTCCCAGGACTATTCCCAAAGCATCATTACTTGCATCAGTGGCCAGGATGAAGGGAAGAGTGAAGTCTGGATAGGCCAGGATAGGGGCTTCCGTAAGAGCCTTCTTTAAAGTGTCAAACGCAGTCTGGCAAGCCTCTGTCCAAATAAACTTTGCACCTTTCTTTGTCAGCTCGTGTAGAGGGCTGGCAATCTGAGCAAATCCCTTAACGAACTTGCGATAATAGTTGGTAAGTCCCATAAATGCTCTAACATCTTTGACTGTTTTAGGGACAGGGTATTCGTGAACAGCCTTAATCTTGGCACGGTCTGGCTGGATACCTTCACTGGTAATCACGTGACCAAGGTAATTAACTTGCTTTTGGCCAAAATGGCATTTGCTTGGCTTGAGGTTTAGGCCTGCTTCTCGGAACCGTTCCAAGACTAAGCGAAGATGCTGCAGATGCTCATCAAACGTACGGGAGTACACCAGAACATCATCGAGATAAATTAAAGCAATCTGCCATGTGAGGCCTCGAAGAACGCATCCCATTAGCCTCTGAAAGGTCCCTGGGCATTACAAAGCCCGAAAGGTATCGTGGTAAACTCATGCAAGCCTGCATGAGTAATGAATGCTGTCTTCTCACGGAATGCAGGGTCCATCTCTACCTGCCAGTATCCTGATAACAGATCTATGCTGCTGAAGTATTTGCCTCCTCCTAAGGCTTCTAGCTAGACTTTCTGAGATCAATGGAAGGGGATATGAGTTCTTCTTGGTTATCTTATTCAAGCCTCGAAAATCACAGCAAAATCTTGATGAGCCGTAGGGCTTTGGAACGAGGACCACAGGACTTGCCCAAGGTGAGATTGAGGGCTATATGACGTTCCGACTCAACATATCATCAATATACTTCTCTATAGTTTCCTTCTGAGAATGCGGGACACGGTAAGGGCGTGAACGCAGTGGTGGGTGGTTACCTGTGCCATTATGGTGCTGTACTAAATTTGTGCGACCAAGTTCCTCCGGTGTCACAGCAAAGATAACCCTGTATTCATTAAGAAGCAGCTTTAAGCCAGTCTGCTCATCAGGAGTTAGTGCAGAGGTCTGGCGGTCTACAGGTACTGTTCCAGATTCGTCTTTGGCAGGTTGGGCGCTGGCAGCTGCTCCTACTGGGCAACAATCTGGATCGCCAACAGCCTCTGAGAATGTGCCTAAGGTTGCTCCCTTATATTAGGTTACTGGCTTACTGGTTGGGTTGATAAGGCGAAAAGGAACAGATACACCGTCAGGGAGGCGTACCAAGGAGGCTGCCCCTAGTAACTGGTAACGGTCAGCTAAGGTAGGGGCAGATTCGATCAATCCAATAGCACCAGGGAGAGTATCTTCTTTGAATTTGGCTGGAATGATCGTTTCACTTCTCGGTGGAATGATGTAAGTGGCAGGCGCTACGACTGTCAATAGGTCTTCTGAGAAGGTAACTGGAGATTGACCCTTTAACTGGAGTGTGTTAGTAGCAAAGCTAATGTCTGCACGGTTGGCGCGAAGAAAATCACGGCCTAAAACACCTCGATAAGTGACACCCTCGATCACCTTGAACTCACCGGGGTAGTTCCCTCCTGCAATGCCAATGGTGGGGCGTAATATCCCATGGACGTGCAAATCTTCTCCACTAACTGTTTTTAACGCCCTAGATGCACTTCGGTCAAGAGGTGGAAGCTGTCCATTGTACAAGTCTTGTAAATGTTGGGCATCCATCACGGATACAGCTGCTCCAGTACCAACAAGGAATCTGGTAGTTTTTCCATTCAATTGCACTTCCACTGTCAGATCACGAGGCTTGGAGGAGCGACTCGAAGCGGAAGCTATTTTTTGTTCTTTACGTGGTGGCTGTGGCGGCTGTGAAGGGCCTGCAATAGTTGAATCCACTGTGGACGTTCCACAGCTGAAATGGCAGGATTGATGGTTTCTGTGACATAGTTCTCGACCGCGTTTGGGTCAGTGGTGAACTTGGTAACTGGTTCACCAAAATTCTTTGTTCCGGTCACACGGGGTTTACTCTGAACCAATCTTCCAAGCTGAGGCAGATAATCATTATCAGTGGCGTTTTCAAGTAACCGGTCAGCAGTCTGAACTACTGGTGAGTAATGCATGCTATCGCCAGGTTCTGGGAAGTCTGCGAACTCTGGCGGAGGAGGGATAATATGATCACCCACATCGGCATATTCCAGGGAATCTACGAACTCTGGTGGAGGATGGAGAATATCATCATTCACATCAGTATGTTCCAGGGAATCTACGAACTCCGGTGGCGGTGGGATAATATAATCAGCCACGTCAGCATGTTCCAGAAAATCTGTGAACTCTGGTGGCGGTGGGATAATATAAGCAGCCACGTCAGCATCTTCTGGGGAAATTACTTCCGGTTTAATCACATTTGCCGTATGCACAACTCTATTTGCCGAATATGCCGATGTTTGTGACCCTCCACGGGAATTTGGGTAAAAAGGTGAACGCACGGGCACGCTTAAATGACACGCTAAACAATAGGCAGTGAGTAAAATGACACGCCGGCGTGCGAGCTTTGTGTCATTTGGCAATGCCGTCCGTCTGTCCGCACAGACTCTACGGGAGGGGGAGGAAAGTCCCAAGACAACCCGACAAGGGGGGGGGGGGGAGAGAAAAGCCACTTTTTTTTTTTTGGGAAAACGGCGCGTGTTTTTGGCCAACCGGCGTTTTTTTTGGCGGGAAACCGCATACCCCCCCCCGCTTTTG
>Ga0126336_10001316_pt1 | contig 12681 bp, 6 predicted proteins | sample SidCmetagenome_FD_92530 | JGI IMG/M metagenome (GOLD analysis project Ga0126336, IMG submission 92530) | Coral microbial communities from El Islote,Puerto Morelos, Mexico - Siderastrea C C metagenome | ecosystem: Host-associated > Invertebrates > Cnidaria > Coral | place: El Islote,Puerto... | reverse complement strand
CTTAATCTTGGTTCCAGACCCCTTATCACTATTGTATAAAAGGTTTGTCAAAATTGTAACGGTCACTTTTGAAAATGTATGTTGACTAGCATACGAAACGTCAAGTTTATATAAAAATGCGTATGTTTAGAATGTTTATTACCGCTGTTTGTGTTTTATTTTTGAACAACCAGTTTTGGTCTTGAGCAGGATTTCTGTAAATCTTGATTGCCGTTCACTGCAATAGGCATGCTTTGCATATAATTTACTGATCTGAAATGGCAACAGTTTTTTTTGCGTTTGTATCTCTGGGTTGCATACCCCTGCCCTCTCTTCCCTTCGGAAGTATCGCAAAGGATCGTTTATTACTCATTCATTTACTACAAGTAGGGCTGCAACGATACATTTTCCCACGATACGATACATATCTCGATACAAGGGCCACGATACGATATACCATACGACACATTACTGTGCGCGACAAAACTAGTTACCAACAACTTACACTGCTTTTAATTAATTTATTTCCGTAATAAAAAAAAATTAACACAGTAATAACACTACGTCAAATCGCCTTACAAGAGCTAAAATGTAGAGCTTGGGTAAGGAATATTAAAGACAGTGATTTCCCAAATTTGTTGACGTAGCATAGTTTTATGTATCGTATTATCGCGAATTGTTATTTAAATATCGATATTCGTATCGCTGGAAAAAATACCGTGGTTCGCCGATGCATCGGTGTATCGTTGCAGCCCTTACTACAAGTATACACGAACATCTTTATTCGTAGAAAATCTTAAAGTGTACCTTCTTTACAGCCATACAGTTCAGCCCTCATTGATATGTGCCTATACCACGTAACTGGACGAAAACGGAGGTAACGTGCCATGATTGTTGGGTATAGGTCATGAGAAACAACAGTGTCCTGGTCTGAGTTTCCATCAAAATCCTGGGTACAAGACATGGAAAAAACAAAAAGACCCACCATTTAAACATAGTTACAATTAACTCTATTTAGACCAGGGGGGAAAAGGGGAATCTGCCCGCAAGGACTTTGAACGTTTATAACTCTTCTACTAAGCAAGGTAATGTTGGTACAGGTCACCAGCTGATGTTGCGGACCTCAAAGGGAACTTTTTTGGACGTAATATCTGTCCTTTAAGTTTCCTTGTGATAACTTTAATAGTCTCAGGATTAAGGAGGAGGGGATTCCGCCTCCCTTTCCCCCCATCCCAGGGGACCAAAAAAGCCCAGTCTGAGTAGAGTTAAACTCGTAATATGAACATAGGTGCTTAACACAAGTGAAGAGAACAGAGTACCAGTGGCGCCAACATATGGTGAAAATAATAAGTTTTCTTCAAAGGGGATTTAAATTGCACCCAACAAAAATAATCGCTTAATAGCCGTTCTACTTGAGCCTGTGCGATGATAACACATAGATGTTTGATCAAGTTAACCCGAATTTGGGCGAACATAAATATGGACGAGCTTCAGAAGGTTAATAATAATAATAATAATAATAATAATAATAATATATTTCAGTGTCAAAATAATATAGCATTTCCGCTAATTGGGGACACTTAAGTTATGTACAATTAAGATTTACATAATTATATGAAACGCCTAGTACAACAATTCAGAAACAATTAATTTAAAATGTAAATTATCTATCACAGGCAGTAATCCATATTACATATCTACCAAATAGTTAATAATTACAATAAGAAGTCAAATTAAGTTGTACGTTGCCTACGGGGGGACCTCCAATCTAAATTAATACAATTACTTAAATCTCTGGTTCTAGCAATTCTTTTATTTATTATTATAAAATTATTATTTTTAATATTGTTGTAAAGCGCCACGAACAACTAGTGGATGTGAGCGCTATAAACGTGTTTAATTGTTATTATCAAAATTCATTAGGCTAACTGATTTAAAGTCCTTAGGTTAACCCTTTCACTCCCAGAGTCAGTTATGGAGACATTAAGATAATTCTATCTTCAGAGTCTGTGGATGAAATCCTATGGTGTGACCATTCAAACGAAACCTCTTCAGCAGTACTTTCACATGGTACTATTCATATTTAAGCATTTTAGAAAATGAAATTTGAGATTCGTCTTGAATTTTGATTCTAGGTACTCTTGGGAGCGAAAGGGTTGATAGTGGTAACTAATGACAAAACGAAACAGATTACACTGGGCTAGTCTCGGACTTTGGCTCCACAAGAGAACCATATAGCGAAACAGAAACAGTAAATGGTTCCGCGCAAGAAAACAATGTTGTCGAACGAAAGCAAGAAAAAGTTCACCTTCTCTGTGGTTTGCCCTTGTTCCCTGTAGTACTGGAAGTTCACTCCATCGTTGCTGTACTGCAGCTTATATTTGGTTACCCATTGTGGATAACCATTTCTTCCTTGCGTTGCTATACCCGTTACTTTGGTGTGACGACCAAGATCAACCTGAAGCCACTGGTTATCATCATTTGCCCGCGTCGACCAAGACCCAGCCTTGCCTGAAGAGCGTTTCAAGTGCAATCTTCCAAGGAAAGCGGCAAGAGTGCTACTCCATTCTGATGAGGCACTGATTTGTCCATCAGATATGGCAAAGTTTTCCATTCCCAGAGCCTCATGACACACTTGATTATAAAGAAGTCGATTTGAATGCAACGTTAGAAAATTTCGAAGTAATTATTTGGAGAAAAGAAATTGCCCTTCCCTTCCCTGTAGCATTGCCTTAAGGTGGGGTGGAGGATTGCACACCCTTGCCAACCGAAAAAGTGTGCTGGTGAGAGCTCTTTGTTCCTAACACGTTCAACCAAACCCAGTTGGTCTGCTGAAGAAGGGCTTAATTAACAAAACGACATCCTGGTTTTCCAGAATTGTGCTTTGACAAATGGCTAACGATAGGAAGGCTTAAGTACTGCTGCTAAACCGAGGGGTTGGCTGAAGGGATTCTTGTGCTTCTCACAGCTCAGCCAAATAGGGTCGGTACGATGATATAAATTTCCTTGTTTTTGTTGTGTTCCTGAGGAAAAAATGTAGTGCCATTTTTCTAATAATTGTCTATCACATCTTGAACTCCACAAGTTCTAATTTCTTTGGTTCTCTACCGAAAATGGGGCTACTTTAAATTTACGAAATTTGCCTCGACAAAGTACTGGCATGCATGGCATCGTTTTTATTCTTTTGATCATCTTTCACAAATTTTTGTCACCGCTCCTCAGACGAGAATGTTTCTAATGGCATCTAAATGTAACCTCCACACATTCGTTCATTTTAACTTTATTGAGGCGGGCCTGTGGGGCACCGTGTTATAGCAATGCCGACTTTTCGTCGTAGCAGGTTCTTCAAGGTCACTGGATAATTGATTGGTATGTTAATGATATGTGGGGTAGGGACGGAAGGGTGCTGATGTTTTGACCGTGGTTTTCCTGGGGACAAGGCTAGGTTAATGCAATGCCTCTACCAGGCTTATTTGGAGGGATTTGAAAAATGGTGGCCCGACCGATTGTTTTGTGAAACAATTTTCAGGAGGTTTTGGACTTTGCACGGATCAAAATACACCATTTAAAAGGTGAGAACAAATGGGAAAGCTCTGGAAGTCTCGATTCAAATGAACTGGACACTGAAGGGCTCAAAGCTTCTTAAAGGAGCGAATTAATTGTCCCAGGACAGAATATAGCATTTTCTCAAAGAGAAGGCTTATCCGAATGTTGGCAACTGATAAATGAGTCATAGACTTCGGGCCTTGGAGTTCCTGAGTCGATCCTGAGGCTTTTTGTAGCCTCTTCTGGATAAAAATAGAAAGTAAATTACACGCATAACTGTAAATTTATTTGTTATTTGTTATGACTGTGTATTTGAAACATCTGTCACTGTGCACGAACAAAATATACCAGTAGATGCATTTGAAATCTAGCTCAAATAAAGACGGGGAAAACAATAGATCCTACACTAGGTTAATTTTGTCGAATCATATCTTCGTGTTCAACGCCTAAGCCTTGTATATGTTGATAGGCAGTTGGTGTTGCTCCTGCCAGCTGGAACTTGTAACATTTTGTTTCCAATTATAATGTAAACTAGCTTAGAGTGAAATGTACATCAATTGCGCAGGTTTGGACGTAACTGTACGTCGGACGTACGGCAGACTTCCAGTATCAGCTTTCCTTAATTATTGCTAACTTTTGATAGCTCTGTTTACTTAATAAAAAGGACAACAATGTCGTACTTTGGTTGCACCATTCCTCGTCGCGAAGGCTTGAGTCGCAGACACACTGTCCTGTGACGTCATCACAGTACTGGCCTTGAGAGCACGAAGGCTGACATAAGGAATCTGCGAAACAATGCACAACTGAATGAGACGCCGTGTCTTACCTTATTATACGTCTCTTCTCAAACTCATTAATTATTCATTAAGTTAACTTCCAATCACGAGATGTATACCACATCACGTGCATGCATTTGGATACCCAATGAAAAACGGTATACCAATCTCCAGTAAGAGTGGTATATACCACTTACAATATGCAAATCAACAACTGGATACCCCGATGAAACACTCGCTCTCGTTTTGGAAATAGTACTTCTTGCGTCCCTAGCTGGAATGCAGAACGATCTATACTACCAGGATCTCAGGTAGGTAGCGTATAGGTATCATTTCTAATATTTTATAGCGATATACTCAGATCTAAATATAACATAAGCAATGGAAATCAGACTTGCCGATATTTCGTTTTCACTCTAAAAAGACTTCGAAAGGGCAACTCAAAAATAACAGCGTGAAGATTCCTTTGTTGGGAAAACTTGTCATAGAAGAAGTTATTCTTGAAACACTAACAATTAAACGGTAAGTTTGCAAGAGCTTTCGGAAATCATCCAAGTCCCTTTGTCAATGACGCGATTACTGATGTCCAGCCTTGTTTTGGTGACAAAACCCGCAAGGCTGTCTACATCTACCAGCACCAGCAGGCCATGAACCGTAATCAGGGCTATCACCGCCCCTCGATCTACGCAGCAACCTTGCAGCCTCGTCATCAAAACGAGGCTGCACGTCAGTGGTGACATCATTGTTCATTAAAGCTCTGAGAAACTTTCCATTTAATTGTTGGTGTTTCAAGAAGAATTTCTTCTTTAATAAATACATCTACGTATACATGTCCATATACAGATACCCTACGCAAACCTCCGCCGTTTCCGAGCAAGCCCATGAGATCGCCGGCCATCATGCGCTTTGGAACGACGTAAAGAGACTCTCAGCAATACACCAGAAGGATCAAGAAAGCCTTCAAGATAAGACTTCACCCTAACTCCGTCAACAGGGATAGTGAAAGTTTTTGAATCATAGATGTCCACGATCAAGAAACACACCAGGGGACCACCCTGGCAGCCGAGGTGGCAGCTTCTCACTGGAATAATGAGGATCGAAACGCCCCGATCTCAGGCGATCATAGTGATGAAAATAGTGCTAAGTAACCAGTGGAACTCATCGCCCGATGAAGACTAGCAGTAAGCAGTATGTGAAATTTACTGCAATATAGTAATAACCTTTTTCACGGCAAATGCGAACGTTTGTTAAACAACTGTTGTTTACTCTTAACATCAGGGAGGTGGTCGTGGAAACGGACTTAAAGCATCGTGGGGTGAAAGCGATAACATAACATTCGCGTGGTGATTTGTGGTGTACGTCATGACCAAATTTGCCAATTCAGTAAATACACTTAAGGTAGTTACATAAGTCACTAAGGATGCAAACATCGTGTTCAAAACATCCATCGTGACCGAAATGAGAAGCAAACGATAAAACTATTTTTAAAAGGACGGTGCCTTCTAATACAGATGTATTTTTGCAAAGGTTATGACTATGGGGAAAAGTAGATCTTAGCAAGCGTTATTGGAATCGAAAAAGAAAAAAGTGGGTAACCACGCATTTTTCAGAGATAATTAATCAACCATAATTCGCAAAAAGCGTTAAAATACAAAGAATGTATGGCAGTTTCTTTCCAAATTTAAGCTCGATTATCTCTGAAAAATGCGGGTTACCCCCAATTTTCCTTTTTGGATTCTGATAGCCCTTGCTAAGATCTGCTTTTTCCACATAGTCTTAAACCGCGCAAAAATACTGTTGTATTAGTGGCCAAATTCCTTAAGAAACCCTAATATCCCGAAATGCGCAGAACGTATGCGTAGTAACAAAAGGAGGCACCGTCATTAATTAAATATTATGTCCACTGAGATAAACAAACACCTTCCTCACAACATGAACTCACCCACGGGCTGAAGGACCTCTAAGTCATCGGCCTGGAATTCTTTTTCCCCCGCGAAGAATTTGCTAGGCTCTAAAACATTAGGAGCTTGGTAAACGTTTCCAATGTTCGCTACAGTAGTTTGATTGTCGAGGTGAACTGTCAAGTCATCGTGTCCGAACTTGGGCATATCATGACCAAATGTGACTGCCAGATCTCTGTGTAATGGCTTCATATCCAAACGAGTGTCTGGTAAGCTGCCATAGAAGCTTCGCAAACTGAACAGGAATGCTTTTAAGCTGGGCTTGGTTATATTGCTAATTCCTGCAAAGAGGAGGGGTATTTTTTCGAGATTTTTTTGTATGTATTCTTTTCTAGAACATTATTTCTAGTCAATAACGGTGGTTGTTTGTCGTGCCCGTTGATTCGATGATTTTACAGCATTTGAAAGTAATTTTAAAAAACTCACTAAATGCCATCATTTAGTGAAGACATTCTTGTTTATAAGGGACGGTGCTTTTTTAATTTTTGATTATTCCTGGTTTGAAATTACATTTTAGGGCGCATTTCTGGGATTTCATTTAAAGAACCACCCAATACAGAATGATAAACAGCACGAAGCTTTCTGCTTTCTGAGCTTTCTGCTCAGAAGCTTTCCTTCGAATGGTCATATTACAGGATTTCATCCACAGACTCATTAGGTAGAGCCACCTTCTTGAGCGTACAATAAACAGCACCAGGAAAATACTGTTCAGTAGGTTTCATTTGAATAATAGCACTTTAGTGTTTCATCTACTGTTCTAACACGAGAACCATACTAGAGAAGCACATACCTTGAAATCCGTATAGTTCCACCCTTATTGATATGTGATCATGCCATGTTTTAGGTCGAAAGCGAATGTAACGTGCCCTGATTGGTGGGTTTAGTTCGTGGCAAACAACCGTGTCCCTATCGGTATTTCCGGCAAATTCCTAAGAGGGTAACATGGTTAATTGTCAGGTAAAGTGTTTTATGAAAGGCTCTGTTACCTTGGTTTTAGGAGCCTAATTGCAGGCTACATACACTATACCCGGTAGAACATGCCCTGGATCTTTATGCTTTACAGATTGTTTTCCAAAAAACACCAATTATAAATTTAAAAACTCTTTTCGAAGAAATGACACTGTCTGAGTAAATTAAATGCGTCCAAATGTCAGAAATATAAAATCTATATTGTCTGCCTATTCACAAGTGTGGTATACACTTGTACCTTGCTGCTTTGCAGCTTGGTAATTATTAACCAGTGTTTGCCTATGCTTGGATGTAATTTATAACGTATGTCACATCTGAAAGGAGTACCTAAAGAGCTCTGACATTGACCCAGTCTCCAAGGGGTTTGCAAATCACCCCGGCTGAAGAGGAAGGGTGCTTTTACCTTTGGAAGCAGAGAGCACGAAGTACAGGACTTCCAAAGGGAGGATAGCATGCACACTTGCCACCAGGGTCATCTCAATTTGAGTGAAGATCGCGTAAAAATACTTTTCGCACCAATATTGGCCCTACATATTATTATTGGCCACATAGATAACAGCACATTTTCAGAAACTGAAATCAGAAAGCAGCTATGTCATCAGGGACACAAAAGGGTTAAGAGATCCAGGACTCCGGCCTAAAAGTGCAGGGCGCCAGGGCTCTAAAATGGAAAAAGTGGGGTCCTAGGGCTCCACTTATTAGCCAGAATCAGTATTTTTGCTGGGGCTACAAGTCAAGAGAGGCGTCAGGATCCGGTCTCGATGACAGAACTTTCTGGGCTCCCGGGTTCCAGAGGACCCATCCCCTTTGAGATCCTGTGTAATGGTCTTAGTTATTTCAATGGACAGGATTGTTATTATTATTTCACCTTGTCAATGGATTGTCCTGGTTCCTTGTACTCCTGAAAGTTGACTCCATCGTCACCGTACGCTACCCGATACGTTGTTACCCACTGGTCGTAGTCTTGCCTTCCTTGGGTGGCCACACCTGTTACTATGTTAAGCGGACTACCAAGATCAATCTGAAGCCACTGATTCCCGTCATTGCTGCTAGCTGACCAGGCCCCTTTGTAGCTGCCACTTGATGTAATGTGTAGTCTTGCACGATTGACACCGTGAAGTTGATCCCATTCTGAAGAAGCTTGTAACTGTCCGTCAGGTATAGCACCACTTTCCAACCCAAGTGCTCGATCTTCTCTACATCCTAAGAGGTTTTTTAACGTTAAAAATACAATACAGCATTAACGGATGTAGGCCTCCGGTAAGGAGGCATGATCAAAAATGTTATTTGTTAAGGCATATAATGCGTCAAGAAGATGGGAAATATTAAGCTCGATCTCTGGTACTGTAAACAGTTTTTATTTTTCACGAAAATGTGTCTACGGAGAAGTGTCGTCCAAGGTAGTGCACTCATCACCCAACCCCCCCCCCTCCCTCACACACTCACACACACTAGTCGGGTGCTTTGACCACAGAACTACACTACAGCTCAAGCCACGTGGTTGGAGGGGGTAGAGAGGGGGTGACTCTTAATTAGAAATATTATGCCATTTCAGCCAATCACAAACGTTTTAGTTTCTGATTTAAATTTTTTGTCACCGCTTGCCAATCAGAATTGCGCTCGAATGCGATTTTGTTAACACCATATTTCAGTCATGCATACACGAGTAGGCCACAGCTATGCTGCCGTTTACATATGACACACTTTATGGATCCCATTGCAAGGGCATAAAGTTACAAAGGCAGAACACGATTCAAGCCAGAAGAATCCGCTAAAAAGAGACCGCAATCAGGGGCCGTGGGTTTTAAGGCTTAAGAAAGCTTTTTTTGTCTATAAATAAGTCTAGGCAGATAACTTCATTTTTTACGACCTGTTCGAAAACATTATGAAAAGCACGCGTAGTATGCCACTTCACAACCCATCCAACGTTGTTTATTTCCTATCAAAACGTAGTTTGACGTACGTACGACGTATGGCGACGAATAAAGAACGTACGTACGGACGACATAACGCATGTATGACCTACCTACGACGTACAACGTACGTACAAATGACATATGTACGTACTGGGAACATGACTAACATGCCATAACCATAACCATCCAAAGCGACTCATTCCGCTCAGCATGCTAAAGACTTGCTCAGATAGGTGCCAGAACTCAAAATTGGAATCTATTTTATTTAACTAAGCACTTGAACCCACATATGACAGATTAAATACCACATGCAAATAGCCAAATACCTTAAATAGTGAAGTACATGTGCTTAAATAACATGATTGCAGAGAGAAAAAATAAAAAAGGTTAATTTTCCTGTAAATTAATTGTAGGTGCATCATCTTTCCTTGACCTCCTGAAGACGTCAAGAATTGCTGGCCCTAAGACTTACCTTCAAACTTCCAAATGATGTCAGAAAAACCCCCGAAAATGTACGAGTTCTTCCGAACTATTGCAAGTGATGGTTCCTGGTGGTCGCACCTTTCGTGGAAAGCATAACTGCTCCAACCATGTTCCGTGGCTCGATAGCAAGGAACCCAGCGATTGGTGAAGAATCCTGCTTGCGTTAGCCAATCATTTAACAGCTTGAGATAGCTGTCAACGTGACCAATCATTCTTGATTCAACAACTTCATCATAACAAAGAAGAAAAGAAAATGATTTTTAATATTGACGAGGTATCCCAAAAAAATGTTTCAATGGTGGTTGTAAGCACACATGAGTAGCTGACTGAGATAATACTGCTAGAAATGTCATGGAATCGAAAGTACTTTAAATCCCTGGAGGTCGAGTGAAGCATTAGATATCTCAGACACGTTATGAGTAAATAAGTGAATAGACAGCAAACCGTAATGCGTTTTTAATTAGCTTTTTTTGAAGAGCCCAGGGGAAGAATTGGAAAACGTTGGGCCAAGGTTTGCAAGTTGTTATCATTTTCCACCTTGGCCATTCCAAGTAGTAAACTCAGAATAAAAAGACCATTTTCATTAGGAGAACTTCTGTTCTCTAACCTCATCTGGTTTTTCATGTAAATGGTACACTTCAGGCTAACTGAATTCCAGGATTAGTTCAGGCTTTTATCTGCAAGGGTATATAGTTCAGGCTTTTATCTGCAAGGGTATAAAATTAAGATCCCTCACCTGACCTTGGTCGCCTGTACTCTCTGGGTTACCAGGCGTACCAGGGATACCGGAGTTACCGGCCACGTTTTTTGCACCCTGAGCTGAAGTTTGGCATGAATTGCAAATTATGTTACTCCGGTCTTCTACCGACAAAATCGTGGCTTTTTTAGGCTTTAATATTCATGGCAGTTCCAATGGAAGAATGCAAACGACTAAGGAAGTCTATCCCAGTACATCGCGTGAATCATTCCAAATATATATTTAGATTAGGCAATTGATAAACAAACATACGCGCTTCGATTATTTGCTTTTTCACTCATGAATTTTGATAAAGATGTTTAAGCAGATTTCAGATCTTTCAGCAGGTCATAATCAGAATTAACCTTATCCAGTAACGGTATGGAATAATTGTTTGTGCTTGTTTCGATTGTGAAAGTATTATTTATATAAAAACTTGCTGTACTTAAAGAGCTAAAAGCGTGAGCAACATTATGTACCTATAGAGTTAAACCTAGCTTCGTTTGGCACAAAGGAGCAGTTGTCATTCACGCTTAAGGCAGCATCGCTGATAGCAATATCACCATGGAAACCACCAATCACTCCTTCCATTACAACCTTAAAGAGATAAACAGACACTAGTTAAAGAATCATTCCATTATTGATGGCAGTTGTTTATCTTTTTTATCATACCATATTTAGTGTAGGGACTTGTGAAACTACAGAGGTTTCGAAAGTAACAAGGGCCACGGTGGCTTTTAGCTCGGACAAAAAATGTATGTGATGTAAGTTGTTTACATTGCTACCAATTAAAGTTGAAAGACAAGGAATTGACTAGAGTTCAATCTTTTTCACATCTATATTTCAAAACATGCGTCTCAATTGAGCTAAGCAAATAGTTGATTGTCAGGTGATACAACACCTCGCATTCGCTCTTAAGTCAAGTCCAAAGTCCAGAAAGTAAAGAAAAATTTCACGTCAGTTAAAAACTAGTACTGACGACGCGATAAAGAAGAATAGACCGTTTCAATCCCTTTACCGGAATAAACGTTAACATTTACTCTGATTCAACCACAAAACCTAAACGAGGGTCGTAATGATGCTTTAACTAAACAAAACTAGGAAAGGATAGGAATAAATAAATGTCCAGACCAAATCGAGAGGCAAAAGACGATAGAAAGTATGTTTTAAAGATTACACTACAGAAAATACTACAAACAAGACGTCACGCGAGGTCAAGAACCGTATATAGGATAAACCGTTTTCCTAGATTTTCAGTCAGCACGAACACAAAATTACTCTCTCGTGCTGGTTTTTACATTGCCAAGCATTGACTTACATGTTTGCTCCCTTAAAACTGGATTGAGACAGCGATGGGGTTCCAGATGAAGGTTTCTGCTTAGTTCTATCCGCAATCGACCTCAATCTGATTAGTTAATGACAGAATGCTTTCGCCACGAAGAGACACTTCAGTGGAGACTTCAGTGCCAAATTGCCAACAAAATATTCTCAAATCCTGACAAATTTAGTGTCAAAACCCTCCAAATTCATTGTATATTTTGAAACCGGAGGAACATTTAGCATTATTCAGACCTAGGCCTAGTTGCTTTTGAGGCCGCTTTATGAGACAAGATTCGTCTGAAGATTTGCTTCATGTGTAAATACATGCAAATCCGCTAAATTACACATTAATTTCAGTAGCTTAAAAGTCAAATGCCTTGCAATAATGTAGCAAAGAGAAAGGAACTCACTAGTAGAAAACAGATAGCAAGTCAAAAAATCTAATCCTCTCCACAATTCTATGTCATCTCGCCCGCCGATTCGACGAGGAAGGCCCCAAGCTGGAACGTTGCCGAAACGTCGCTTGTCCAATCCCTCGTGCGTTAACCGATTGCTTGGCGAGAAGCCTGAAAGTTGTCCGAACTTTTGACGTATCAAATCGTATGTGCTTTTCCAATCCTCGATTACCAACGACATGACCTCGGTACAGCTTCGTGTCCCTTCGCTGAAAGTTCGTTCGGAACAGGGAAAATCGGAGACACTTCGTTTGGAACTGCCCATTACGAGTGGTGAAATGTTCTGCGCCAACTGCATTTCTACGCTCGGTTGCCCGGGCAATATTACGACTTCGCTGCTGAGTTTTATTTAGGAGGCACCACAGCCCTACCTTAAACGCCCTCACCTCTATGGCCGATGAACAAGTTAACATGGACAAATAAATGTAAAGAAGATCCTCGCAGTTATTAACGCAACTTATGCAGTTGCGAAAAGAAAGCCTGAAAAAATCAGGCTTGTCGGGATTCGAACCCTGACCTCTGCGATACCGGTGCAGCGCT
>Ga0126336_10001315_pt1 | contig 12684 bp, 9 predicted proteins | sample SidCmetagenome_FD_92530 | JGI IMG/M metagenome (GOLD analysis project Ga0126336, IMG submission 92530) | Coral microbial communities from El Islote,Puerto Morelos, Mexico - Siderastrea C C metagenome | ecosystem: Host-associated > Invertebrates > Cnidaria > Coral | place: El Islote,Puerto... | reverse complement strand
TTTTGTTGATGGAAACAAATTTCATTTTCGGCTGGCGAAGAAGACGCCGTCGAAGGTCTCCTCCTCCCTGTAACAGGGTTAACTGCCAAGTCGGTAGCTGGACGAGTTGGAGCGCTTGCTCGCATCAGTGCGGTACAAGCGGTACACAGCAGCGGACGAGAGGGGTGACACAGAGCGCATCTTGTGGGGGTACCTGTCCCTACCATTTGCGAGAATCACAAGCATGTAACAGGGACAATTGTCGGAACGGTGGCACCCCTCATAGTAGCGGCTGCAGCTGTAGACCAGGATACGGCGCAACTTGTTGTGAGCAAGGTGAGTGAAGGCTGTGCTCATATATCTTCTTTTTAGCCAAGAACATTTCCACGACAAGTTTATTTTGTTATTCTTGTGGGGGGATATTTCGAAGTTACTAAATTTTCGTCCATATTGGAGAATCCGCACAGTCAGCGTCCTCAAGTTTGTTTTTCGCCTTATCAAGTTTTTGACTATTTGACAGCGGCGAAAAATTCCACGATAAAGTACACTTTTTGGGGTGTTTAAGAAAGTCTACTAAGAAAGAAGCTCGTGTACATTATCACAAATTCTTAGATGATTGCCTCAACTAATTTATCTTTTATTGTCAGCGCAATGTATGTGATCAGTACATCGCTTGTAGTGGCTTAGGTCTATTTTTCGGCGCAAAGTGGTTAAACAAATATCAACCACACCTACAACGACTATATTGGCAGACCATAATTGTTTAAAGATTGTATTGGCTTCAACAAGGAGTTCAGAGGTTGAACAAATATACTAACCAGACCTACTATCATGCTACAAAAATAAAACGCATTAATTAAAAGCGCTGTCTTTTAGGTAACGCTGGGAAATCCTTTGCATGTTCTACGTTCAGAGGTGTTGGCGCTCTATCAAAGAGAATTCACAAACAATGAAGAAATAGTGAAAACAATTAAAAAACACCACAAAAGAAAAAAAGAAGAAATTGCAATTGCTTCACTCGCTAAATTTAGTTACTAAGATCATCCCTTGATTCCTTTATTGCCAGATGTGGTGTATGGTGCTTAAAACTTGGTTAAAAGTGCACATTAAATTATTATTACTCGGCAATGTCAAAGAAAACCAAATATCTTTTGTAGAAAGTTTTTCCTCTGATTATTATCAATGACAATGTAACAACAATAGAAAGGAGTATTAAATATGTTTAAGATTCTATCACTTCGAGATTACCAGTTTGCTTTAAAACTTTGTTATTAATATTAATAACGTTTATCTGTTATTGGGCGAACGCCCTGAGAAGAGAAGAAGGGAACGTCAATTAAACAGCTGTCCTAAGTGATATTGTTTGATTTTGATGTACATCGCTTGCTGAAACCTGTACATGCTGAGTTGCTCTCTTAGTTTCTAAAGTTCCTCTTGGCAAGTTGTTGACATTAACCTTTTTGCGCAAGGCAGAATTATATATTATAGTCTTAAGATGTAAATAATAAACAACGAAATAAAACCTCAGAAATCAATTATCTACGGAAAAGTCTAGTCATAATCATTGAAAGTGGGCTGCAGTTTACAGGAGAAAACACAGCTTTACGAAACGGAAAAGAAAAGCGAAAGAAATGAAATCCGTGCAGAGCAGAGTCTTTTTCAGGTCATAACACAAGTGCAAGAGCATTATGGACATTTATACTACATTCAGAGGAGTTTGAGTTAACTGTGAAAATTACTTCAGTAATTCAAAAATTTCCTTACGCTTTCGAAGATTGCTTTTTATTGTTGAAATCAATCCTTTGGTATTATATGTCTAGTCAAGTTTATTCACACACAATTCATAAACATACATGAATTATTAAATACAAAAATTCTAAAGTACTAAGATACACACATGCCCCGAGGGAAGTTCATCGTATTTCGGCTGGGCTTCAGAACAGCAGAATATAATCAAGTCCCGAGGGCAATATTTGATTTCGTTTCCGTCAAAAAACATATTTTAGGTTTTACCGGATTTAAGCCTAGTATCTTCTAGGTTGCTGACTTCTACAGGTGGAAAACTGCACTTTTTCACTTCTCAAATGTGGAGATAGGTAACTGGTTTGACTGGCTCCTGCAGTGTAACCATCTCACAGGAAGTTATTATTGTTCTTAGAAATGTCTACATTGTCTTTCCACGAATCTAAAACGGGGCTCACATTGTTTTCTTCGATAAGAGAACAAAGAGAACCATAGTCGACTACTTTATCCGGTAGGTTAAAAATCATATTTATTTTAGGTTTAGCGTGCTTAGTCTAGTTTTCCTACTTCAGTAGGTGGAAAACTACACCACTTACTCATTTAAATTATTCCTCGGAATATTTCGGGTTACTTGAGCTATCAACAACGTGGAACTTGTAACGATCGTAACAAGAAAAAAGAGATGCATTGAAAACAGTTAAAAAAATACGTGTTACGATCACTAAAATAAGATAAAACAAAACAAAAAATAAAGAAAAATGTGAGATCAATAAACTTCACGACCCAGCCGCCTTCGTCGAAACATTATGCCACACACAACAAAACAACGAAGAAACGAGAACAAAAAATTCTTAGGACACAGGATCAGTAGTTTCCTTAAGTGGTACTAATCACTTTGCTAGTTTCTCTCTTTTCTTACTCCTGCACAAAAAAGTTGAATTCGAGAATATCATATGTGCTTGGATAACCATACATCTGAGGATACTTAGGATGGAGAAATGATTGACCTTTTTTTGTTTGATTTGGTAAATATTGGTTACTTTCTAATGCTTCAGTGTAGTTCGCGATGTTTAAAAGGTTTTATGATGACTACCTCTACTCAGTTTTTCCCTTGCTTTCACCGCGTGTCAATGACCTGCTTTAGACAGCAGACAAATTTCGAAAAATATTCTGTAACTTTCCAATGTACCAGTTTCAGTTCAAATCGTCGGGAAATTTTGCGAAAAAACTGCAAAATTTATCGAGTCTGGCAAAAATGTCATGCACAACGGCTTACATGCTTAATCAACTATGCGGAACTTTTATGAATTGAACTGCACATAAAACAAGCAACAATTAGAAAATTCTTACAACATTTTTTACTAAAAAGTGGAGTAAAAGTAATGTCAGAAAAGACGGTAAAGCAAGTCCAGCAAAAGCAATACTTCTCAGTTGTTTCTCTGACTGCTAAATGAATGTTTTTTTTTTGTTTCTTACTTCTGAATGCATATTAAATAAGGTGCGTGAAATATTTTTAGACATCCAAAAAGAAACCTCAGCGTTATTACTTGACCTTGAGTCAAACTTGTGCTTCGTTGTGAATCTCCTTAACTAAGAAATTAAATACTCTTTAAAGCTCTTACACGGCACAGCGGGTACTAAACGAGATGAAACACGAAAAAAATAATATAATAATTTCTTTAATGATCCGAAAACGTTTCGACATGTAGAGTTCATTCCTCCATATTCAATCAAACTTTGCTCTCTGTCCACAAAACCAATTCGTTATCATAGAGCAACAACCTTGAGTTATGTGTTACGTGGTTGAACTTTTCAGGGTTAAGTTTTTGAGTCTTCACATTCAAAACAAAGCTATTGAGAAGTACTTTCCTCGGCGTTGTTTACTACGTAACCGGCCATATGAAGTGGTTTCAGTGCTTGAGTTGTGGATAAAATTGCCACTATTTAAACATAATTATAGCTGCTGGGCAGTACTTTCCTGTGGTGCTGTTTATTATGCTGTACAAGACGCATCTAACTTTCGACTCTCTGGGCGGAATCGTAAAGTGTGACCATTCAAATGAAAGCCATTTAGTAATACTTTCCTGTGGCAATATTTGCTACGCATTACAAGGTGGTTCTAACTTTTGGATCCGAGGATGAAATTCAGTTCTTACGTGTTACCACTTTAATGAAAGCTGCTGAGCAATATTTTCTAATGGTTCTAATGGTGCTCTTTGCTTTGCAATTTTCAAAACAAATCAGTCCGCTACTTTTTATATATATATATAAAAGTGAGAAGTCCCTTACCAAAGCATGGACTTGACAACCATCACTGAAGGTGGTTTGAGAGCCTCTTGCAGTGTGAACAGACACTTCGTAATTGTAAGTACAAGTTGTTAAATGGCTCAGCCGCAGAACGTTCTCTCTAATAGTTTTTCCTTTCAAAATGTTTGCAAGTAGAGTTAAAATGCAAATAAACAAGGGTATACTATACATCGCAGTGGTCGAGAAAAACACAAAACACGAGTGAGTTGCTTGTGGCTTCCACTGAGATGCTATGCCATCTTCAATGCCTCCGTTAAGGCAGTTCTCAAAACGCAACGATTTACAAAGATAACTAGCTCTTAAAACGTAACCGGTTTGACTGGTTTCTGAAGTGTAACAGTCTGACAGGAAGTTATTACTGTTCTGGGAAATGTTTACATTGCAATTCCACGAATCTAGAACGGTGTCAATCCGCAATTCGTCGGCAAATCGAAGCTCAAAGTTCTCCTTGGGGTACATTTTTCCTTCGAATCTCCTTGGAAGTACATAAAAAAACAAGTATTTATTGCTGTTGTGGCTGAAATCCAATGTTTATTAAAAAAAAAAAAAAAATGGCGACAGTCCTTGGAAACAACGACGTCAGAAATTAAACGGCGAAACTGAAGCGGGGTCACTTAGTGTCAATTCCGTTCTTCCAGAAGCTTGTCATGAAAACAAAGGTATGCATACAAAAAAGAAAAACAAGGGCATCTTTTGTTCCAAAAACTGGTGATCAACATACTGAGCGAAAAAGAGTGAAACTTTTTTTTACGCTGTAGCAAAAATCGACTGTATATAACTTCATCCGTGATGAGAAGGGCAGAACATATTTGATCATCGGAGTTTAGAAACTAACAACCATTATGGTTTTCAGGCATCGATACAGTAATTAAATAGGCTAAATCTTGAAATCTTTTTATTGTTCTTGTGTTTTCAAGCAATTTTGGATTCCGAACAATTAAAATGTCAATCACTATAGCGGAAGTTTTCCCTTTTCCAAAATAAGAGAACGAGCATAAAGCCGCTGCTTATGATTTCGAGACTCCATTTGAAGAAAAGCTCGCCACAAAGACGGAACTAGAAAATTGAGTTAAACGTCACTATCATCCAAAAACGAGTAGGTAGAAAAAAGTCAATATGAGAACTACTTTGATGACAATCTGTATCCTGATTTTGTGTATGGAAACAAATTCAATTTTCTGGCGAAGACGACGTCGTCGAAGGTCTCCTCCTTCCTGTAGCGCGGTGAACTGTCGTGTCGATAGCTGGACGAGTTGGAGCTCTTGCTCGCATCTGTGCGGTACAAGGGGTACACAGCAGCGGACGAGAGGGGTAACACAGGGTGCGTCCTGTGGCGGTACCTGTCCTTACCACTTACAAGAAACACGAGCATGTAACAGAGATAGCTGTCGGTACGGTGGCACCCCTCATAGTAGCGGCTGCAGCTGTTGACCAGGATACGGTGGGACTTGTTGTGAGCAAGGTGAGTCCAGACAACGGCATTTTTTGCGGTAATTTGTGTACGATAAGATTTTTCTCGGACTGGAACATCAAAAGATCATCTTTTTATCACCACAGAGGACGCTTTCAAAACTATTACTATTCAAAACTATTATTCCTGCCCTCGCCTTAGATTAGGAGGAAGAGATAAGAATCTACCCTAGTAAAGGGACTATTTCGCCGCAAGCATTCTTTTAACTAAGCGGTGAGAACATTCCACTTGTGTGCAGAATCTTTCAGTACCTATAACTCTTTTGACGAAACCATTGTCCTTTTTTTTTATCACTACAGTGGAACCTCGATTTAACAAAGTGCTAAGGGACTGAGGAAATTGGTTCGTTATATCGAGGGTTCGTTATATCGAGGTTCTTTTCCATATATTACTCTGTTACTGGGCTGGAAAATATCGTTCGTTAAACCGAGGACTTCGTTATATAGAGGTTCGTTAAACCGAGGTTCCGCTGTACTTTAATATATCCAACGAAATACTGTACATGTATATAAAAAAAAAAGCCTTAGCTCTCACCCATCGACGCCTCACTCCTTCAAAGTAAATGTTATATTACTCAGAAATGCGCTGTTTGTTTTCTTCATAACTTGTACAGTTTTCCAATCTCAGTTCCCTCCCGGTGTGCCCATTTTCTTCCACGCTCGCTCGAATTATGTAGCAGGTTGATTTGGTGTGTTAATCTTTAAACACTGATATAAAATGCATTTTTTCCTTACTTTCTCCATACATTTCTTGTGGAACTAGTAAGGAGATTTGTCTCAATATCAAGACATCTCATCCTTGGTGATCACTTCCTTTATTCTCATCACTTGAATGTTTGAACAATAAGTGATAATGTAAAGATAAATTTCATTTTCGTTACTGTTAGGGCTTAAAGGGATAATTAAAGGTAAATGTAAAACTTGTTCTAGAAAAGCAATCATAGGAAGTTTGAATTTTGAACTTTGCATGAAGGAAGACGAACTTAAAGCGTCCAACCTTAGACAGTAACCGCACTATGCGTAATGTAAATCTACTGTTAGCATATTGATGTACTTCAAAACATGAATGAATATAATGAATATATGAATATAATAGCAAGCAATTTAGTATATGACTCCTAAAAGCGCGACCAGTATTGCTTTGAGTGTTTATTGTTACTAAAAAGTCCAAAGTTAAAAAAAAAAAACGATTTTGTTCAAGCAATGTATTCATCTTTGACACTGAAATGTGAAGAACTTTAACACACAATGTTTTCTCAACAGCACAGTCTTTGCTTACTGAAACCATTAAAACTATAACAAAAAAAATTAATCAAAGGATCATTAGTATCTTACAGTCATTGTATCTTAATTCAATATTTCTGAGTTGAATATGATTTGGCATATCACAAACGACAAGCTACAAATGCCATTTATTCTAAAAGTTACTGAAATAATAGCGCAGAGTAAAACATTTCTTCATCGACAATGGAAAACTAACACGTCTTAAAATATTACTACTTTTTATTTAATATTTTTTTATTTATCATTATTTCTTTCTTTTTCTTTCCTTTGTTTTTGGAACGATATCATTACAAACTTTTGGTAGAGAAGAAATTGCAAACAACTCAAAATGGTTAGTTATTCCAACAGTGATTTAAAAGAAAAAGCTAGTTTGAGCATATCCGAACTGGTCGTGATTTTTTAAGTGTAGTACTTGAAAGCCATTCCTTAATGGAGTTAAATATGAAAAATGTGGAAAAGCACTTTAAAAGTTGGACTTCCAATACAAGAAAGAAACATGTTCACAGACACGTTCAGCTGTCTTTGTGCATAAATTAAATACATTTAAAGCAGCAAAAGTACGCTTGAAATTGTGTCTGATTTTGATATTGAACACGCATCTTTTTTCTGCACTGTTCAGTTTTTTTCTTAACATTTGAGCGCTGGGGCCCGTCAAGAAGTTCCATGCATATGATGTATTGAGATAAATGTAAGCTCAAATTCGTTGAGCTCAGGTAACCTAAGGGATATATCGACACACACAAAAAAAGACGACATGAAAAGTACTTTGATCACAATTTGCATCTTGCTTTTGTTAACGGAGACAAATTCGATTTTTTGGAAACGGAGAAGGAGGCGACATAGCCCTCCGCCCTGCAGACCGGTCCGGAACTGTCGTGTAGGTAGCTGGACAAGATGGAGCTCTTGCTCGCATCTGTGTGGTACAAGCGGTACACAGCAGCGGACGAGAGGGGTGATACAGGGTGCGTCCTGTGGCGGTAGCTGCAATTATCATTTGCGAGAAACACAGGCATGCAACAGAGGTAACTGTCGGAACGGTGGCACCCCTCACAGCAGCGGCTGCCGCTGTAGAGCAGGATACAGAGGGACTTGTTGCGAGGGAGGTGAGTTTACAGCAGCGAATTTGAATTTTCGACCACGAAGTGTATCCCTCTTATTCTTACTTTCAGTCAAATATAAGTCGGGTGCGGCAGATCATGAACAGTGGCCGATGAACTCTTGTTCAAAACTAAAAGACAGTTTTGTTTTCAAGTCTAATTTTACTGCCTACAATTTTAGTATTCAAGAGTTTGAGATCATTCAGTACAAGGCTAGGGTATTAAACAAGAAAGTTTGAGATTTTACAGGTCGAGTTTTCATAGAAAAGTTCATTCCGGAGTAATATTTAACTCTAATGAGTAAAGACCTATTAAATCATGGTTGAACATACAAACTTTTTATTTGTGCAAATCAGCCAGTTGAATTGTCAACCCGCAGCATAAAGCTAGGAAAGCAGCCATTTGTGGCTAGGCACACGTAGTTTTCGGTGACTTTCTTGTAACTATCATTATCACTATTATTTTCTGGTTTGGCTATCACGACATGTATCAAACATTATGCTTTATGATCACACGTTTCGAATTTTCTTTTTTATTCAAAAATTAGAAGTGGACAGGTCAACTGTTTTTAGCATGTACTTGATACAGGAAGGTGATGAATTTTACATCTGACCAGCCTGCCTATACTCATGTCTCGCACCGAATTTAGCAAGCGTAAAGCGCCGTGGTTTAACATTTGGCGTGGAAGATTGTATAGACTAACAAATATTTACCCATTAAGCAAAAAAAGGAAACATAAGCAATTTTTTAAAACTTAATAAATGAAGCAAAAATGATAATGTCTTTGTTATCTCCTTTAGATCGATATTGATGCCCTTACTGCCAAAGGAATCTCGCTTAGAAGTTTCGCTTCAACCCTTCTTAAGCCCCAACAACAATACAAATTCTCCATAGATTTTAGTGATTACTAATTGCCAGAATGTTTTAAACGTCAAGACAATTCATCTTTGGTGATAATGACTAAATTCCCATGTCCTGCATTTGCTATAATACACTGATATGACGAGGAGAAATTTGATGCTGATCACTCTTTGGGCTTAATACGGCCACTTCCTTATTACATTTACCATGCCGTCACGGTCACTTACTTGTGGCCGGTACAAAATGAACGTTCATGCTGTCATTCTTTTCTTTTAAATAAATAAATAAAAACCCCTTTTTTGTGGCCAATTGTTGGCCGGACTAATAACGGGAATTTTAAGGTCATTGATACGATCAGTATGATTTTAGTTTCCAAAATAGTATAAAGCGGAACACCGATATCCGCATTGCCTTACATTCCCGGAAAAAGAGAGTTTTTGTTTACTATTCAAAAGCTTTCGTTTGAGGCAAGGTCAAGATATAAAGCACAGACGTGCAATAATGAAAGATGAAATACGCTTTAGCAGCGGAGGAATACCGAAGATCCTCTCGTCTGGTTAAGTCCGTTCTTGTTTTTTGTTTTGTTTTCGAACTTGTAGCTTCCACATACAGTCAATCCTCTGTAAACGTGCATTTTAGTTGCTATCTTAAATAATGGTTGTGTTGCACACATTAAACAGAGGTGCCTTAAACTCTAAAGAAATTTCAGTATTAGCTCCAAGTAAAGACACTTCACTGTTGTTATGCGAAGGAATCAAAGTGTCATTTATAACTGACAAACATTCAGGCGCAATGCTCAGCAACGCCAATTGATGGATGAACTACCAAATGTTTAAATTACCATATCCACCTACATGCATACGTGCAAATGGTTAATAGATTTTCAATGCTATTGTATTTAAATGTTTTTTCGTCTTTGTTGGACTCAGAAATTGCTCTTTTACTTGTCTCAAAGGTAAAAGAAATAGAAATTTCTTTTGGAAACATTTTGCCTGATGGAATGCGGAATAATTACTATAAACCGGATAACTAAACGTCCTGGCGCACAATGAAGCAATCAAGCCGTCAATCAACCAATCAGGGCACATGTGAAAAGGTTGCTTGGGCGGAAGATATCGGGATTAACATGACTGCTGGATAAAATCTGAGTGAAATTGCTAAACAACAGTTACCCAAGATGGCCTGTATTTTTAAGCAAGCTAATTCATTTTTTTTTTTATGAGAGAGAACGAACATGCTGTTCTTACTAGAATGGAATCCGGGAAGCGTCATTGGATTTCTTGTGAAAGTACGTGATGCTACGAGGTTACAAATGTACCTAATAGGCAAGTTAGGTTTTGACTTTGAAATGTTTGCGGTCCTGTCTTGTGTGTTTACCGAGGTCTGAGGGTTACCCTGTAATAAACGTCACAGCCATTGTTCACTTCAACTTTGTTGTTAACTTCCTTTAACCCTAAGATTCAGACACCGATGTGCACACGTACGTCCGTAATTTGAAAAACCTGTGAATGGTGAAAATTCAAGCTTCCCCTTTATTTTAATTTAGGAGATATAAGTGCAGTTTTGGACTAGTTTTTTCGGTAAGTTTTTCTCTGTTGCTTTTGCGTAGGTTTCGACTGATCTCCCCAGTCATATTGTTAAGGCCATTTCTTCACAAAACTAAGAATTAGAAGAATCTTAAGATAAAGCTTATTTTAAATTAATAGAATAATCATCTTCGAATTATTATTACAAAACAAGTTGACTTTTTTTCAGTGCTTCTTTTTAAAATTTAGTGGGAGTAAATTAGTTTAGTTATACTTTTCAGTGCTGACTTAAAGCAAACTCAGACCCAAAAAGCAAACAATGAAATTCAGAACCTATTTGAAACACATTGAAAATGTTACGTCCGACTTGCCTAGCTGATGAATTTATTATAATAAAAATGCCTAATAAACCGACTTCAACCAAAACTTTTAAGCTAACCAAAATCAAACACAAGCATACGAAGAAAGGAAAAGAAATCAACAACAGCGACTTGCGTGACTCTAAGACAAACCTTGTGTCAGGGAAGATAGATGCTGTCGTGCCGCTGTCTATTTAAGATGTTAATACATAAACCAAGAAATTGTGCAACTTGACACGAAATCCTCCAATGCGCGCGCAATATTTCACCTTCACTATATATAAACATGAACAACCACAAATGTAATCGAATATCGTTTGCTTTGTTTAGAGAAAAAAGTAATTAAAAACTGCAAGTCCATCCAGAATGAGCTCTTTAACAAGAAAGTGCAAAATACGAGTGTCATACGTGAAGATTTGAAGCTGGAAAAATTTGTAAGGCAGGGGGGTTTTAGAAGCAAACTCACCAGAGCGTGAACATGAAATCCATCGCTCGCCGTGGAGCGCGCGCCTCTCGCGGTATGAACTGCAACTTCATAGGTGTACGTACATTTGGCGTGCTGAAAAAATGACAATCGCGTTTGCTTCTGATCCAACACTACAGCGCCTCTGCCATAGTCAAACGCTAAAATAGCTTGCAGTAGGAGCAGAAAACAGCAGAGCCAGTTCATGGCTTCCGCTAAGTACCCGTCGAGGTTACGAAATGACTAGAAGGGGGCCTGGCTGAGGGCAATTTGCATAGGAACATCTGGAACGTGATAAACAACAATAAACAAATTTGTCTCACAATAGAAGCGAAGAATTTTGTTAATTGTTAATATTTGTTGATCAAGCACGTTAAAGATTTACGTCAAACCTCTCGAAATAACACCAGTGAATTCCAGTCTACCTGAAAAAGTCAAAGTTGCAACGATAAGCGCGAGCGATCCGGGCTGAACTCAACGCCTGGTCTCAACAAGATAATTTCACGTCACGGGCAGTGTAATATTTGCAATATCAACATCGAGTTACAACCGCGTGAGACCTCAACCCGCTCGCCAGTCTCTTCGCCAGTGCAAATTTAACTCTTATTTCAACCCGACCTCCCTTAATTTCGAAAACAATGTGGAAAAACGTCTTTTTAGCGATTTCCTTGATGGTATTATTTTGCACGCGGGACGTAGAATCTTGGCGACGAAGAAGACGCAGACGGGCTCCGCCTCCGTGCAGTCCCAGAAATTGTGCCGTTTCTTCTTGGTCCTCTTGGGGCGCTTGCAGCCATTTATGCGGCACCAGTGGTTCGCAGAGAAGAACAAGGTCGAAAACTTCTCCTCCATCTTGCGGGGGATCTTGTCCGTACCATTTCCAAGAGACTCGCGCGTGCAACAGGGACAAATGTCAGAATGAGGGAACCCCGCATAGTAGCGGGTGTAATTGTCGGCCGGGGTATCAAGGAACGTGTTGCGAAGGAGGTAAGTGTGTCGGTAAAGATCCTGTCAATGACAATATTTCTTTGACTTCTGAGAAACATGAAATGAAAAAAAATCAATCGACCAATCAATGAATAGCACTTAAGGCATTTACTGCTTAGTAGCTTTCATTTGAATGGTTATACATGTATACTTTACGGTTAAATTCATCCAGCATAATAAACAGCCTCACGGGAAAGTATTGCTCAACTTCTTTCAGTAGCTGTAGTATGGCCAAACACGCAAAGTAAGGAAAAGAATCTCGCACAGATCTTATTGTAAAGACGATGGATTGAAAATGCAGCCATTTAGTGAGATCCGTCGAAGTTAAGCTTTGTTCGATCAAGAATAAATACCTGTACTGAATAATGTAATTTGTTCCATTATTTCGATTTTATCACTTTTTTAAAATTAATTTTATCACTTTGACAATACAATATTGTGCAAGTTGCCACTCCTGTTATCAACTTATGTTGTAGAGTGTTTTCACAGGGTCTGGAAGGGTATTCTCGGGATCCGGGATTTGACCAAAATACGGTGCGGGATTCGGGAAAACGCAAAATATCTTGACGGGATTCGGGATTTGACTGCTACCAGGGAAGCGGGATTCG
>Ga0126336_10001314_pt1 | contig 12685 bp, 12 predicted proteins | sample SidCmetagenome_FD_92530 | JGI IMG/M metagenome (GOLD analysis project Ga0126336, IMG submission 92530) | Coral microbial communities from El Islote,Puerto Morelos, Mexico - Siderastrea C C metagenome | ecosystem: Host-associated > Invertebrates > Cnidaria > Coral | place: El Islote,Puerto... | reverse complement strand
ATCTCTCGCCTCAGTGCATCAGAAAACGCCTCCACACCATATTTGGTAACACAGTACCCTGAGAGACCGTAAAACGAAACACAGCCTGTGTGTTAATGGAAGGAAGAGGAAACAAAAATTAGAAATACTGAAAAGCTTCCTGTGTTGAGGATTCTTATCAATATGATGGCTAGTTGCACGTAACTTTAATACGAGACGAGTAAGCTTGTTTAAACAAAATTATTTTGCCTTCATCTGAAATATGGTGTGCAGGTTGTGTTATTTTTCACGTGAAGGCAGCGTGCAGTCAGTACCGCGAGCTACACAGTACGAAGTGCAATGTATAATTTTGGGTGGGGTCTCTCCTCGACCACCTTTACGTATCTTTTGTATGGGATACTGGGCGGGAAGCATAATTTTCTAACAGTCGACAGCAGGTTGGTAGAATCCCAGCCATTTGTCAAAGCCCGTTATCACATGTCCATTTGTGACAAATGGGAACAAACAAAAAAACTATTATTAGGGGTAAGTCATAAGTCGGTGAAGTATGATCGTCCGGGTGAGTGTAGTCCTGAGAAGGACTGTTTGAGGTGACACTGACTGACGATTCGACAACCTGAGCGGAAGTCATCATCAGTGTCAAGTGAATTGTGAATCGTCATTAAATGTTATAAGTCTCTGGTTGTTGTCCTGATTGGTCGATGATCTTGTGATGTTATTGGTCGTCTGTCGGTTAAGCTGTGATTTTATTGGCTGTAAAGACTGAAAGGTGATTGATGCTTTTCGATCCGTCCTTTGTTAGTTAAATGTTCGTCTAATGTTAGTGAAATTAGGTCGGTTTGTTCATTGGTTGTCTGACTGCTGAGTTCAAACAATTTACAGTGAAAAAATTGTTAGTCGACTATAACGCTGAATATAGTTTACCTTCTTTTGAAAAATTGAAAGCTCGATTTTTTACCTGTTGGTACGTGGTGAAATTGTTATAACTATTCTCATCAGGGCGATGAAAGTACACCAAACACCCTTGTTTTGTTCTGCTTACCGGAAGTACTTCCAAAGTTCACAACTCGTCCGGGGCCTTGTTCACAAGCGGAAGAAACGTTTTTGTCGTGTCAATCATTCCCCACAGATTCGCGTCTGCAATACTCTTGCATCTGCTCAGCGGAATCCTTTCGGTCGGCAGCACCCAACGAACTCCGGCATTATTCACCAGGCCCCACAGACCAACTGTAAAATAAACGGCATTGAGAAGGGTCTCTCAAAAGTTCGCACTTTGGCTTTTTCGGCATTAAGTTGTTTCATTCTATTGTAATACAGTTAAAACGTCACTTCATGTGAGACATCAAACTACAATAAAAAAGTTCCATCTAAAGAATGGGCACAAACTTTCGGGACACTCTTTAGAGAGAGAACAGACTGGAAAAAACGAGGATGAAGACAAGGAATGAAATAGGTTTGTTAAACCAAAACAAAACAAACCAAAACAAAAACAGCACAGCAAAGTGCTTTCCGGTTTCCGAGTTATTCCCAGGATTAATCATAAGTGACGAATGTGTGACCTTTAAATGACAGTTACCAGGTGTCATTAGCATACAAAACCTACCTGACTCGTCCTCAACCAGCTTCTTTATTTCATCAAAGACCCTTTTAATTTGCTCTGCGTTTGTCACATCCAACTGAAATGTTTTTAGTTTGTTGCTCGTCGCTGATTTCAAACTCTGTTCTCCTTCTTTTGTCAAACAAGTCGCCAACGCGCAAACTCTCATCTTGTCCAGTTGAATGGCTGTAGCTCGACCGAAGCCAGAGTCGCAACCCGTGATAAGAACATATCGACCTCTGATGTTAACTTTAGCTGTTGGTTTAAAGGGATTTAACACTAAAATAGTCAAAATCCCAATTATGGGCAGCAAAATCCATGTTTTATAGTGATGAGCTTACTCCAACATCAACGCCCATCGTCTTAGCTTATATCTCTACTGACTTATTTCTGTCACGCCAGGGTTTATAGCATACTCGCCACCTTGTTGGGATAATGAGCAGCGGTGTTTCTTATGAACGGTTGAACATGAGAATGCTCCTTGATCCGTTGTGTTCCAAAAATTGTTTCCTGTATATTAAATAGTTAGCCCCTGGTTTGTCTTCTGCAAGGGTAAGCATCCGACGTAAAAAATGGCAGTTCCTTTAGCACTAAAAAAATATTCCGCTATTAATCCCGGCTTGGCCAAATCAATGAAAATCGATGATCAGAAGTCAATAGATATCAATTAATTAAATCGATGAAATTAAGAATCGCAAAAATTCCCTTGATATCGATTGTCAATATCTTGCAATCGACCAACTGACATCGATTAGAAATTATCATCGATTGGTTCATCCTCCGAGACCCAGGGGCAGATAGTAGGGCGGGGGAAATTTGGAACGTGCGAAAAAAAAGAGTGGGCGAAATAAAGTCAAGCAAGCTGGACAGTCACCTTATCGGCTGCTGAGTGCAACAACAACCCACACACGGATTGTGCATAAAACTGTACGGTAGAAGTACTTGCTGCCACACTGAGGAAGCCTGGAATGAACGAACACGGTGGCAGTTCGTGATTTTGTTTATTCTTGTCTTGACCTCTACTGTCTTTCCTTTTTACCCAACAAGACATCGCTTTTAGTGTTTCTTTTTTTCTACAACAAAATATAACTCAATAGTAATAATAGATAACTCAATGGAGACGTTTGAGAAATTCGACATTATTTAAATAAGAGGTTGTCCATTCTGTTGCTATGGTGACAGCTGTTGCTAGGAAACCAGTGAAAAAATAATCTTTGGTCATATGTCAAAAAGCTGGTGTAGTATCAAGGAAATTGAAGTTTGTCTTCTATGCGAAATTTTGATTACAGAAGACACTCCAATGCCAACAAAACTGTTGCGAGCCTCCTTAACAAACCGAAAGAAGTATAAACTTGAACTCAAGCTCATTATAACCTCAGACAGATCTCAGACATTCGAGGTTTTCTACCGAGTTCGTTACATTACAAAACGATGTCAACAAAATATGAAATATGAAGTTTGATCGTGTATCAAAAATAAGAACTGTATTCAGCTTGTCACGAGCATGTCACTACAAAATATAGCAATAGTAATACAAAACGCATGTCAGATATTAACTTGTTAAAATAACTTGTCATGGCTTTACATGAGTCTAATGCTCGTTACAGCATCCACCCACGGGTGGGATGAAGGTCCTGGGCCCGGTTGAAGCTATCCCAGGATTAGTATCAATTTTTAGCCAATGACGACACGAAAGTGACGTCAGTGGCTGCCGTCTTTAAAGCCTCAATGATGCAAGTTGTCCGATATACGGTATCTGTCTTCGTCTGTGAGGTCCGGGGGGGTATTCTGTGAAATGTTGGGTGGGGGTGTTCCACCGGGACACTGAAACCTTCTTATCAGCGGCACATGCCCATAGAGCTTATACTATGGGAATACGACCACCGGGCTTTGAAGTGTTTTGCGTTAGCGAGTCTCGATGTTTTGTGTACTTCAGGTCTGGCAGGATTTTATTCACTTTGTAGTCCAGCGTTTACTTAGCCGTGGCGCAAATTTCCACAGCAGCAAACACATCAGAAATTATACACGAGACGGATTTGTCAATTTGAGATTTGAGTATGAACGTCGTGGTAGCAACGAACCAACTCGACTTAGCGTGTTCTGCTGCGAAGCAGAAACACTTTGTAATAACTTGTAACGTTAAGTAACAAAAAAATTTGGAAGTACGGTAATTTCCGGCCGATTACCCGCATGAAAACCTTCTCACTATTGCAAGTATCGATCGAAGATATTTCAAGATATTTAATGGAATGAAATTTGAAGGGAATGAAATTTGAATGAAAGAAATTGGAACGAATGAAATTTGCAGTGTCAGTTTTGCGTGCGTAAACAAGAAACCATTTCAAAGTAAAAGCGAAATTTCTGGGGGCTTGTTCCTACACTGTAGCTATTTCTATAACTGAAAACTTGAATGAAACTAATATTAGAAATCCAAGTTACAGTGGTGATCAAGGAATTAGAGTAAAATCTTCAAGATACTAAACTTTACTTCGGGGTTATTCATAGTTCAAAGCGTAGTTGAACAAATTTGCATAGTTGACAGCTGCTTGTAATTTGAACCTTCGGAATGTAACGCAACGCTCAAAACATCTCGAGCCGAATGCAAGATTAGCAACAACAGTTACGTGGCAAAGTATTCTAATGGAGACCTATTGAATGTTACAAGTTTTTTCACGCCTGTCAGGACTTGAATACATCAAAAATGCAAGAAACAGACGTGTTAGAATATGTTGTATTTGAAGAAAAGGGAAACGAAGAGCTTTATTTACTTCACACGCAATTGTAATGTCACGCAATAATTAACTGTCGCGCAGTCACGCTGCTGGTTACCCTGTTTTATGATAACTGAATATGTTGATTCCTTGCTCTGGCCAAGACGTGTTACATTAACCGCAAGTTTTCGGGAAGGTGGGGGGGACCGCACAGTACGCACTGCAGTGGTGTGAAATCCATAGGTTGCCCTCATAAATTTCACAATATTGCGGAACAAAACGTGGTTGGCTCTGCACACACTACGTGCCTATGTTTAATCCAGTCTTCTAGCCAAGCTATGTCTTGACTTTGCTTGCTATCAAACGGCCTGTTAAAATTATTTTTGAAAACCCTTTTTGACAAGAGAAATAGGAACCTTGATTAACTTTTAATCTAGGATTAGCGTTAACCGGCTTTCGAACAACGGGGTCCTGGGTTTGACTTTGACACAAGTTGGTGAATAAAAGATGACTGGAATCAGTAGGAGGTTGTTTCTCGCTTGAATTGAGGACCATCTAAACGTAGATCACTTTAGGTAACCTTATCAGGTTTTGAGTGGTTTTGAACCAGTTCATTCCCATTGCCTCACAGAATACAATTATTGAAGTGTCTACGCTCTTTGGGACCCTTTTGGTGTTGGTATTTTAAACTGAGAAGGCGCAGAATGGCATCCATGGCAAAAGTCGGTAACCAGAGCGACATAAGCAACACCAGCCGAGCATCCAGGCCAACTACGTACCGGTCACGAGGCACCTGTGACGTCAGTGCGTCCACCACAGCGTTCACGACTAAGTGCAGACGGTCAGACTGAGGATACTCCGTTGCCACCTCAATGGCTTTAAAAAGAATCAAAGAATGTATTACTTTTTATGTGGCCTTGAATATATATATGTTATTGAACTAGCGCGAGGTCCGTATTGGGAAGACATTGGTCGAGTTGGACCTCACCTTCCGAAAAAAGAACAAGACCAATATTTTCCCAATACAGAGCGAACAAGCTGGTTCAATTAAGAATTTATTATTATGGCTCTTTACAGATTTGCGAACAGTAAAGCGTATTTCTATGAGCAAGTGCGCGCCACAAAGACGAAAGAAGGGAACAAAAGATTTTCATAACCGGATTTCAAATCGGATTGAAAGCTGTGTCAGTGATATTTGTCGTTGGATGAATCGCAATGATCTTAAGTTGAACGAACATAAAATTGAAGTTGTACTCATCTCTTCGAAATTTCGTGATGGCCCTTCTCTGGATTACGTCAACATTGGAAATGAAAGGATTCCCTTATCTGATAAAGCCACAAGCCTTGGGGTAGTTCTAGATAAACATATGTCCTTTGGCCATCATATAAAACATCTTTGCAAATCGGTAGTCTGCCATTTTAGAAACTTGTTCAGGATCAGAAAGTATCTTAACAAAGAATCAGCTGCCACAGTTGTACACGCTTTTATAACTTCTAAATTGGATTACTGTAACTCTCTTTTTATGGATTACCCAATTATCAACTGAGGAAACTTCAACTGCTACAGAACATGGCAGCTCGTTTTGTAACTGGTGCTCGTAAGTTTGATCATATAAGTCCACTTTGGTAAAACTTCATTGTCTTTCGATCTCCTACCGTGTTGTGTTCAAGTTACTTTTGCTGGTTTTTAAAGTTCTAAATGGTCTGGCCCTCGGTATTGGTCGAATTACTTCAGTACCAGAATCTTTCCAGGACACTTCGTTCAAATACCTTAGAACTTCTTTTGCAACAGAAATCCAATACTAAAACATATGGTGACAGGGCATTTTCCATATGTGCCCCTAGACTGTGGAATAGTATTCCCTTAGACATTCGTAAATCGAACAGTGTTTCTACTTTTAAAAAACAATTAAAGACCTACCTTTTTAGGAAATTTATTAATAATGGTTTAATTTATTATTAGAGCCGGTTTAATGTTTTAGATCTTCTTATTTCTATTTTTATATATTTATTCTTATAATATTATTATTTTTAATATTGTTGTAAAGCGCCACGAACAACTAGTGGGTGTGAGCGCTATAAAAGTGTTTAATTAATTAATTAAATAATTAATTAATTAATAATGTCATTTTCGCGGAAGTTTTCGCCCAAATCATAGGCAAGAAAGCAAGAACAAGGTTTCGAATTCATACAAAACTGTCTTCCGTTCTAAAGTTTTTCCTTTTTAGCGCGGACCAGTTCAGCCATATAATAAATGATCTTTCTCAAAAAAAAAGCATTCACGTACAGAAGTGTCTCAAAAGATAATGCTCATTTTTATTCAACGAAAGAGCTCTAACGAGACAACTGTTCCTGTGATAATGGTACTTGTCGTACATTTCATAGTACTTGTCTTCTGTGTGAGAGCAACGTGTAAGTTATTAGTTTTTGTTGAAAGGAGTTGTCTGACTCGGATATAGGTTAACAACCATGGTTTTCATCGAACAATGTGTCAACTGAGCTAACCTCTGAGTGAGACACAAGTACTAACACCAAACTTGTTGTACCATTTGATAATCTTCCCTTGTTTGTGGTTGGTTGATGGAATACTTTGGTGAACAGTTAGGTGGGAACATAGGTGGGTGCCAGTTAAGGTTGGTAGGTGGGTAAATAGGTGGGTACTTACGTTAAGGTAAGTAGGTAAGGTAGGTAGGTAGGTATATAGGAAGGTAAGTCCGTTGATATGTTGGTAAGGTAGGCAGGTAGGAGGTAGGTAGGTTGGTAGGTGGGTAAATGGGTAGGTAGGTACGTAGGTAGGTATTTAGGTAGGTTGGTAGGTAGGTAAGCAGAAAAACTTTATTTACTCATGGTTAATCCTTCAGGAAAACTATTACAACTAATTGCAGATTTACCTCCTTTCAAGTATTCCTCTCCATATTCTTTCTTTAGCTGGTCATTTAAGTTCTCCCAGCCCTCCTTGAGAGATTTTTCTAGCTTGGACGCCTCACAGATGTTGGTTTTAAATGCGCCTGGTTCCACAATACTCACTTGTACCCCCCAGGGATAATCTCTCGCCTCAGTGCATCCGAGAATGCCTCCACACCATATTTGGTAACACTGTAGGCTGAGAAATGGTTGGTTGAAATACGACCTACGTATTGTTGAAAGTGCGAAAAGTTAACACATTAAGAAGAGACGAAAACTGCGTTATTCCCAAAATCGACCATCCAGCTGTCTGCGCTTGCTGTTCTAGCATAGCCTGCGTAGCAGGCGTAAACGGGGAGGGGGAAGGGAGCAAGAACGCGGGAGAAAAATCTCCCGGAACCCCATTTTTCTCCCGCGTTTTCGCTCCCCTTCCCCTATCCCGTTTTCGCCTGCTACCCAAGCTAGTTCCAGCACAGTCTTCAGTAAATACACTTCGTTCCACGATACTCACTTGTAGCCCCCAGAGATACATCGCTCTTAGTACATCCGAAAACGCCTCCAGACCTTATTTTGTTATACGGTAGGCTGAGATATGAAAGGTAGTATTGTAGAAAGCGACGGAAAAAAAGGCACTTTGAGAAGAGGCGAAACGTTGCCTTATTCCTAAGAACAACATTCCAGTCTTTTACGATCGATGTTTGTCCTGAATTGGGTTCGTGCCAGAGCAACTTGGAAATGCTGTGCCGATCGAGGAAACTTTTGCCAGGCGTATTCACATCCGTCCGTATCAAAAGACGATGGTGTAGCGCCATTTATGAGTAAATTTCTGAACATTTCATGAAGTGACTGTGGATGCCGCCCTCTCCTCTCTTTTTTAGCTCTTTTTTTCCGACTTGTAGACTTCAAACGTAACCTGTCTATTGTTACCGAAAATTTCTTTCTATGGGTTATGTTAATTATATTATTCACGCAATTCAGGATCTTCGTTGGATCCTTCCAGCTCACTCGATTCGGCAAAATTTCGTGACGTCACTGAATGGCATTGCATCATTTGCTGACGTCATGACATTTCCCGCCAAGTCGAGTGAGCGGGAAGAGAGTGCCTGGGTCCTAGGCTGTCGATTGATTACAACTACACTCAGGAGTCCCAAGTGTTCCACTTTCAAGACAAAAGCGATGCAGCGGCGCAGAGGGCGATCCAAAACAAAAATCGTTCCGAAAACAGTTTCTTATGTGTAAAACAAAAGGCTCATCCCGTATGTCTTCGTGGCGGTTCAAAAATTAAACTATTCCGTTGTATTGTTGAGTGTCCTAACAAACACCTCGTTTTGATTTCCTTACCAGCGGCACTTGCGAAGTTCACAACTCGTCCCCTGGTCTTCTTCACAAGTGAAAGAAACGTTTTTGTCATGTCAATCATTCCCCACAGATTCACGTCTGCAGTACGTCTGAATATATTCAGCGGAGTCCATTCGATTGGCAGTATGTGGCAAACGCCGGCATTATTCACCAGGCCCCACAGACCAGCTACATAGCATGGACAAATAAAACGGTTGTTATATTTTGAGAAAATGCTCAGGAGGAGGCTCTAGTTCACACAGAAATTAAAACGATCGAAAATAAAACAAGGAAAAAGAAAAAGGGAAAAAACAAAGGAAACGGGTTCATGAAAAAGGAGCTATTTTTCGTGAAAGAGAGACGAAGCTTAGTGAGCTAACTAACATGTAAAGGCACATTGAGTCGAGCGTAGGAGTAGCCAAAGAGAAGTCCTTCGTTTTGCAAGGTGATAGTAGAGCAAAGGCAAAACGCGTCAGCGCGTGTCACACGAGACAGGCAACTTTTCCAAGACTTTATGCGCGCCAGCTTCCTTTACTTTTTGCTCGTCTTACTTCCTCTGAGGAGAAAGGTGGTATGAGCTATTGCGGCATTTACATGGAACATCCTTTAGCGCATCAATGCCATTTACTTCATCTTTATCGGGTCTTTTGCCTCGCACCTTTATACTGGTGCACAAAGCCAAATAAGAAAGGTGTAAGATCTTTATCAGGGTCCCCAAAGGGGTTTAGGGCTCCAGGGCTCCAACACATAAAAATTGGAGCTCCAGGGCTCCATAGCTCCACTCCAGGGCTCCATTTGGCCAGAATCAGCATTTTTGTCCGGGCTCCAAGTAGTAAAAGGCTTTGGGCCCCGGGCTTTCAAAAAAAACTTTTTGGGCCCCAAGGGTTAAATCCCCCCCCCCCCCACCCTTGAGACCCCGCTTTGTCAAGATACAAAAAAGCTTTCGGTTCCCGAGTCTTTCCATGATTGGTCACGAGTGACTGATTCATTGTGTAGACTGCGAGTAGTCTCTAATTTTGGCGATGGCGATTTGTGGCGCGCTCCCTTCGCGTCGGGTCTCCTCAAAATTTCGCGAGCGCGCGTGTGTATTTCGCCCGCCCACAAATCGCCATCGCCAAAATTAGAGACTACTCGCAGTCTATTCATTGTGCTGCTGAATACTGGTACAAGTGTGTTTTGATCATCTTATGTGGAAACAAAATTATAGCCGAGAATGTCTGTCAGTATGCTACAGATCACGAACACATAGATGAGGGGATGCAGTGCAATTTTAGTGTTGTGTTAATTCTTCAAAAAGCGCTCAGTCGGAATTAATATAAGTGAAGGAACGCAGGGTGGTTCGATACTGAATAAACAATCACTTACCTGACTCGTCCTCAACGAACTTTTTTACTTTGTCAAAGACTCTTTTAATCTGCTCTGAGTTTGTCACATCCAACTGAAATGTTTTCATTTTGTTGCTCGTAGCTGTTTTCAAACTCTGTTCTCCTTCTTCTGTCAAACAAGTCGCCAACACGCAAACTCCCATCTTGTCCAGTTGAATGGCTGTCGCTCGACCGAAGCCAGAGTCGCAGCCCGTGATGAGAACATATTTACCTCTGATGTTAACTTTAGCTCCTGGTTTAAAATGATTTAACAGTAAAATAGTGAAAATCCCGATTATGGGCAGCAAAATCCACGTTAGTGATGAGCTTACTCCAGTGCCGTCATCCATCGTGTCACCACTTTGCAGTTTTTCCGTGACTTTTTCCTATTACGCTACACGGGTTCCATTCTCGCTTCCAGAGCCCGCCTTTTAGCGCTTTTTTTCCGTTGTCTTTTGCATATTGTGATTGACAGGTCAGTGTAAACTGCCAATCACTTCTACTTATCATAAAAAACGATCAGTTATGTCATGCGGGCTGCGTACCTATACTGTATTTCAAAACCCGTATATGTAACGGTCATCTTGTAGTTGTATTCACTTTTCTTTTTTAGCCCCCGAAGAAGGTTTGTTTTGCAAACCGAAATATCGGGCAAATACATCAATTTATTTCATTTCTGTCTCAATTTTAATTTTTCAATCTTTTCGCCGTAAGTATCAGTTTATTGTTGTTTAATTTTGTCTTCAAGATTTTTACTGACCCAGGTCTACACAAGTTCCGGCACTCCTCACTGGTTTTCCGCTGTGTTTTTGCCTTTAATAGTGCTGCGTATCTAATGCACACCTTTGGAACAATTATGTAGTAGCACAGGGCGTCTTTCATTAGTTACTTGTAATTAATAAACCTGATCATGAATGCATTGTGCGAATGCTCAATATCACACCGCATCTGTTATGGTCCAGTGCACTTATCCTGATTCACCCAGTCACGCAATAATTAACCGTGATCAGTTATCCATGCCGGGGTATCGGGGTATCCAGCAAAATGCCACCACGCCCTTTAGACGAGCAGTCGTAATTCCCGTACGCTCATTTTGAACTCGTATGGGTGTAAAGCGTTCAACCGCGATGGCGATCAGAAGAAATCCTGACGCCGTAGAACAAGTCCACAGCATTCCGCTGCCTGTTATGAACTTGCAAAACTAAATGGAAGCGCCGGCGGGTTTGCCCAGTAGGATGGCGAAACATGACTTGGAAAGAAAAATATGTTTCTTTTTCTTTTTCTTTTTCTTTGTTAATTCCGTAATAAGGGTGGACTATTTTTGCGTTCATCATGGCCTATTGTGGATACGCATTCATTCAACTTCATTAAAAACAGGTTGTTTCCGTTGACGGACTATCGGTTTGTAGATAGACCATAAATTTCTAGGGAAATTTATCAGACGGTTAGACGCCAGGCACTGCCTACTCTCTATTGTCATTTTTACCACTGCAGTTTCTACCGAAGAAAAAAGAAACAACTGGCAGCTCACTAAGCTTCACCAATTTGACTTTTCAGGTAAAAATTTGAAGCAAAAAAAGACGAATAAATATTGAAGAGAAAATATAACAAACCTGGTCTGTCTTAAAATAATGCACTGTTATCTAAAACTAACAATTATTTTACAAACGTACCTTGGACATCGATAAGAGGTTATAATGTTTCTTACCCAACAAGAGCGAATCGTTGGTGAATTTTGTTGCTATATTTCTGGACAAACGTCTGCCTTTTAGCGAAAAATTTCGCACTTGACAAGGCATCCAGTTTCCTTATAAGGCAAAAAGCAGGGTTATGCTGATAACTGTGTGTGGTAAACCGATGAGAAAGCTAGAAATTAAACAACCAAGATTAAGAAACCTGTGATACTCGACTATCGAACACGCTGAGAGCATGAACCATCATTATTAATAAACCTTCAATTATTATTATAATTATCATTATTACTATTGTTGTTATTGTTTTTATTTTATTTTATTTTATTTTAGTCTGGAAAAATGGCCTATATATGGTTGTTCTCCTGTCGCAATCATTTTTTTTGTCTAATGCTAAAACAATTTTACTATATTCGTTAGCCCTTTTGTGTATTTACAGTTGGTCTGTGGGGCCTGGTGAATAATGCCGGAGTTTGTCAGTTGCTGCCAATTGAATGGACTCCGCTGAGAAGATTCAAAAGTATTGCGTGAATCTGTGGGGACTGATTGACAGTGACAAAAACGTTTCTTCCGCTTGGGAAGAAGTCCAAGGGACGAGTGGTGAACTTTTCCAGTGTTGATGGTAAAGTAGAATTGACTGATATATTAAGCTGTGAATTCCCTAGAATTATTACATCATCAATACGTTTTCAAACTCTCTCTTCCTGTCCAATACACGCATTCACGCAGACCGCTATCCTCTACAAAAGAAGGGCTAAGCAGTTCCCGTAGTCCACTGGACTGTCATGGCCACTAAGCGATCCGTATAGTGTGGAACGTCGATTGATACGGCGCATACCGTCGCATATCCCGTACCGTCAAAGTAATTAGGAGTGACACTGGTTCTGTCAATGCCCCAAGGGTGACTTGCGGTCTGTGCTATCTGTACGACTGCCACGTCTTAACGATATGTATCAACCTCGTTCCCAGGGTCCTTTCTCTTCCTCCCTCGAGGAAGTACCCTGGTTTCGGCTGGTCACGTGTCTCCCTTAAGCAAACAGCTCCCCACCAGGGTGGACTCGCTTTTCTTCAAGAAGCGAAGGGAAAAGCGAATGCAAATCT
>Ga0126336_10001313_pt1 | contig 12685 bp, 9 predicted proteins | sample SidCmetagenome_FD_92530 | JGI IMG/M metagenome (GOLD analysis project Ga0126336, IMG submission 92530) | Coral microbial communities from El Islote,Puerto Morelos, Mexico - Siderastrea C C metagenome | ecosystem: Host-associated > Invertebrates > Cnidaria > Coral | place: El Islote,Puerto... | reverse complement strand
GTAGCTTCTTGGATCACAGCCATGGTACGATATTGACATCACACTGACAAGGGCCCTTTGTCAGATGCAACATTTAAACAGAAAATAAACCTTTTTTGCACGTAGTCATTTAACTGTGTGCATGTGCACGTCTCACATAGTTTTGAGACCACGTATATGAGTAGAAAGTTTTTTTGTTTCTCTACGACTTGCAAACGGAAACTTTTCTCTCAAGAAAATGCTCAGGAAAACGTTGATACTGTATTTATCTATATGAAATAATCACATGTGAAAGAGGGAAGAAATAAGGCACTGGGCACCACCTAGGGTAAATTAAACCACCATGCGGAAGGCAAAGAGGCAGATGCTGAGGCGCCCACTATTTTCTAACGCGTAATTGTGTTGATGTAAACAGAGTTGTCACTGGTTCCCAGTACTGGCCACGTTCTGATAAACATGACGTTATTAATATGCAAATACTATGGTTGGATGTGCCATCAATTCTTTTTAGTTTTATTTAATCATGGAAGCTCTTGCTTTGTATGCTTAGTGGATTAGTGCGATATAGATTATGAATTCCATTGAAGTTCATTTGGATCTTGGCACGAGTTGCCTTTAGTTCTTTTTAATGGAATAATAATTATTCATACTTTTTTACTGAAGTGTTTTTTTTCTAATAAGTGTTCTAATTACCTGCCATCTATTCATCTATCGTCTTGTCGTCTTCCATCAGGTCGTCAAAGGGTCGAGTGTATACACTGATGTTCGGTTTACAAAAGATTCCTGTTTACTGTCACATGGGAAACTTTGGATGCGGAGATGGGGGATGGACGCTGGCTATGAAGATTGACGGCACAAAGGTTAGTCTTTACGATCTATCCATGAGAAGCAGACATATAAATCTTAGAAGGAGAAGGTAAAGAAACCAGTTCCAAATCATAGTTTAAAAGTTTTGACTTTAACAGACGACGGCTAATATTGCAGCAATTCCAAACGATAATACATTTTCTGCAATTTGATGTTTCGTGATGAAAAATCCTTAAACTCTTTTTAATTACTAAGCCTCACAAACCTTCAGTTTTTCATGTCCTTACCATTATCAATGGCTAATGATCTAGATTACTAGCACATCTTAATCTAGGATCAATTCAAACAAAAATCACCCTACATGTGTGTAGTCCTCTCTGGAATAACTTCACTAATAGAAACTTGATTTGTCTGTTTTGAATTTCAGAGAACTTTCCACTACAATTCCCAACTTTGGAGCAACAGAATTGCATACAACGTGGCAGGAGGAAAGACTGGTTTTGACCAACAAGAAACCAAATTGCCGACCTACTGGAACACACCCTTTTCTCAAATCTGCCTTGGTATGAAGATCGGCCATCAGATCAAGTTTCTTGTTATTTACAAGCACGCCAACTCCCTTTTCTCTCTGACAGCTGACGGTAAATACCGCGCCACCTTATTGGGTCGCAATACGTGGAAGACGCTGATTGGTTCCCGTGCTTCCTTGCAACCACACTGTAACAGGGAAGGGTTCAACGTTATAAGTAATGCTAAGAAAGATTCGAAAGCGAGAATTGGCATCATCAGTAACCAGCAAAACGACTGCAGCTCAAGCGAATCTAGAATCGGTTTTGGCACGGGAGGAACTGCTGATGATTCCAACACCTGTGGAAACGCAGCTGTATCTAATGCTGATAATGGGGATAAGCACATCAAAGCAATGGGTTATATCTTAGTTCAGTGACTGATAGTTTAAAAAAACTTTACATTCCATGAGCATCAAAGCTGACTTCAAAAGATCATTTTCCTTTTTAGCTTTACTTACCTCACATCATTACTTTTAAAATTTGCTTGGCGAAATGTTCCAGTCTTATCTTGGCTGGGAAAACGAGCCATATTATCCCCGGGACATTTCAGTTTGGATAACACTTGATTGCCAAATTAGATCATATAGTCAAAATAAGGAAATGGTCATGAAGCTCGAAAGGATTTTAGTTACAGATAGGTGTGTTTGTCAGTGTTTTTTCCTTGACAAAAAAGTTCATCACGGAAAAGTTAGGGTCAAGTTAAGCAAAACGTAACGTAAAAGAAACATTTTCTACAGCACCAGCGGCGTTCCCACGCGTTGTTTTGCATTGAAAGCCTGCACATTTTCGGCGGTTTTGGGTGGGTGGATGGCTAGATGTGTTAAGGCTCCCTAGAGATAATATCAATTGTTTGCAACTCTAGTTAAGCGAATTGCTTGATCGGTGGTTATGAAAATTGGCAAGTGACTTTTTCTCGGAGGCCTTAACAATATGTGACATATTTGACGTTCAGATTTCAGTCACGTGACCTGCAAATGATATTAACGATCAAAATATCAGATTAAAACGGGCAAAGAAAATGAAGGAGCAGCGCATATTCTTGGGTACAATTCTTTTACTCTTAAGGTGGATATTATGAATTAGCTCTTTCTGTGCGTCTTTGTGGAATGGGGATTACGTAATTAGGGGAAACAGGTCACGTCACCTATAAAACAACTTTTAAAAAAACTTTTGATGAAAATACCCTGCAAGCAGAGGTTTCTTGGTCGCCCTATGTTCCCAGCGGGCGAATAAGTAACTTATAAGTTACTTATTCGCCCGCCGGAACATAGGGCGACCAAGAAACCTCTGCTTGCAGGGTACAGTCCAGACGGTTTGGCTGATGATTTGATGACGAACATTTCTAAGCTTATGTTTAACAACCTTGCCCCTTTTGAGAAAACACCTTTTTGTGACGTCAGCGGCAAAGGAATGTCACGTGATACTTATGATCATTTTTACAAAAACCATCTAGTCAGATACAACTGATGATACCTCAATGAAACTTTCAATTTGGATCCTTTTCTGTCTTTATAAGGATATATATTCTCTGCAGGGGGTCTATCAACGCCTCTGAACCTTGCCTTAAATTTTCTGAGAAGCCTCAGCAAATCGTTCTTAGCCTACATTTTCTTACTTCCTTATTATATTTTTTAAGAAAAAATATTAATAAAATTGTAAACTAGTACTTGTTGTTTCCTGAAGACGTTTTGCTGGTTTATCCCCTAGTTCAGCGTGCCCAAATTGCCTGCCATTTCCAATTTTTATGCTGTAGGTCATCTTATTTGAGTGGAAGAGCTGTTTAATCTGTAAGGTGCAAACAGCTCGTCTAACATTTAGTCGGCCTTTCTTTTCTGTTTCACTAGGCTATAGGTTTTACTACAATAAAGAGTGAAGCAAAATGCAGTTAAGTGTTTTCGTAAGTGCGGGCTTAATGGCTGAAAGGCAAGAACAAACGTGCATATTTGAGGTACCTCCAGTATCAATGGCGGCATATCTGTCAATTGAACGAGCAACAATACAGTATTTTCAGTATTCTAAATTGATACCATCAGTACGTCTACTAGAATAGACGGCCGAGAAGAAAACAACACATTCCTAAGCTTTCACACACTTAAGGTCGAAACAAAGATGTTGTACTTGACAAATCGTAAACGAAATAACGACGTGGTTCTGTTTTCAAGAATAGAATCTGTATACCAGCTCGGGTGAAATTCTGCTAGGTTATGACCAAATGACAATGAACACTCCTTCTATCTACGCTCGGGACTCTGTATCCTGAAGACCATTTGCACTACAACTTTAAAAATTGGCTAAATCAAGTCTCCTTTTTGCTTAACACGAAATTTCGAAGATTTTTATGGCCACTCTACTTGACGCTCAAGCCCGTGGCTCTGTGGGGGAAACAGGCATCGAAAGCGGGTGTAAGAATTCACCGAGAAAGACATAAACCACGTCAAAAGTTGTCCAAGTGTGCAATCAAAAGCATCATAATGACAGCAAAGCCAAATTCTTTACGCCAGTGCGTGTAGATTGAGCATTGTAACTAGGCACGAAGCGAAAATATGCAGAACATCTGCCATCATGGATGAGTCACAAATCCTCTGAAACGGCGCCATCCATGCCAGACAGACGCTCAGGCTGAAGCTATAATATTAATCGTATCTTTTAGAGGACATAACAGACTATGAACAGACGGTGAACAGGCTCTTAAGTTGAGTGCAAAAAAAAAAAATACAAGCGGCAAGTGGGCAAGCCGTGCCGGTCTTCAGTGGAGAGGGGCAAGGGGCAGCAAATTAGGCCCATGCCTGATTTGTAACGTGGTAAGGTTGCACGTCTGATATTACTTTAGTGAAAAATAGAATGATGTTATTCGGAAATCTTAGGGTGATTAAAAAACGCAGGTCACCTTCAGCGTACCCCCATATAGTAATCTTCGGGTAATTGACACTCGGCCCTTAGCCAAACAAGAAGAGTCATCGAATGAATAAACGTGCACAAGAAGGGAATATGTTATAAGAGGATTTATTCAAAAGAACTTGTGTGAAACGGACGAAGTTAGTACCGATTAAACAGAATGCGTTCTTCGCCTCTTTACATCGCATTAATCATAACGATTTCTGTGATGAGTGGCGACAAACTGTCGTCGGTGAGAGCAAGCAAGACACAAACACCCATCTCTGCTAAAACGTGCGACAAGATGATGGTTTGTAATTGCAACGTGAAACAAGATTTCTCCTTGCGTGAAGCAGTAAGGGCGTTAGAAAAGCAGATGGAACAGCTTATTGCACTGGTCAACAAAACACGACTCCGACACCGCAGCCAACCCCATTACCAGGTTAATTCCGATAACTCAGACTTATAGTTTTCTCTTCTTCTTAGACTAGTTTTAGTGGGGTGTTCGCTACAACTATAGCTATCAGCGCTTTTCCAAAAGTTTAGAAAAGTTTAATTTTCTTTGTAGGTGTTCCCGCCTCTTCCTGCAAGGAACAGTACGAAAAACATCGGTGAGTTGAAAGATATGTTGTGAGGATGTATGCCTAAAACAAGTAACTACATTTGCATGTAGTCACTCATATATTAGTGCGTCATCGTTTAGCATCTGCAAAAGAGATAAATGTAAAAAAAATCATAAAAGATGCTATATTATATATGTTTTGATACCTACCTTCATGTCGGGTAAACTAACTGTTAGTATTTATAGCTTCCTTTAATTTGAGGGAAACTCTTACAGTCGAACGAATAGATATCAAACTATAAGAGGCGCTTGTTTTTATGTCGAACACCAAGTCCCCAAGTTTGTAACTCACAACGTTAAATCCTCACGACTAAGACTTTGTCCACTTGTCACAACCATAACTAAATCGACGTTTGAGTCAAATCGACAGCACAGCATCACATCACTTATAAACGACCATCGGATCAGACTACGCTTATGAGATTGAGTACGACTACGACATTTCCAATTTCAAACAAGAGATGTCTCCAGACCCAGTACTTCTCCCTGTTGCCGACCGGTATAGAGAGAAGGAAGCTCTGTTTACGATTTTGGTGAGACAGATGGCAATCTTAACTATGCGAACTACGATTGAAAAGTCGTGCTCGTACTCAGTCTCGTACTCGTAGTCCGACCTGAAGGTCGCTATTATCCCCCCAAAATGTTCGTTTACCCATTGGTAGGTTGCTCAGTCCCGAGACAACATTCCGATATAACGTTAGGATACGCATATTTACGTGACTAAATAACCTTCAGGTCGACAAAAAATCAAGTGTACACGCTGAGGTTTGGTTCACAAAAGATTCCTGTTTACTGTCACATGGGACACTTTGGATGTGGAGATGGGGGATGGACGCTGGCTATGAAGATTGACGGCACCAAGGTGCAAACATTTTCCTTTCCGCTGTTTTTATATATGGTAACAATTACTGACAAGGTTGTAGACCTTTTCAAGGTTTCCGACGTCATGTTTGTTGTGAGGCAAGCACGACCAAACCCCAGTAAATGTATAGGACTTTGTTGAGATTGCACCCTTTCTGCTCAAAATTGACAGAATTTTGCAGCACTCTACAGCAGCTATTTTTTTCTTTGCTCGTTGACAACTCTTATATTTGTCAACGTCAGTAGCTGTCATATGCATAGTCGCTATTAATTTGTCCTTAATTCTGTAAATGAAATCAAGTTATATGAAATTTGATTGATACATATTTTAGCATGTGCGTGGTTTTTTTTTTATTCCTAAAAAGTATCGATCGGATAGAAATTTCTTTCCGTTTTGAATTTCAGAGAACGTTTCACTACAAGTCGCATTTCTGGATCGATAGAAATGCATACAACCTTGCAGGAGGAAAAACTGGGTTTGATCAACAAGAGACCAAATTGCCGACCTACTGGAACACACATTTCTCCAAGATCTGCCTCGGTATGAGGATTGGTCACCAGCTTAAGTTCGTTGTCATGTACAAGCACGCGAACTCTCTTTTCTCTCTAATCGCTGACGGAAGGTACCGCGCCACCTCAATGGGTCGTATCACGTGGAAGACGCTGATTGGTTCTCAAGCTTCCTTGCAGCCATACTGTAACAAAGAAGGTTTTAACGCTGCAAGTGACAATCCACCAGATTCCAAAGCAAGGATCGGTATCATTGGAAACAATGCAAACGACTGCAGTTCCAGTGAATCCAGAATCGGTTTTGGCACGGGAGGGTCCTTCGATGAGTCGAACACTTGTGGAAATTATGCGCACTCAACAGGCGATAATGGAGAGCAATATATTAAAACAATGGGATACGTACTTGTTCAGTAAAAGAGACTTTAACTATGAATGAGCCCGAATTTAATCTGTAAAGGATTCAATGCCTTTCAAGCAAAGCATTCCATTTACTTTATGGACGCGTTTGTAGCTAATTCTAAATTAACATGATGTAATAAAAATTTAAAGAAGCGGCTTCCAGTTCTTGTACGTTTAGGTTTTAAGATTATCGCACAAATAGCTTCCTATAGACGGTTGTCGGAGTGACGTACGTCTTTTACAGAACTGGACAACGACGATAACCAAACTACAGTCAGATATCGATTTGTTTTCTTCTTTCCTTAGAGTAAACAAATACGATAAAATTATTATTAGACAAGTAGTAGTAGTTCATTATACATTGTAATGAGAATTAAGACTAGGTTACTAAACTGTTTGCAGTGATGACTTAGCAGGTCGTCTTCCGCTTGCTGGAGCAGTCTTCAGAAGAACAAAACTCCCTTAACAGCTATTTTGATAATGAAACCCCCAATGGGCCAACGAAACGTGTGAAGCATACAAGGATTAACCTGATTTTAATTCAGTTTAAAAACCCCATTGAAGACATTGAAGAGAATTTCGCCCCCATTCCCTGCCCCTCCAATTTTTTCTTTCAAGAAACCCTTTTGCAAAAAACAAAAGCATCTAAACACTCGTGCCTTAAAAAACTACCAATTCGTGAAAAAATTGAACTCTTTTTAGACTGCGAATACACAACATGTTCGCCGCACAAAACAGAGCTTCTTTTTCTGGATCAAAGCAATAAAGTAAATTACTTACCAATATGTACAAAGCACCACGTTCTTACCTCAGTAGTGGTGGAAGCCTACTTTAAAAGAGGCAGCGATTGTAACCTGCATCGCGGTGTACACTGGAGTACAGAATTTGTTCTTGGAAATAAAACTTTCTTCTTTGATTTTGGAGTCTGCTAGCTATCGAGGTAAATCCGAACGTTCTCCAGCATTTTGTCCGATGTTGCGTGTGTTTCGGCCAGTTTTTGATGTTGTTATTGTTGTTTTGTTTTGCTTTTGTTTTTGCAATTTTGTTTTTCCGTTTGTTTTTGAAACTACATGTATAGACTGTGAACATCTCGACCAAAGCAATTTACCGATGACGCAGGCCTCAAACGTCTAATAAAGATATGCTCTTCGGGAGCCCCTTTCTGCAGAGATTTTGGCCGTCCCTCAGACATCGCACCGTTCACGTTTCTGCAATTTTCTATTTAATTGCATAGCAAATTTGGGATTGCTTATTTAGATTAGATGGTAAATTGCATTTTCAGACGATTTTCTAACTAACTTTGGGGATTTTAAGCAGTGGGTTTTTAATGTTTTGAATTTTTAGACTGGAAAATCAATTCTCAGCTTTATAAACTAGATAGTTATTCCCCAAGGTTTTCCTCTTCACAGGGCCCGAGATCACCTTATCTACAAATCCTTTTGTTATAGCGCTCATTACTGTTCTTTATTTTACCTATATATAAGTTTAAATAAGTGTAAAGAAGATCCTCGCAGTTATTAACGCAACTTATGCAGTTGCGAAAAGAAAGCCTGAAAAAATCAGGCTTGCCGGGATCCGAACCCTGACCTCTGCGATACCGGTGCAGTATAAGTTTGTATGGGAATTCTTGTTCCGGAAGGAACACTCTTTCATCTTGGTTTTTCTATAAATCGTGTCAAATAATCTGATCCTCCTTTGTGAATACTATTATATTACTTCCGGTTCAGTTTCCTCTTCTTTGCACTTTGTTTCACCCTCACCAGTGTGCCAGTATATTACTCACGTCTAGGAAGGGGAGATGTTTTGATGTTTCCATGGCTCTCAACTGAGAATCGTTCACATAAATAATGGCAATCTCACTTGTAACACAAAGCCTCCTTCAGTTTTGGCTCTCGGGAATTCTCAAAATAAAGGTATTACTATAATGCCCATGGAAACAATCACGTTTTTATTCTCTCGCTTATTAACTGATTGCAAAACAAATACAAATTTCAGAAAGGTTTCCACAAAATAAAAATAAAGATGTATTTCTTCTCGGCAATTACATAACTAAAATATCGTTTGCAACTCTTGAAATTTTATTTTTGTCTTTGATAATTATGGTCAGCTTCCCGCGCATCGCTTTTGTTGACTTTTCAGAATATAGTATAAGGTCAAGTGTAACTACTCCCAAAATGTGAAGCAGGGTGTCACGCACAATAAAGACGTTGTTATCCAGCTTTGCTGACAATAAGCATACCCCAACCTTTGTTAATTCGGGGGTTCCAGCCGTCGGCCAACCAAAGTTAATATTAACTTCGGTCTGTTAACAACTGTACAACACAAACAGTATCACCCATAAGCGTAGCTATTCGTAAGAATCCAGTAGTAGCTATAGATAATCTTGAAGTCAGCCATCAGATCTCAAAATGCGCTCGTCGTTTATTTCGCTTGGAGTTGTCGTTGTGGCATTTGCAATGAATGGCGGCAAATATTCTTGGGTGAAGGCGAACAAAAGCCAAACTCCAGTTCCCGCCAAAACCTGCAACAAAGCTCCGGTATATAACTATAATTGTAACTGTAATCAAGATCCTCATGTGAGTGAAGACATAAAGGAGATAAAAACAAAGCTGGAACAACTTGTTGCACTGGTCAACAAAACGCTAACTCCGCGGCCTACTACAACACCAGGTAAACTTAAATGATGTTCAGGGTTTTTTTAAAAACTTTGCTTGACTAATTTGAAATGAGTTTTGCCAATCGTTGCTTTTCAAGTTGAAATGTAATCGTAGCTATGTTTATTTTCATATTTGTCCATTGTAGCTTCATCGTGCAAGGAACTGTACGAAAAACACCAGTAAGTTCGATGACATGGTTTAAAATGCATTTAGCATTGTAAAAAACATTTGTTATTATTGCTATTATTATAATTTGCGGAGCGTTAGCCTTTTTCTCCAGTTCTCTGAGCTCCCCTGTTTATGATCGTCTCAATTCATAGCATGATTTTTTCACGATTGGTGAGATCCGAGCGGTTGCCGTGGTCAGATTTAAAGATTGACGCTTTGACGAACTCACTAGGACTTCCTTTGTAGTTATTGTGGAGAAGCTAAAGTGATTTAGTGATATTTGTCACGTCCACGATGAAAATAATATATCATTTTTGGCAGTAAGCAAGTTTTTCTCTATTTTCTGATAGCTGATGGAACCTTCCGCCATACATCTCTGGGAACTAAGAAGTGGAAGACACTGATTGGTTTACAAGGCTCCTTGCAGCAAACTGGATGTGACGAGGAAGGGTTTAACGCTTTTTTGTGGGCACAATTATTCCAAAGCAAGAATCGGCACTGTTGGTAACGATCAAAAACACTGTTCTTCCGGCTGTCGCTCCAGAATCGGTTTTGGCATGGGAGGAATGCCTCTTGACTCCAACACGTGTGGAAACGAGGCTGCATCTAATGCTGATAATGGAGTCAAGCACATCAAAGCAATTGGCTATATTTTGGTTCAATAATAAAATTTCGTGTGATTACCACATAGATCACCAAAACACTCATTTGTTTTAACTTACGAGTAGCAAAATGTCGCTGTCTTTGGTTAGTTGTTTAATTTTTCCAAAAAAGAATCCAACTATTATTGTCTTACTTAAAGGATCAGGGGTACCGAACGAGAAAATGTCAGTAAAATAATTGAAATATCATTTTCTGCGTTTTTAGATTGTTTTGGAGCTTTCTAAAGGCACATTTGTGTAAGCTAAAACGGGTTGATCTGTTTGGCGTTTTTAGCCGAAAATTTAGGCCGCGGAAAAATGTAAGAAACAGAATCCTATCTGCCGAATTTCCGAGCTGCTGATGGCTCACCGAAAATACTAGCGGACCTTATTTTACTCTCTAAACGACATATTTGTCCCTCCGAAAACAATAACAGTTAATCAGTCCCGTTGCTACGAAAGTCTGAGGTGGTGCTTCGCCAAAGAAACCTCTACTTTTCACTGCAATTAAATCCGAATATCTCAGGCGATTTAGGCCTTCCGAACAGATATTCCCGAAGCGAACCCCTGGATGCTCCTGAAGGGTTACTGTCTTGCAAAACATCAAGATATACGGCTAAATGCAACCAAATGCCCAACGGAATTGGGTAAAGATTATGCAGACAAGAAAACAACAAGTTGTTTAGGGATAACTTGCAGGATTAAAAGGATGGAAATCGATTTTTCATCGCTTGTTTGTTAATTTCTAATGTCATTTATAATATGTTATAAAGATTATTCGATCATGGATCGAATCCATTTATCACGTTGGGGTCAGTTGAGTTACCCACATGTTTTTTTTTTAAGATTGAGAAGTCACGGCTTGACTTTTGGTACTGAAATTCACTACGCAGCACACAATCAACGTCTTCCCCGTCACGGTAAATTTTACTTCACTATACTGCAATAAACGTATACATTTGCAGCATGTTCTGCGTTTAATCTATGTCTCGCAAGGTATTTCTAACAAAACGTGTCAAAGAGTCTTAAACAATTAAAAGCATCTTAAAGAATCTTATATTCTAGTCCTAGAAGCAAGACCATTTCTGAGTGGTGAAAATAAATTTCATCTTCAATATCATTGAAATCACAAAGAGTCCAAAGTCATCGTATCTTCCGGTTTCGATCTTAAGGGGCCGATTACATGAGCCGGGCTGGCTCGGTAAGCAGGGCTGGCTGTGTCTGCCGAGATGACTGCTCAGCCCGGTATTATATGTGGCGGGCCAGCCCGCCTGCGGCTAAATTTAGAAGCTGTCGTGTGAAAAGATGGATACATCGAAGAGCATGAATCAAGTGTTTTTATTCTCACTAATTTTCAGTTTTACTTAGCTTTATGGTCTGATAAACCTTTATGTGTTATATAGAAAGAGAAATATCGATCTTCTGGTGAGCCATTTTGCTCTGAAGTGAAATTCAGTGACGAGATAGTGTTGGCCCGGCTAGCCGGGAAGGCCCCGCAATCGCGATTACATGGAAAATTTTCATTCCGGCTAGCCGGGATCCCGGCATCGCGATCCCAGGATCCCAGCTAGCCGGGCTGAATCTTTCCATGTAATCACGAAGTGTGTTTCACAGACGTGCCGAGATCCCGGCAAACCGAGCCAGCCCGGCTAAGCGGGCCAGCCTGCCTCATGTAATCGGCCCCTAAGTTTGTGGTTACTTATTTGCGGTTTTACAAAAGCTTTTGTATTAGGGTTTTTCTTGTTAGATCCAAATAAATTTAAGGTTTATAACTGAACGTAAAGACAATTTTATAGAAGAAAAGAAATAAAAACGACCTGTTAACACAATTCCTAGTTGTCGTTATTTGCTTAATCGAGTTTGGGTCTTAAAACTGGTACCAATTTGTTCAATTTGGAATTTTTAATCCTCAAATAGGGTCAGGGTTAAAGAACCTTTGCGGCACACACCTATTCTTAAAGGGCATGCAAACTCAAAAATACAATTTTTTCTTATTTAATGTAAAACGTAATGCCCAAAACGTTTTTGATGTTTATTTTGGTCAATTCGAAGTTTTTAAGGCGAAAAACGGCATTTTAACTAAACGTTCACTTCCGGTGAAAACTATAGCGAGTGCTTATGACGTAAGCAGTGCCTGAAGCCAAACATTGCGAAACAAGAGAATCACATAAGAATTTATATGGAAGCTTGAGCTGGTTAAACAAGTCGGTGGAGGTTTTGTCGGATAAAAACAAGACTAAACAGTTCACAGGGATGTCAGTGATAAACTAAAACTTTCTTAAATGCTGAGACTCGTTCAAATTAACAGTCGTAGCGCCACAAGCAGGAAAAACAGAGCCGGCGAAAGATGAAGCATTTTTTGCCGTTTCTGAAGACACATTATATCGCTGTAGGCTAACAGGTAGCATCTGTTTGTTCCAGTATTTCAATTTCGATGGTGGATATCAAAAAGGAAAACAAAAATGGTCGTGAGCAATTGCTGAAAATGCGATGTAAAAAGCAGCCTTAATGCGAGAATGGAAGCGCTAAATAAATCAATGAACGACACGATGCGGGATCAGTCTCTGTCGGATAAAGAAGCTACAAGATCTGTCCTCT
>Ga0126336_10001312_pt1 | contig 12686 bp, 5 predicted proteins | sample SidCmetagenome_FD_92530 | JGI IMG/M metagenome (GOLD analysis project Ga0126336, IMG submission 92530) | Coral microbial communities from El Islote,Puerto Morelos, Mexico - Siderastrea C C metagenome | ecosystem: Host-associated > Invertebrates > Cnidaria > Coral | place: El Islote,Puerto... | reverse complement strand
AGACCAATATACCGGAGACACTACCCTATTCAGAAATTAGCTAGCGTTTTGGAACGAAATGGGAAATATTTCTTGTTTTCTTCTCTTGCCTTCCTCCATTTTTCTTCGGATAACTGGCATTTTATCTTGTAGTTGAGTATATTAGAAATCTCCGTACGCCGTTGTGACTTCATAAACGTCCAGAGTCACTGTTTAATATAAGCTAAATATATATAGGTATTAGCGGCCCAAAATTACAATAAAAGGCATAGATTTTGAACAGTCATTGTCAAAAATAGGTGAAAGCTTTTTACCAATGTAGTGTAAATATCGGGTATGTTTTGATTATTGGTCTGAAACACCGTATAGATTTTCAACACTGTTGCTTAGTGGAGCATGTCTTGCTCATTGACTCAGTAGAGCGAATAGATTTACCATTTTTTTCATAGCCGGTGTAGCTGGCGGCATCATTCTTGCAAAGCAAAGTTATTTCTTTTTTGTTTTCCTTTTTTTTTTTTTTCAGAAAACGTTGTGGGCTAAACGCTTGGGTTTGGGTCCAAAAATAGGGTTTCAAATATAGTATATTTTGGTCTGGAATAGGGTTCAGATTTCACCATCTTACATCTCCGCCCTTAAAATTTATAAGAATACACTAAACTCTGATCTATGCAATCAAGGGAGGGGTGTTGATACTTTTAGGGGGACGTGACTTCGGGAATTTTTCAACACATACCCGGTTACGTACCATAACAGAAGTCAACAGAGATTTTGTTATTTTTTGCTTGAATTGTTGCGTGTTTTTCTCTCTCGGCTAAAACTGGCATACTTATTTTTGCGTTTGAAACCAATATTCTGTTTGGGTAAAAATCAGCCAGGGTGCATTCTTTGCATCTGCTTAAGTTGCCTCACAATAATAACGGTTAGTACTTTTCTCTTTTTTCCCGTCGCAAACGTATTCACCTGTTTCATCTACGTCGTATCGTTCTTTCTGAAAAAAAAACTTCGTTGCAAATATCGGTAGCAGTCTGTTTACAAGACAACTGAAAGCTTCATGATGTTAAAATTAGCATGCAAATAGCAGAGGAGGCTCGGAGAGACTCGGTTATATTACTATATTCGCAGCGAAGATGGTAAAACAGGCACGCGCGGTAAATGTAAATAAATGTAACCAGTTTCATTCTATATGACACCTTCCACGTTTGGGGGCTATCAAATCCCTCACGTTTTCACGACCTTTACGAAGTATTGTGTATAGAAGTTTTATGCACTCAATACCGCTCGCACTTTATGTCATGCACTTAGTAGTGTATATATGGTTTGAGGTTACAGCCCAATATTCGGCATATTGAATCTCCTTGACTTTGGCTTCACTGTACGTGTACAAACGCATCTTGAATAATCCCTTTGCATGGCCGAATTTGATCTTGATACATTTCCAGCCGAGCATTCTTACTCTGTCTAATAGTAAAGAGAGTAAAAAAATATGTTTCTTGTCCCATATTGCTTGCCAACATGTCTTTGTTCCTTCAGTTTTTACAGTGGCCAGTAAGGGAATAACAAACAAATGTTTAAGCCCAATCGTACTGTGGTCAGACCCCCCGCCAGTGTGCTAAGTGGTTCCAACTTCTTAAGTCTGTGGATGAAACCCTAATGTGCAACACGTGTACAGAATCAGGACATGATTGAACGAGACATGATTGAACAAGATCTTAAAGTGTCACCAATAAAATGGAAGTTATTGAGTACTAATTTCTTGTGATAGTATTTGCCATTTTTTACTCTGTGGCTCTATCTTTTAAGTGTGTTCATTCAGAAGAAAACCGTTGAAAGGTATTTTCCTGCAACGTTTCCGTTTATACTTTACACCGTGGTTCTAATTTTTAATTCTGTAGATCAAATACAAAAGTGTGACCATTCAAAAGATAGCTACCTTCCTGTAGTACTGTTTATTATGTGGTACAAAGTGGTTTTAGCTTTTGAGCCTGTGGATGAGATCCTACTGTGTGACAATTAAGTGAACTGAGCATTACTTTCGTGTGGTGCTCTTTATTATGCTGTACATGGTGGTTCTTACTTTCTAGGCTATGGAATTAAACCTAATGTGTGCAGACCATTCAAACAAAAGCTGTTGTGCAACACTTTGCTGTGGCGCTGCTTATTCTTAACTTATAACTTCCCCACTGAGCATTGAGAGCATTTGAGCATTTCTCTATTCGCAGTTCTCAAGTGGAAATCTTAGAACGCCTTACTGTCAGATTTATACATTCTTAGGAATTAAAGGTGTTTTTAAACCATCTAACCAATAAGCGTTGTTATTTTCACGGATTTACAAAGCTATTGGCAGAGGAGATGTGGCTTGCGTCTTCAGTGAAGTCATATTTATCAAAAAAACGGCCACTTGTTGTGAGTGCTTGGATTTCCTTAATTCCTAACCATGCGGAAATCTTAAAACGTAAGTAACTCTCACTTCTAAACCACTTTTGTTTACAAAGTTCTTTAATTCTTTGACCGCAGGCCTCTATATTTGGCTGCTAAGTCCTTGAGATTGCTACTTTTTTTCTCAGATTTGTTACATTTTTAAACTTAATATCTCTTCAGTGTGTTATTGCATGGCGAGATTACAAGTGGAAAGAAATGCCGCACCTGGCACGATAACTAGTAGTTCACTTTCTTGTAAAGATATTCCAAGCTGAAACCTTATTTATTTATTTCACTGACACATACTTGGGGAAATGAAAAAGTTATTCAAGCTGAAACAAGACGAACAGACAACAGTTACCTCGAGATAACGTCACTGACCTGAATCTAGCTTCAAATGAATACGCCGAGGAATTCGTAACATTTAGCGTCAACTTAAAATAAATCCAAATTCCTTTAATTAATGAGCTTTCTCGCAGCAATATTGAAGGTTGTATTCATTTAACTGTTGGGTGAATATACGCCGATTTAAAAGAATTTCATTGGTCTTCATGCGTAGAGCCCCTTTCAATTTCCTTTGCGGACACAATGGATGTCATCGCGGCTCATGACAGAGGCATCATATCACGGTTGACACTGTAAACTGCTATCTCTGTCCATTCTGTAGGGGGTTAATCATCTCAATAAAGCGCTTTAGCTTTGCTGTAGATGCCAGTCTATTTCACACTCGGAATGAAAACCAGTTGCTTCAGCTTAACAGCTTCAGAGAACACAGCTTCTTGTTTCGTCAGACTTCTTTAGCATTCCTCAACTTGTACCAAGCTATTGACTGACAGGTAAGCCATTTTATTTGTAAGACAGTGGAGTAGCATATATACGGCTCGGGAATATCTTAAGAGTTTTTTAACCGCAAATGGGGATATTTTCTACCCTCAAATCTCGCACTGTCCACGTTTAAATCTCGAGGGCTTGCTAAAAAGCAAAATATGGAAGCGTCTCTTCCATATGGACTAAGTAAGACTATTATTTGCTCTTTAAATTTGTACAAGATTGGTATATTGTGTGCTTTCAATGCGTTTTCGGCTTTCTGCTTCTGTTCATAGACTACTACATTTTAATAGCCTTCGAGGTAAGAACAAAAACAACAAGCCAGAGCTGATGAAGTGCAAATTTTGTCCTATTTTCTGAATTTGCAACGATCGAACTTTGCTTTCACTCAAAATTCATTTTACGTGCTTTTCAAAGAACACATGGCAAAGGGACCGAACTTTTGCCCCCACACGAAGGCACCGCGAAGAAAAGCAATTATTGCTCGTTTTAATAAATTCAATTACTAGTGATACTGAAGCAAAAGTTGTAGTGTGGTTTTCGGCGAGAGGAAGTGTGGTTGGGTTTGAGCAGCTGCACGTACTCGACGTAGAATTTTCAATGTTAGATGACGCGGCGTCAATCAATCTAACTGTAACTACTAGGTAAATTTAATTTACAATTGTCAGCCAACGTCGAGAGGAAAATAAACTTCATTAAACCTGTACAATGGGCAAACATCAGACGCAAAACGAACGAAAAAAACGTTGAAAAGAGCGTTATTGCCAAGGCAAAGATATCGAGAATGATATTAGCTCAAGTAACCCCATGACATCTCCTAGGAGGGCATAAAATCTGAGCGATTTCGTGTAATCACGTCGCGCATATCCTGAACCGTAATTACCATATGCATTGCATACTCCGTGCATAACAATAGTTTCATATAAAGAAGTGTTAATAGGTGTTTTATTCAAACATAAACACTTGTTACCTTATCTTCCCATCTTAGACAAACACGCCTGCACCACTGACTGAAGTTGAGTTGATTAGATTGACAAAAGTAATTACCCCGAAGTTTGCACGTCACTGAGCACACAGTCCACCACAACTCGCAAAAAATGACTTAAACGACTTGAGCATTAACCTTTTAGTTTTTGTTAGACAGTAAAAGACAACGCAGTCGAATTTGCTCCAATTTCCACTTGGAGAAACAAACGAAAAATGGTCGAAAGCTCCACAAAAAGGTATTGCTCAATAGCGGGAGTTTCATTGGAAGGTCTTGTCCAGTTCTTGAGTTTATCGATAAATTTAGAAGTTCTAACCACGTTACTCGAATCTACAATTGCAGTTTGACTCTGGGAAGAGAGCTTAATCTTGTATCTTTACTGTTTCCAAAAACACTGCCTTGCTTATTAACAGCGTGCACTCAGCGACATTTTCGCAGTATGTGTAGATCAGTTTTCGTGATAGCTGTGAACATGTATTGCTCCAGGTATTTATCGGAGGTATTCAGTCTCATTATACTGACAGTATTGAAGAATTTTCCAAGAAAGGGGTCAAGAACTATCGGTAGATCAGTGTACTACAGAGCTGCAAAGATTACTTAGCGACCTGTGATGAACTTTATTTCTCATCCGCCATAGAGAACCACCACTGAGAAATAAACGTGCTTCCAAAATATATAACCAGTGAACGCAATAATATCTCTGATATTGGCACAGTTAATTTGAGTTGGGCTCAATTTTTTTTGTCTTGATGTTTTTCGATAGCACGGTGCAATTATGTAATTAAGGTGTTGCGCTCTGCTAAAATAACTATTCGGTCACTTTGCGGGGTTTTCCTTTTCTAATTATCGTAAAAACATCCATTGTTTTGCTTTTCATTGTTTGCGGTACCATAGGTGCAATTTAACAACCGCGAGAACATTGTTCATTCAATTTTTCTTTTTCACGGTGTTGAATCGGGCCAACTTCAAGACGACTCACCGATTTGTTGATGGGTTATTCCCAGTGGAAACGACCTTCGTGGGGGCTTGTGCAGACATACTGCTAAACAATATGTAATTATAAGTCAATCTCTGAATCAAATACAAAAGACAAAGACCCGTCTTGGGAAGCATATTTCCACTAGCCGCATTCAACAAAAATTTCAATCCTATTTGCGTAGCTGAAGGAAACCACCTGCTACCGTACTGTTTATATAATTAACAGCTGTTCGACCCTTTTCTCGGCTGCAAGTCAGCTAAGACTTTGTGAACTTTGCGCCTTTGTGGCAAACGTTCAAAATTCCTACACGCTTTGTGAAGTTATAAACTTTGTTCTGCGGAAGCACAAGCGATTCACATGATGCGTCACTTTATCAGCCCTGTAACGATGAAAAGAAGTGGAAATGTTGGATGCATATGACTCGAAATATCTCGTCTTGGTCAACTAGTGGTGAAATAAAAGGCATAAATACAACCAGAAGCTCTCGTTGCACTTATAACGTTTGATAAGTACTCTTCTAACCCAACAGGAAATTATATAATTAATGGCTAGTAAGGGCTAAGTGTAGGACGTCATTCGACTTGACCCTTCATGACGGCATATGACAAACCAGCAACCTTTAATTAAAAGATCCCGGCTACGTCTTGCATGTGTAAAGAATACTTTTGTACGTTGAATGCAATTGTTTACCTTAGTTTACCTGACAGTTCTCTTTGGCCCCCAGCGTGTTTGTGTTGTCGAATAATTGTAAATTAGTGGCTTTGTTCAAAGTCAATCTTTGAAGACAGAGTTAACTAACCTTCGGAACTGAGACGCTCCGTTGTTTGGGCAGCCCAATTACCCCGTTTGCGGTAAGATTAGACATTTTGTCTATTTTTAACGCTCTTTTTTAGGCCACAATCTTTGATAGACCCTTAATGCTCCTTAAAGCTGCCAACTGCTTGTTTATGACCAGGTTTGGCGCAGAACCCTCTTCTCCGTTCACTTAGCGGAGCGTTATTGTACAGCGAGGTACCGGTGTTTGACGGCATTTAACGACAGAAATGTCATTATCTTACAGTGTGTACTGCAGTCAACATAATGCGAGAAGCATCTTGAGCTATACAGCCTTGTGTCTGGAATATTTGTGTAGGTGGAATCGGCTATTTAACCCGCCACAATATACCGCCAAGATCATCGCCGCACATCCACTTGAGATTTCTATAAGCCAGCGATCAGTATCTTTGCTTTTCTATTTCCTCGCTACGAGGCCATACCTAAGCGATAGAATTCCTTTTTCGAAGTATCTATTGTCTAATTAGCATCTATAGAAAGGAAGTTCATGGAAATCATTGGGAACATCAGTTTGACATCCTCACTACCTTAGTTTTAATCACTCTTGCATCCACAGCATATCAGTTATAAGTTTCGTCACAAGAGTAAACAGTTAATATGGAATGGCTTTATGACTTTTTCTTTAGTTATGTGACTTCTGAGCCAACAACGTACCCCACAATATTTTATATATTTTTTTCTCTCTTGTGAGTCCAAAGGCTTAGCTCTGTTGCAGCCATAACTGGCTATTTGCCAGACCGTAGAATGTGCAGTTTGGTGGGGGTTCCCATTCTTTTCATCACAGCTGAGTTACCTAAATCGGTGTCAAACACTTAAGCGTGGAGCAACATCATTATTCACATAGTTCGGCATCGATATCGCTACTTCATTTGTTTCATCTGAGATCTGTATTCAAGAGTTGTAAGCGGGTATACCATGAAAAAGGTATCAAACTTTTCACTTGCCGTCTTGGACTTTTATTTATGTTATGTCGTTATAAGTTTTCTTTAAGTGTTTGGATTTTGCCACAGAGCTCGATCAGTCCACTGGGTTGGACACTGACAGTCTTACAGTCCAATTGTGAAATCGTAAACGTCGACTACTCAAACGAAAGACAAAGAGAAAGTAACTTCCCTTTAAAGCTTTCATTACGCCCTTCACGTGGTTTCTAACGCTGTAGTCTGTTGATAAAATTGGAGAAGTTCTTTAGTGTGACCATTCAAGTAAAAGGTATTTTGTTGAGCGGTACTTTTCTGTGGTGCTGTTTATTCTGTTATACAAAGTGGTATCAACTTATGAAATTCTTAACTGATGTCTATTGAAGCTGTTGAGTAGTACTTCCCTATGGCACTGTTTGTTTTTGATCATCCTACAAACTCTTGAGAGATATCAGGCTTACTACTCCTTGCTGTATATGAAATTCAGTTTGGCCATGGTAAATAGTATCACTTTGTTCATGATTATATTGTTGACAGCACAAACCATTACCACCTGTCAGTCAAGGCTCTAACACATTTCTCTCGAGTTTTTATGTTATACTCTCTGGAATGTGTTAATCCTATATCCCCCTATCCCTCCCATATTTAAACCTTTTAAGGCGTGTATAGTGACTCTAACTTGAGTCTTTTCTGATAGAACACTAACTAAAGGTGTGACCATTGAAATGAAAGGAATTCTTCTGATTACTTTTCTGTCTGCTGTTCCACTTTTTAGTATTTAGCAAAACGTTGTGAATGTGGATAGTCATAGAGGTAAAAAGCGGATTGAATCATCTCAGATTGTATACTAATATAGCTCCCATTGCATGATCGATGATTTTCAACCCGCTGACTGAATGACCGACAGATGAATGACAAAATGTATAATACTCTTCAAAATTCCAATTCTCGCCAGTCTCGATTGTCTCTTCCTGGAATTATGTTTAATTCAAAATTGATTAATGTCCGGGGTGCGGTTTTCTAACTAGCAAGGATAGTTCACGTAATCCCCGAGGCTATGGCTATCTATTAACCCGAGTCATCTTCAAATCAGGTTTCCATCACGTTCTGTTGGGCTGTGGTCGAAGAGTGTGTTATGAGGTCATTCACTGTTAGTTTCCTTGTTTTGCTCGACTGCCTGGCCCTGCTTCTCCAGCCTTTCCACTGAAAATGAAGCTCGGAGACAGTGTCGTCCTTTAAATTCAAAAGATATAACGTGGTTGCATATCGGAAGATCATTTGATTGTCTTTGACATCACTTTTAGAACAGTCATACATGTCATTTGTTTCATTTGAGGAAAAATCCTCTCTTTATCAGTGAATGATAATGAGTTGTCAACAGACACGTACATGTAAATTCACTAATATAATACGCCGTCTAATTTTACTACATTGATACTTGCTTCACGCTGAAGAAGCGATCAGTGATAACAACAAAACCAAAAAAAAAGAAACTAATTTAGGCAGACATCATATTCTCCATGCAAACAAAGTATCGGAGAGTCTTTTCTCACTGATTTCGTTACGCGTTATTTTCAATACGCTAACTTTGTTTCTCCGCCTACTTAAAAACAATTTACCTAGAATGGGTCGAATTGATTGTGCTCTTGAGAAAAGTTTAGAAAACGGAAATTTTTGGTTGTCGTGAGAACGATAATAATTAGATTCTACTTCGCACCTTTTTATAACTCTTGCGGCTCTTAAGAAACACTTTAATTCATTTTTAATAGCGTGTGTAATTATTGAGTAACTTCCGTTTGAAAAGTATAAATAGACCTCCTAGAGAGTCCGTGTACTTACAGCCTTTTGTTCAACCACAGTTGCTGTTTATAAGTTTAGATAGCCACTGTGAAATGGCCACTGTTGATAACCCTGAACATACGGTGATTAGACATCTTTAGGTCGTTGGAGAGAACACTATTAAGCCGCACCAAGGCAATTCTCTCACTCACTCATCCTCTTTATGCCGAGTGGCACATAAGGCCTCGCACCAAGGCAACCCATGCATAAAAAGGTGCGTTGTTCGTTTAGAATCCTGCTTTTTTGCACAGCTGAAGACAGATCGTGTCGCCACTAAACGATTCGGATGAATTCCTTTCATTTTAGGACGCCCGGGAAGGTTGATTGACTTTGCGTGTGTTGTTTATAAATTTGGTTTTAACAGTTGAAGCGAGGCTTCTTGCACGGTGTTGACTGTTGTTAAATCACCGCACCGTTTCAAGCAGTGACCCTTTGATCTTCATGCCGTGGGCTTACTTAGTGTACGAGGCTTTTTATGGAAAGTAAGCAAATATTGGAACGTGATACCCAAGTTATTTAATTTGCCTAACTGAGATACAATATAGGTGCTATGATTTCTATCGTAAATTGCTTCGGGCGGCTTCAGAATTCTCTGAGAATTTATGCGAAACAGCAGTAACCGGGCGGTGAAAAGAGCAGCAAATCTTTTCAGCGTTGATTCATTTGAGAGGTAACTCACTAAATAATTTCATTTAAGACGATGAAAACAGCCTGAGCCCGGTGGCAAAGGTTTATTTGGAAGCGACTCGATTTAAAACGAGAAGTTGTGTTCTTGAACGCTAATGGCTTTATCGTCTTGATCTTCAACGACCACTTAGCCGCTTAGGCATAGATCCTATTTAGATAGCAAAAAAATACTTGCTTCCAGGCCATTATCTCATTAACTTTGTTTCTTCTTCTCTTAAGGAGTTCGTGCTTGGCATGAAAGATGTTGATCGCTCGACTGTGCTGTTTATTCTTTGGAGCAACGATATGTTTGGGAGTACCTTCGCTATATATGGATCGTTCCTCGAACGTCAAACGTTCGGAACTTTTTAAAGCAGCGGAACGGACCTTCTTGCGTAAACTGGGCTTGCAAACTCGCCCTAACCCAAAGAAAGGAACGAGGGACAACGTACCACAGTTCATCATGGACTTGTATGATAATCACATCAACGATCCTGAGTGGATTTCCACCAATTTTAGAAACAAGGGAAAGTGGACCTATGCCAACACCATCCGGGCGTTTCATCATGAAGGTGAGCAAGCTTTTATTCACAAAAATGTTCAGTGCTGTATAACATACAGAAACAGCACCATAGGAAAGTACTACTCGATAACTGCCATCCAAAAAGTCACAATTTAGGAGTTCACCCACAAACTCAAAAGTCATAGCCACCTTGTACAGCTGATAGACAGTACCGCTGGAAAGTTCTGCTCGGTAAGTTTCTTTTGATTGGCCACACTTTAGGATTTCATCCACAGACTCAAAAGTTGGAAATTCCTTGCACAGCATCATAAACAACACTGCAGGAAAATACTGCTCAGTAGCTTTTATTCTAAGGGTTATACTTGAGAATTTTATCCAGAATCTCGGAAGTTTGACCCACATTGGATATCTCAAGGTTAAAACCGTGGGTGTTTAACGGATACAACACAATACAAGAAAGCGAATATACCTGTCCTTTGTAAGCGTGACACAAGGACCAATGCAGTGCGAGTCCTTACAGCTTCCTCCTGTGCTGACCATGAGGAAAAGTGTTAACCTGCCGTTTACCCCCACTGTTAATCCTTACGTGATGTCGTTCTTACTTTTCAGTCTAATAATGAAACCCAAAAGTGTCATCATTCAGGTGAAAGCTACTGAGCCGAGTACTTTCATGTAGTGCTGTTTATGATGTGCACAAGGAAGTTTTTATTTTTGAGTTTGTGGGAGAAATCGAAAAGCCACGAAAAGCATCGCCATTCAATTAAGAGCTATAGAGCAGGAATTTTTATGAGTTACTGTTTGTTTGGCAATAATTTGCCAAACAAACTGCAGGACTTTTTTGGTCAGTTTAATACTCTGCACTCGTGGGAGTCAAAGTGCTAACTCTGTTTATTTTTGTTTGTAAAACAGGTGACCATCTGCTTGCTCCGGTGTCACAATTGCCTACAAACAGATGGAATCTCTTTTTCGACGTTTTGTCTCTTCCAAACCAGGAAACTTTGACGGCTGCAGAGCTTCGTTTGACGTTTTCAACAGTAAAGAACGGTTCCAATAATTCGGTTGCAAACGGGCAGCAGAATCGTGCGAATGTCTATCAAGTGCTACTCCAGGAGACACCTCAGCACCCTGCCATTACCCGGCTAATTGACACGAAACTAATAGCTGCTAACGAAACGGAGAGCTTCGACATAAGATCGGCAGTTCAGCATTGGTCACAAAACCCAAGCGAAAACTTTGGCCTTGAAGTACACTTGGTCACAAATGGAGATGCCCCAGTCGTCCATGTAAATAATCACGAGAAAGCAACAGCTGATAACAAGCCGCTTCTTGTCACGTTCAGCCACGACGGGGCACAGCACGTTTATCGCCGCCGTAAACGACGAAGCGCGGGAAAAGACCACGTTAAGAACGATCGGAATTACTGTAAACGGCATCCTCTGTTCGTTGACTTTCTTGAAGTTGGATGGAACGACTGGATCGTAGCACCTCCGGGTTATCAAGCCTTTTACTGTAATGGCGAGTGTCCTTTTCCTATCGCAGACCACCTGAACACCACAAACCATGCTATTGTGCAGACCCTTATGAACAGTGTTAACTCAGAGGACGTGCCTCCAGCCTGCTGCGTTCCTACGACACTGAACCCCATCAGCATGCTGTTTATGAACGAACACAGCAAAGTGGTTCTCAAAAACTACCAGGATATGGTGGTCGATGGTTGCGGGTGTCGGTGAATTTAGCCAGTGCACGGCAGGGAGCTCAGTGAGATTGTCTACAGCCATCTGCTACTTGACTACCCCACGGTACTTCAGATGTTTAACAAGAGAACACGTTCTCTTGTGATAGAATGATGCTCCTCGTATCTTAAGACTCAAGGTCAATTTTATACCAAAATGTCCAAAGTCGCAAGGACAGATTCAATCGACCCTTGGTAGCAGCTATAGCCTACTAACAGCCCAGTTAGTCTACTGCAAGTGTAAAACGATTCTACCAGAGGTGGACCAAAATCAAAGAAATTGCGCGTGTACCAGTTGGAAAATTTACAAATAGACCAGAGAACATATGTACATATAGACTGTCGACGATAAATTAATTACATGTTGAGTAAGTAAAAATCAGATCAGAGAAATTGTGGACAACAAAGGATAGAACTTTGATCTCTTAGGTCAAAGGTAAAATAGCTATATATAATTATAAGTAAAATGGTTTTTGTCCATTCGTTTCATATAAGTACAACTGGATTACATTAAACCAGTTACAAACAAGTAATGAAAAAAATTAATCCCCCATGGTAAAATTATTTCGTTTTTAGGGGGAAGGGGGGAAATAAAAAAAAAAAGAAATCTGTGAGCTTACATAAGGTTTCAGTTATCAGATCATAATAAGTGTTAATATCATTATTTCCTGCATTAAATGCTGAATTAACCCTTTAAGTCCCAATATCAGCATACAGATTCAACTCACTGGACTTAAGCTTCGTCTTGCAAATGACGCAGGGAAACGTTAATTTAGCGTTGGTGATTATTTCCTTAGGTTTCCCATGATCTGAATGCCCATAGAATTTTTCCTTTTTTTTGATATTTCAAGGAGAAAGTTACTGCTGGTCACTCGGCAATTGGGGTTGAAAGGGGGAATCCTTTTCCTTCGCCGGAGAGTCAACATTGAGTCTGGAGTCCTGAATCGTAAAGTGACATTATTCACTAAACGAAAGGGCTTCACTTT
>Ga0126336_10001311_pt1 | contig 12687 bp, 7 predicted proteins | sample SidCmetagenome_FD_92530 | JGI IMG/M metagenome (GOLD analysis project Ga0126336, IMG submission 92530) | Coral microbial communities from El Islote,Puerto Morelos, Mexico - Siderastrea C C metagenome | ecosystem: Host-associated > Invertebrates > Cnidaria > Coral | place: El Islote,Puerto... | reverse complement strand
TTGATTGCTGAAAAGTCTATAACGTTTGAATTCACAGAGGTAAGTTTTTCATGAAAACCATCAAAAAGTCGCTCCAGGACTAGGCACGTTACAGAGAAAAGAACACTTGGAAATACCCAGACACCACCAGTATAAATCAGGGAAACTAAAGAAAAAACGTTTAAAGCGTACGTGTCATTCCAAGGTTTATAAGTGGCAATAACTAACTCAGGAGTGTAGAAAAAGCCGATTATGAGAGAGGAAGTTGCAATAACAAAAACTGGAGCTACCTGAATTAGTCTCCTTCTCGATAAAATTTGCACCCTCTCTAGGTTAGCTTTGTGTTTGACCACGTTTCGGAGAAATATTTCAAAATGTGATGTCTTTCTGTCTGTCAAAGGTAGCGCTACGGTAATCATGCACACTGTTCCTGTGAGCGCTCCATTAAGGGACCAAAGGGAATAAGCTGTTAATGTGTAGAATGTTGCAAGTACGGAAACGCCTTCCATGCAAACACTAATAAAAGCCATGGCAAAATTCATCCAAAGACTGGCTATCACAACAGAGCAATAAAGGAGCGAAATGAAAACTTTTCGCCTTCCAGTCGAAGACCCATTCGACAACTTGCTTAAGGACGTCTCTCCGTAGTATATTCCCAACAGCTTCATTATTTTTAGTACAGGACTGTAAATCCCATCTATTAAATTGAACATCTCTGCTGTTGTGTGATTGTTTTCTGGAATTGCGACCAAACCACGCTCATTTACTGTACCACTACCAGCTGAAAACATTGAGGGTACTTTGTGCGTCATGTCCATACAGCTATTCGTCTCTTTCATTGGAGTTTTCCCTGGACTTACTCGAGTGGACATTTCTTAAATGAAAACACAACTAAAATGCAATTGAAAAATGTTTCCTTCGCACGTTTCGAAATATTAATTTAAGCTCCAATTCAACTTAAATAAAACTCAGACTCCAATTCGGTTCTCAACTTCAGAAGAGCTTTGTCCGTTCGATCAAAATGATTTAAGTCAGCGTATTACTCATCGTAAGATGCTTTCTCCCCAAAATTAATAATTTACGTTATTTTGCAATATTCATCAGTCACAGTGCAAAAGAATTAGAATATTTCGCATTTGATAAAAGAATTTTAAGAGATAATAAATTGTTAGAACAAACTGTTACAATTAAAGAAAATGTTTTCCTGAGAAACAGGAGAATGTCGCTGATGGAAGTAAATCCACGCCCAATAAAAAATAAATAATTAGACCTAAGAAACAACAAGTTGAATGTCCTAGGTTTTTCATGATAATTAAATTACAATGTGCATCTCCTGCAACGATTTTCTCATTTCAAAGTAATTCTGTCAATTGTAGAAATTGGTTTATTTTGATGTTGTGGTAAGTCCATTGTTAAAAACACAATTTCTTAGAGATAACTTCTTCCACTCATGAATGTGGTTCAATAGACTCACTAGAGCTTGACATGCAATAGCAGAAATCATTCTGTTTATTGCTATATAAAGGCTTTCGTGCAGTTTATTAAAAAAGGCTTTCGTGCAGTTTATTAAAAATTCCATTTTGGCCTATTGAAACCAAACACAAAACAAACTTGCCTTTCAACGCCTAGAACAAGTTGCAGGTGTTACGAAAATAAAAAAACCTCTGACAACAAGGAGCCCAAACCAGATATCATTAGTTTGACTTGAACACAAAGGAAAAGCGACATACTGGCTTCAAATCACCCAAATACCCCGATAGTAGAAGCAAGGATGACAAAATACAAGTATGGATGATATAACTTTATTTTGCCGATCAGTATTGTGCACGTCATTTACGACAATTGGTAAGACACCAAGCTTTTAATGTAGGTAATGTAAGTCATAACATGCATTTACTGTAAAAATACTTGAGGTCACAGAAAACAACATCAACTAAAATGCGGTGACACTAAGTGGGATCCCTATAATCAACCAGACCGAAATTCGATATTCAATTGACGATCTTACAAATATTCATTGTTTTAGGTCAATAAAAGTCTAAATAAAATCTAAGTACTTCATCTCTTGCTGTAGGGAGAAGACAACTTGTGCTGACCACAAGACGTGTCTTAAATGCTAAATGTACGAAAATAAAATGTATGCGTGTTTTTAAAAGGTATGCTGCATGAGAGACTTGCAGTAAATTGCGACCCACTCTTGTTCGTTTTGTGCATGTTGCTCGTATTTGTTCGATATTTGTATTTACACTTTATTGTTTCCTAGCTTCTAGGAAGTGAGTTGATGAGTGTTTCTAAATGAATAAAATGCGTAAAAAATAATCCATCAAGAATGTCTACTTTCGTGGAGGAAAAAGTACTCGTTGGATTATCTCTTTTTTAATTATTATTTGATAAATCCATTCGCCGTATTCATGAACTCGGCAGAGACAGCATGACAGTAAAGTAAGAAATGATGACTCCAACAATCTGAAAAAATATAAACAAAACGAAATCAAATGTTCTAGTATCGTAATGGGAGTGTTTTGGTGTAACGGAATTTTCGTTTTTAATGCTTTACGCTTTGATGCAATTCAGGTTAATGCAAGTTTTGAGAGCACTCGTGAAGGAAGCAAAGCCCTGATAAATGTCGTCTCCAAAACTTCCTACACACCCTTCTTGTTCCTTAATTAAACTTTCAGCATACTGAACTTTATAGACGCACTCTTAGCACGAGCCAATTTTTAAAAGAAACTTCATGAACGTGTGCTCAATATTCTTATATAGCGTAGCATCGAGTATTAACCAGTCCCAGAGGCGGTAGAGAAGACTGTGAAAAAATAGATGATTTCAGAAGATCATGTACGAGAGCATTTTCGAATGGCAGTGTCTAGATGCCAGGTAGCCGGAAGCGGATCTTTCAGGATCAACGCCGGCACTCCGAAATTTTCAAAGAATTTCGAGAAAAGGCTTACTGAAATGTCCTGGCAGTATTTGCTGTTTTTATTTTAAATTGCCAAGCGATTCAAAAAAAAAGTATTTACTTTAGTAGCGGACTTGTGGATACTATAAAATCCCTACGTTCGCGGCTCGAATAATATTTGTGATTTGAATAGCTAGTCAGAAACGTTCACGAACTGCCAGGCATTTAGTTTTGAAAGATCCGCGTCCGGCGGCCGGACATCTAGATACCGCCTTTTCAAATATCAATAACTGACAAGACCGTTTTCGGGCTTATTCCCATCCTGTTCAATGTTCGTCTTTGTTGGCCCAACTCGTCAACCTTTGGTCAGTGTCGAAACTCAACAATGACGGGAGGGGAGTTAAGGAGAGATGAGGTATATTAAATGAGACAAAAAAATCAATAACCCTCCCAACACTTCTGGCGATGTTCATAGACAAAAAAGACTCAAGTAGTAGCTTGCAGGATACTTGATCTATTTCCAAGAGTAATGCAAGCAAGGTATGATTTCGTTTTCACTGATGTTGTTAGGTACTTTCCTTTTACAGTTTTGCACCAAACAGTATAAAGTATAAACATGAAGGGAAAGCAAATAAATCTGCAGTTTACCGTTAAAGACAGTGATTTTGTGATCACGGTCAGTCCTCCAATTGAGAGGCCCTTTGGTTCACCTTGAAGATCCAGTATAAGCATCGTAAGCATCGGTAACTGGAAAAAAAGCCGTTAGCAACAAATGGAGGTCTTTTTTATCTTTTTTATCAGAGTGGACTATAAGGACAAAAAAGGACCTTCTGTTACACCAAGGGCCTCGTATAAAAAGTCTGGTAAGCCTGGTCAATCAAACTTACCAGGCTCTTGCGAAGGAAACAACTCTTGTAAAAGGCCTGGTCAGCATTTGCCAGGCTTTTAGGGTAAGTCTGGTTAACATGAACCTCAAAAGCCTGCTACGGCTGCTTGAATACACTGGCACAGGATTAAAAAAAAAATAAAAGTAAAATTTTGGGGGGGATAAATGCCGTTTCAAATAATTTTAGAACGTTTTCTTTTGTCGTTTAAACCCTTTGTTGCTTTAAGCTGTTAGATAGGGGATTGTACTCGTACCAACGGACTATCAAGGGAATGGCATTAAACAGACAAACGCTTTGATGGGATAACATAACCCTAAATAGAAATAAATCGACTTTTCCGGAAGCAAGCAGTTGCAGATCTCTAACCTGGCAAGCGTGGCCTTTCCAGAATGTGAATCTAATAGAGAATTAATACCTTTCCTTCATCTTCTGTTGAAACTGGAAAGGACTGAAGAATCTTTTGAAAACTGGAAACCTGAAAAAAATAATTGTACTGCTCTTAGCAAAGCATAAGGGGTTTCAATTTCGTTATACTGGTAAATACTGAGGCAAAACTGCCCGAAGTGCATGATAAAGAAATCTATTTATTTTTATATGTTTGCTGTCAAGATGATAAGATGTTAACGGACCTTTTCTACTGAAAAGAATCAGCAGATAAAGGAAGCGCAATCAAACTTACACGGATGACAACGTCAAAACAAGGTTGCATGGGCTGAAATCAAACTATACGAAGACAGAATTATACAAACCTCATAATCATGGGTTAAATTAAACTGCGTGTACCTTTTCGCTTATTCTTGATGCAAACATCATGACAGCTCCTAAGACAACTGAAGAAGCCAAGAGCCAGACAAGGCAAATCGAGAGGAACACGAGTGGTCCTTCCTCGGGCAAATTAGCAATTTGATACAAATTGAAACAAATGAAAGGTATGTAGAGACCAAAAATCATAAGGAGAAGAGGGGAGAGCATTTTGTCAGTTACCTCAACTAAGTCACATAACGTGTTATGTTTCACCCTAAATGCTGGCAAGTCCATCGAGTGTAGCGATGTCATTCGCTTATACAAGTCATCAAAGAGTGACACCAGCAGATTGCATGTCAGGAAGACAAAATAGATAGGCAACAACCAAAATCCACAACCAATGAATAAGAAGAGAATACTCACTATTCTAAATCCAAACCACACATTCCATGGCTTAAAGGAACCTAACGCTATACCCAACACAACATCACACACGACGCCTCCTGCTGCAGCAAACATCATAAAGAAACAAAACATCGTCACATGCCATCGTCTTTTGGATATCACCTTTTCTAAATTAATGCTCTGAGTGTGAAGAGAGGTTACGCTACAAAGAAAACTTTGGAAACGTGATCTCCTCGTGTCTGTCAAAGGCAACACAAACAAGCAAACTGTACCATTCAGAGCAACCAAAAGACACCACAAATCGAAAAGGAGAAGAAGGTACATTGGGCCTCCGTAGAAAATGCTGACCAAAGGTATAGCAAAATTAAACCATAAACCAACAACTACTATGAAACAATAAAAGCGATGAGCAACGCTCTGTTTTTCACAAAGCCCGGAGGTTTGCATCAAACTGCTACTGAAATTTGTATGACCGAAGTATGCTCCAAAAACCTTCATCAGTTTTAGTACCGGACTGTAAATTTCTTCGACGGCTTGAAGCAGCTCCCTGTTGACATTTTCTTCTTTTACTCTTGATTCATCTGATGTACCAATGTCTATTATTGATTGCCTTGAATTTGAAGCAGACATTTCGTTGGCTTCTGGCACCCAAGTTCGTGAGATTTTACTCGAGAGGGCATTTTCCGTACAAACGTTTGACGACGAATCTTAAATTGAGCTGCAAACTTAACCAAATGCCCATGGTTTTGTTTTTAGTATGAAAAGAAAAAAATAATTAAATGCTCCTTTATTTCTACTCTGCTTGAACCCTAATGTTTGTATTTACTTGCAGTCTTATATTTGTTTTATAGTTTCATTTGTAGAACTGAATTTTATTCAATAATTTATATCTCTGCTATCCAATCATGTGTACGAAACAGTGAACTGGGTTAGGTCTTAGTGTTATCTGAAAAGGAATCTTGGAACACAGTTGTTTTCTAATCCTTCCATTCACAACGCGCTCTAACAAAAGCTGTTGTTTACACTATTCTGACTATGGGAACAAACAGCTGTACCTCATGAAAGAAAAAAAGACTCAGGAAAATAGTCACGAACACAAAAAGGGGTGTCAACCTACCGAAGCTTTTCTAGATGTTCAGGTATTATTTCTACTTTTCACGCATGGTATTGGCAAATCTGATAAGGGGAAACATGCATTTCGTTAACAAGGCATGTTCTAAAATTATTGTCCCTAGATCATGCAGCAGTACTGCTTATAAACAAAATAGAGTTTACATTTATGTCTTGTTAATTTAAATGCACGAAAACTTGGCTTACTAAATTCAACATAATTTTAGATTGATTTGTGCTGTTGGAGTAAAATGTCACCAGGTGGGTTGCTGTCTTCCGATTTCTTTTATTGACAATCTTTCAACATTCATTTCCTAAGAATTTGCATAGCGTTCGGATAACAATCCTTTATTTTTTTATTTAGTAAATATTGTATGAATGCTCCAAAATATAATTCTTTATTATGTTTATTTTCTCCTTGCATTTAGATTTAGTAGTTTGAAGAGGCAACCACTATAAGTAATTAAAATCGTCATTTTTATATAGAGATAATACAGCTAGCCTGCAGTCAGCATTCAACATATCAAAATTTAATATTGAGAAAAAAATTATCATAGCAAACTACAGATTTAGCGGTGCTTGGGGTATTACAAGGGGAATGAGAACGATGACGCTTCAACATCCATCATTTTAATACATACAAGCCAAGGAAATATTTCAATTGAGTTAATACCTTCCAGTCGCCCCAAAATCTTAGCTTTCGTATAACCAGTTAACGCAGTTTAACAAAAAGATGAACACGGAGTAGATTAAGAAAAACCGTTACTTGCGTGAATCGAGATCTAAGAACACAAGAATAATCTAATTGACTTTTCATTGAAAACGAGCTGCAAGGAGATATGTTACAACAAATGCTGTTGTTTATACGATTTTTAATATGGGAACGAACAGCTGTAGTTCCTTGATGAAAGAACTCTGAGATAACGTTACAATCAGTAAGAGATGTGTCAACCTGCCAAAGCTTTCGTTCATGTTTTATTTCAGTTGCTCTGCTCTTTCTGGAAAAGTATTCTTACCTTTGACAAAGCCAATTTCGGTAACGAACTCTGACAAAGAGCAGGTGTACGATTTCCTTTGGTCATGTTATATTGCCATTGGCACAAAAATTAATAACGTGTAGGGACTGTTAATTGTAATAGGCTTACCAATGTCAACATAATCTTAATATACACTGTTCCAAAAAGCATATCTGCAAGGGAGTTCTTGTTTTCCATTTTCTTTTATCGACAATCTTTCAACATTTCTAAGAATTTGCACACGGTTGGGATAAAAAAGTCGATTGAATGTTTTTCTCTAATCCTTTAACCGTTGAATGAAGTCTTAATCATTCTTTGTATGATGTCTCCAAAGGTCGTGTTATGTGACTTGCATGTAGATGTAATACTTTGAAAAAAAACAAACACTATATGTAAATAAATTTGTCATTATTGTTATAGGTAGAGATAATAAAGCTGGCCTGTACTATGGCCATTCCTGAAGCATATTACTGTTTTGCACTAAGAAACGGATAAGGTGCAAGAAAATAGAAATTTTGCTTTGCGTGTGATAATGTATGTCCAGAGAGAACAATGGCATTAAAAAGGCGTACCATTTCAATACCTAGAGGAGAAAGGAAATAAGTGCCTTGACGGCTTGCAAACACGTCCAAACTCTTATTAACAAGCCATTGACCGAACCGACCGGTCAATGAGGACCACTTCTAGTGGTGGACCACTCTTTCCGGAAAATTTCCACGTAGACCGAAGCGTTCCATTTATGTCTCGACCGAAATTTCCGGAAATTTTAGCATAATGGAAAACACTCAAAAGATCTCAGAGATAAAAAAAGCCATGAACACAAAAAGGTAAGTCAACCTACCGAAGCTTTTCCAGTTGTTCATGTATTATTTCACTTTTTACGAATAATTTGGGCAAATCTCTTATTTTTGGAAAAGGAATCTGGTAAAGGAAACCTTCCTTTTACAATGCATGTCCTAAAATTGCTGTCCCAAGATCATGTAGTTGTAGTGTTTATAAAGAAAATAGAGTTTATGTTTGCAAGACAAAGGCGTGTACACAGGTCGCAGGGGAACTAAAAGTGATATTGAGAGATAAGCGACTAGAGCACATGTCCGGAGCTCAGTTAATGATTGACTAACGATGCGACGTATTATACTGCCATTGGTCGGGGTCCAATACCACACATGTTTATGGTTTGTTAGTTTAAAAGCTATGAAAACAATGTTTACAACATGATTTTTTGGTATATGCTGTTGGAATTAAATGTCACCAGGGGAGTTCCTGTCATCCATTTTCTTTTATCGACAATCTTCTAATATTTATTTTCTAAGAATTTGCATAGCGTTGGGATAATAATCCTTTAATTGCTTTTTATTTTGTGAAGATTGTATGGAGTCAAAAAATGATTGTTTTTCTTTGACAAGGGATATTAGTAATTTAAAGAGGCAAACACTAAAAGTAATTTAAATCGTCACGTAAATATATGGAGATAATATAGCTACACCCTGTATTACCACCATTCCTCAAACACACTACAATTTAATATTGAGAAACAAACAGCAAAGAATATAAATTTAGCAGCGCATGCGGTATTACTTGGAGAGTTAGAACAATGACACTAAAAGATCCATCATTTTAAAACCTAAAGAGAAATGTTCATAATAGTTGTCTTGATACGTTGTAATCACGCCTAACATCCGAGCTGTCGTACATCCGGTTAACGCAGTTACACAAAAAGGTGAACTTGGAGTTAAGAACACAAACATAATCTAATTGAATTTTGATTGACAACGAACTGTATGGAGATATATTGAGACAAATGCTGTTGTTAAAAAGAGTATTCTGAGAAAATAGATAAAAAACATTCCTTTGACAAAGCCAATGTCGATTACGAGCTCTGAGAAAGAGTCAGATGTACGATGTCCTTTGGTCACGCTATATGATCATTGGTACAAAGCAAATAACGTGTATGGGCTGTTAATTGTAATATGCCTCCAAATGTCAACATAATCTTTGGATATACACTGTTCGAACAAAAATATCAGCAGGGGAGTTCTTGTCTTCCATTTCCTTTCATCTGTAATCTTTCAACATTTATAGAAATTTGCACAACGTTGGGAATAAAAGAAGAACCGATTGAATGACTTTTTCTCCAATCCAGTAGAGACTGAATGAAGTCTCTCAATTGTTTTGTTTTGTATGTAATGTTTGCTTTGTCTGTAGATTTAATAACTTGAAAAAGCAAACACCATATGTAATTAAAATTGTCATAATAGTTATATGTCAAACATATCAAAGTTTAGCACTAAGAAACAGACACTTGCATGTGAGAATGTATTTCCAGTGAGAACAATAACACTAAAAGACTCCACATCGTTTCGATATCTAAAGGAGTAAGGAAATAAATGCCTTGATGTACTGCATTATTTAACTCGCCCCAAATCTTATTAACAACCATTAATTTTTAAAATGTTATCAAGGAGGTCCAATTTTCATCTTATTCAGACCTGTTTCTGTTTTTTATCGCAGGGATTTTTGACGTTAGCTAGAATGTCTTCTCGAGTGACACCTCGTGGTCAGATCAAAGAAACGCCGCCACAAATTTCAGTGCAACCAGCAACGAACCATGGCTCTTTAGTGGAATCAAGTCAAACGGAAGAAAATGTAAACGAAGCGTTACTGCTCGCGATTGAAAGTACATACAACCCAGTGCTCAAAGTCATGAAGTTGCTTGGAATGTACTATGGAGACACAACATTTGGCCATTTGGCACACAGCTCTGCTCGTCGTACAAAGCATAATTATACCCACGGCTTCTATTATGCTCAATGCTTCTATTGTGGTCTTGTAGTAGCTGGTTTATGGTTCAATTTTGTTATGCCTTTGGTCAGCATTTTGTATGGGGGTGATTTCTTCCTCCTTATTATGTTTGTTAGTTGGTGCGTGTTGGTCGCACTAAATGCAACAACTTGCTTAATTTTGCTGCCTTTGACAAATGCAAGAAAATCTCGTTTCATGAGTTTCCTTCGCAAAGCAATAGCTATCCAAACAGACGCCGTTAACTTAAAAATGGTGAAATCAAAAGCAAGAGTGTATTTGATTTTGTTTTGCATACTCTTTCTGGCTGCTGTTACAGGTGCCTTTCTAACTACTTTGGCATTAAATATAAGCCTCGGAAATTTTGAGCCTTGGAATGTGTGGTTTGGCTTTAGAGTAACTTCTATGCTCTTTCTTGTCTTTGGTTGTGGTGTTTGGTTGTTATCATTCCCTTTTTTCTGCATCACATGTTTAATACTCGAGGCACTGTTTGACGATCTGCACAAGCGAACGGCATCGCTGCATTCACGTCCAATGACTGTAGCAACACTACGAAGAGAACACCACAAACTTTGTAAAGTAGTCGAGTCTGCCGACAGCGTGCTGTCTCCTCTTGTTTTTGAAGCTGTTGCTTTCTTCATTCCCGTTATTTGTTTTAACTTCTACCAAGCAGTTGTTACCTTCAAGCGTGAAGAATTAACATTTGTGTTCCTCATCGCTGATCTGTTCTGGCTTCTCACCTCAGCGGCTCTCTTGGCAATCACTATGCTATTTGGATCAAGAGTACACGAAAAGGTAAAGCTAACAAATCAGGAGACAAACATTCAGTGGTAATTCTTTTATTTCAACGACCACAGGTATCATGAAACTCATGATTCGAGTGGCTATTCAGGCTAGCATTCAAAAAAGGGCAGCAAAATGAACCAGGAAGCTTACGATTTCAGCAGCTGTTCTTGTATTTTTTCAACGAGAAAGTCAGCAACTGTTATCAAGAAACTGATGGTTTTAGTATCTTTTCAGGAAATCAATTATTTTAGTTGCTCTCCTTGCATTTTTGTTACAAAGCGTTTTGGTTTCTTGGACTTAGCCAGAATTGTATACTATGCGTAGTGACCCAGCGAAGTTACATTTGTAATCGCCACTGTACACATTAAGCAGGTAACTAAATAGAAACTTAGGAATTGAAGACATCCAGTGCGTCAACTGTAAGTCACTTAGTTAATGTTACGGTTTTAGTCTTCAAACATGACACAAAATAAAATATGTATTTTCGGGTGGTTCTAAAACTTAGGTATAACTTAGTCTTATTAAATAAACTCATTCCCCGTGTTTTTACTTCCATCTTTCAGATTCACGGTGTACAAACGATTTTGCAGACTTTTCCTGCTGCAACGGAGGAGGAGGGAAAGGTTTTGTTGATTGTCTTTTTAACCGTAATTCTTAAAGACATTGACGTTTTATAAGAGATTGCCCTTATTCAAACAGTGTTTCATTAGTTTTTCTTAACCAAGAATCTAAACAAAGCTGTTAGATATAGAATACTGCTTGGGCCCGGATTCACGATGCAAACAGTGTTTTTAACGAAAAGCTTTTGTTTTCTAACGCTACGTAAGAGACATCATAACTTGAAAGGGTCCCGTGAACCAGTCTCCTGTCTTTTATCAACATCCTTTCGAATTTTTTTTTTCAGTTAGTGATGTTTATCCTCGACCTGCAAGGCGAACCAAGAGGCCTGTCTATTGGAGGACTGGCAGTCATTACGAAATCCCTTTCTCTTTCGGTAAGCTGCGCAGATGTGGTACATCTTCTAAAGACTTTCCATAAAGCCAGAAATACGGCAATTTTATACTGTAAAGCAGTGACGTGTGGGCAGGGTGGCTGCCCGACTGTAGGCATCTTAGAGATTCACAAAACTGAAAATACCGTTACTGTTGAATTCAAATAAAGGCTTGCTAAGCGACGATAACATATCTCTTTGTTGCAATCTATACCTGAAACAGTGTCTTTTAAGAAAGGAAAATAAATTTTTAAACCATACAAAACAGCTTTTATAAAATGGTTATGGCATATAATGCATATCGAATTCTGATAATCCGTAGCCCTATTGATATTCATTTCATTATTATGGTCTTAACAACAATTCTTTTTTTTTTATTTTTCAGATTGTAGGGTTGATTGTTTCATACTTTGCTGTTATTCTGTCATTGCCAAGCTAGCTTATACGACGATCACTTTGTACATAAATGTAACAACTAAATGAATTTATCATTGAATCAAGCAAAAAGGTTTTTCCTTCAAAAATTAAAAGACCGCACAGAAAAATTTTAACTCTTAGATTGCTTTTGAAAATATAATTTGATTGTAGGAATTGTTGTTTTTGTTTGTTTGTTTGTTTGTTTGTTTTAGCTAGGGAATAACACCTCCTGTCAATTAGGTGTGTGATGGGGCACTAAAGGAAACTAACATTTATTTCCTTTAGCGATTTGCATGGTTGTTAACTTTGTGAACTAACTTGTTATTCGCATACAGTTCCTTTGTTAGCCCAGCAGAACATCGAATATCATTTGATATTAATAAAGAAAATGATACTTTTACACGCTGCATGAAGTCGTTTATTTTATACTACTTTTCTCCACAGACAGACAGATTGGAGAGATATTGTTCATAAATTTCCTTTTGGGAGGAACGCATGCCACTAAAGTCGACGCTCAAGCAAACTAGCTATTGAAATCATGAATATATGAAACTCATATATTTGAACTGCGGAATAAAGAAATAAGTGTAAAGAAGATCCTCGCAGTTACTAACGCAACTTATGTAGTTGCGAAAAGAGAGCCTGAAAAAAACC
>Ga0126336_10001310_pt1 | contig 12687 bp, 8 predicted proteins | sample SidCmetagenome_FD_92530 | JGI IMG/M metagenome (GOLD analysis project Ga0126336, IMG submission 92530) | Coral microbial communities from El Islote,Puerto Morelos, Mexico - Siderastrea C C metagenome | ecosystem: Host-associated > Invertebrates > Cnidaria > Coral | place: El Islote,Puerto... | reverse complement strand
TTTTTTTTTATTTTTATATATATATATATATATATATATATATATATATATATATATATATATATATATATATGAATGCAGACAACTGAAGTGCCTATCTTAATGCAGTTTTAGTTTTAGTTTTGTGAAAGTCAGTTGTCCCTTTTTCTACGTTTAATCATTCGAGGCATTTTGTAATAAGCGACCTGAGATAAGCTCAATCTCATATTGCAGTTCAGTGCGTAATCTTTTAAGATTTTTTCTTTAAAGTTCGTTTTATGGGCAATTCTCATTTCGCAACTGGTTTACATTTTATTCCAAAATTAGATAGCTTGACTGTTTTAGACTGGGTCGGTGTTGTTTTCTCAATCCAGTTTAGTATTCGTCACCGCACATTGGGTTGTTTGACTGATTGCTAATTTAATTATCCAACAAACTAAAGAGTCACTCCGTCGTCAAGTTTATAGTCTTAGAGTAAAGCTCTATATGTTTTTTCGGTTGTGGAATATTTTATCAGTTCCCTGTATTGTTATATTTTTCAGCTTCCCTGCTTAAAGTGAATCAGTACTATTTCTATCCCAATTTAGCGACTAAAATAAATTAGAATCGCCGATTCAGTGAGTGAGCTCAGTGTAGCATGGTTTTGGTGTTTGTTTTTAACCTCCAAGCCATTTCAGCGTGTCTCTAGTTAGAGATCGAAATTAAAAAGTTATTCAAGTAGCTATGAGTGAAACAGTTCTCGGTCTAAAGCTACTTTGTCCAAAAAGAGACTTAAAAAGCTTCCGAAAAATAGTTTAGGGTGTGTTCTTTAAAACACTTGAGTCAATGAGCAATACTTCAGGGGCGAAAAAGTTGTGCCATTTTCCCTGGAAAATCGTACTTGGAAGCTTCAGAAAACCTTTTTCGGGTGACGTTTCCCAGTAAACCGCCTGATGCCTGGCCGATATAATTTATTTTAGCAAAGTTGTTTGATGATTGACAGAACTAAACAGGCAGTGGGCCTGGGAAACAGTGAGAAATGCGTACCCGAGAATTTAGATTGGAAAAATCTGTCGAGTCGCTACCTGGAGCAGCTTAAGTGAGTTCATTAGAGCATATGAGATTAAAGTAGTTTCCCCGTGAGCAACCTTGTGAGAAAAATGGACGAGAAAAATCATTTTGCAGCGAATTTAAATTAAGCAGAAATTCCAACAGCGTCATTCAGGCACAAATTCAAAATTGTTCCGGAGTGCCTGATTTCTTAAGACGACAAGAAACTGTGTAAAAATAGAAATTTAAGCATTTAGCGTTGTAGTTACAATTAATTCTTTCATCGTCACGTCAATCATGAAAACTTTTCAAGCGGTAGGTTTTATCAGGAAGGCTCTCCACTCCCAAATATCAAGACAAGACTTAAAATAAAACAGTAAAATGAGAGAGAAGCATTTAATAAAAACTATCACACCTTCATGGCGAGTCAGTACGAAAATCAAGAAGCAATCTAAACAAGTACCGAACAAACTACCAAGAAAGAAGAAAGGGCGACATTTTTTGGCTACACCACGCGAAGTTGACTCTGGTTTACCTGCACTCGTTGTAGCTCTCTGTTCCAAAGGCTCCAAATGATCTGATACAATTTAAATCGGATGCTATGTAAAAGGAGTTAGATCGCTTTCCAGTTGTTTGAGTGTTGTTTTTACCGTTCCGTCAGCAATATCTAAACTGAGAACAACTGCGTTTTGTGCCTTGCGTTTAACAAACTAAGATGGTGAATTCTGATGTCTCACTACAGTAATTTTGTTTCTGAGCTGCATAGAAATTACCTTTTCAAGTTGAAATTCTGTCTTCAGTTCAAATAAACAAGCATATGATGACTCCGTTGTGCGAACGGATTACAATCTTGCTCCCTTTCAACTCCTGCAGCTAATATGGTGAAATCGTACAGGTTCAATCCACTTTGAACGATGATTATAACAGTGTTTTTGAAGAAAAATCAAACACGTACCACATCTCAGAGCCATTTTTTCTCAAAACTTGTATCACTTCGGTCTTGGAAGCAGTTTCGTTTTGATTCGTTCACCTTTGGAAAGAAACGCTGCACTGACTTAGCAAGCTTTTCGTGCCTTTTTTCGTTCAATCACGTGGCCGATTCTTGTCCCTTTTTGATCTCTTATTCGTTTTTATTTTGTTTCTGTCTTGATTTTATTACAATTATAGTGGTTGACTTTTTAATAAAACAATATTCTACTCGGAATCGCTGGATATCGAATAATTATAACCAACTCGGCGCTATGCACCTCGTTGTTTATCTATCATTGCAAAAAACTAACGCTGGACGTAACAGCTAACGACAGACGTTAAAATAGCGACTTTGACTGGAGTGAACGTCTGGCGTTATAGATTTCGCCAGACGTTAAGTTTTATGCAACTCACCCCCGTCACTTTCTTGCCCTCTAGCTCGAGTTGGAAACTAGACGATTAGCAAATGACATCATGTAATCCACATCGCAATGTACGATGCCCCCAACCTCGTTCCCAGGGTCTCTCTTCTACCCTGGGAACGAGGTTGCGATGTACCCAATGTTATGATGACGGATGATGACGTACGAAAACTCGGTTTTCACTGCCGCTAGCAATGCGGGTGCAAGCTCCATATGCCAGGTGTTATAAAGAAAATAATTGCCTACCTGATTCACTAGTGTTGAAAATGGTTGTTATTGTTATTGTTAATGCTGGTTACAGTAATGGGCAAGACGTAAGTAACATCGCACGTTTCCATTCACTTCTATGAGAAATAGATAAATGAAGGAAGGAGTGCTTTATTAAAATCTCCGTTTAATTGACCTCTAGTTTTTCCTTGTCCTTCTTCTTTCTTTCATCTTCGTAAGCAACAAACCGTTCTGTGTCGACCAAAGGTTAGTCCGCTTAAGCTTCACTGATCGCAATCGGTATATTGGTTCGATTTTGAAGGCCACTGGAACTCTCGAACTCCAGCTCGTAATCGACAGTGAAACTAGCCTCTGACTCTTCCGATTCCTACCTGCAGTTCGAAATAACATCACCAGAGGCCATACTTTGATCCAAGGAAGTTTTGAACTTAAAATAGCGCAATAAAAGCCATTCTTCGCAATAAAAGTATAATTGAGTAGATTTCACCAAAAAAAAGAGACTGACCAAGATCTGACAAGAGGACACCGCGGGGAACATACCAGTTTGACGTCATTAGTTCCCAGTCTCCTAATGCTAGGTAGTGGGGTGAAAACCTGAACTTTGGAGGCTCGCAAAAAATCAAGAATTCAAGCAAACACAATAATTCCTTCGACATTTTGCTTAGAAAATTATAGATAAGTTTTTAAGCCAAAAACATTTTGGGGGGCTATAGGCACTTTATGTTAACCTCGTTTCCAGGATCTTTGGTTTGTGCAATTCTAGCTGGCAGCTGCCCAAGAGGAAATATTTACATGGTGCCTAGCCGTTTTCCTAGTACTATGTGAAAACAAGTCTTTTGAAACCAACTGCTGCTTTTCGCCAACTACAATTGGCTAAAAGTGCTCAAACCCGTGAAAATTTCCATCTTTGCGGGTAGATTTCCATGTTATAACCGAAAGGAAGGATAAAACTACCCACTATTCGAGAAATATTCCTCAGAAAACTTAAATGCCACTTCTAAAAGTACGAAGGGAAAAAAGACGTGTACTTTACGTCAGCCAATTTTAAAGCTCTTTTCCGAAATGTTTCCCGTTATTTGAAGCGATGATGAAATGTCTGTGATGAAGAAATATTTCCTAGGTTATAAATAACTACTAGTCGTGTGAGAAATCATATTTTAGTCTAAAGTATGTTCGGATCAGTAAACTTTTTGTCATCGATCAAGGGAATAATGTTCATCTCGCCAGGAAGGTTCGAAAATGTCAGTTTTGTCAGAAAGAATTTCAATATTCATATTATACAAAAACACAACAATAGATAAATATCAAATGGTATCCATTATTACCGAGTATCCAGTATTTGAAGGGTTTTATAAACTCACTCAAACGGGACTCGAGTACCGGATGTGTTCTCCAGACAAAGCAATATCGTTGTCATGCAACTGAGTTTGATAGTAGGAACAAAATTAATATTTGGCTGGAGCAAATTACAAGACAAATATCGAATAAACCTTTTTTTGTTGATATTTTCAAATCTTAGTCTTGTTTTCTTTCCCTTCATTTTTTTAAATTATTTTTTATTTGTTTTCTTTTTTTATGCAATGCAACAGTCAGAAAGAGTAATCTGTGTAAGGAACGCACGGATATTTGAGCAAAAATTGCCTACATGGTCCTTAGCAAACATGAAATTCCTGTTTACATTATTCCCTCAGTGAAAAAAAGTGCAATTGTATTACGGTGAAATTTGTGTCGAACCGTTCGCATGACAGTGTTTGCAGATAGTCCTGGCCATCGTTCAGTGCAATTTTTTAAGCCATTAGTTCGTTAGATAAAGATGGCACTGGGCATCTGAGATAATGCAGAACACAGCAGATCGTGGATCAAATTTTGATCACGGCGGCTGACCAACCTGAATTTTTTTGAGGCTCTTTCTAATTCACAGTGGAAATAGCCTCGCAACCAAACAAGTGCTACATAAGGGAACTTGCCTCTCAAATGAATCTACACCATATTAATAACGCCAAGATTATGCCTTGCTACAAATGCCAATGTTCAGTTTGAAAAACTTTGGGATATCCAAAACAAGTAGCCACAGGAATTAGTCGGTGCTGCTGAAGAGTTCATTTCATTTTAATAGCCGTACTTTATGATTTGCTCCACAGACTCAAAACTGTTAGAAACATTTGACGTACATACAAGAAATTAATAGTATAGCGCCGCTCCACGACTTAATTTGTTCGAAAGACCGCAGTTTAGATCACTCACAAGGTGACAACCTTATCAGCTAACCGCTAACAGTTTTGCTGTTGATGTTGTCGTTGTTGTTGTTGTTTAGCCAGCTGAACATTTCCTAGGTTCTTTCTTATTGGTGTATAGTAGCTGATTCCCACAAATGCTTATATATTATTGCCTTTCCGGTCACGGAGGAGCAATAGAGGGATTTGTTGTGCCTACGTCGGCAACAGTTACACTGAAGCACTCTTACAGCTAGCCTCTTCAATGTCGCCATTGTCGCACATGCAGATGTAATTCAAGGTAAACCTTTTTTCGCCCCTTGTCCAGCCAAATGGCATCGTACTATAAGAAGATTTCTGCATGGCGTAAGAAATAGATTTTGTTTTTGCGTGACAGCTATTGTATTCCGGAATTAAAATCCACAGCTCCTATGCACCAGGAACCATTAGCAAACACGCTAAATCTGTTAGCTGGAGATTCAGCGTATAACATAATTTCATGTAAGCAGTGCCAAACAGAGGGAATAAAGTTACTTGGTTTGAGGAAAAGACTTGACGACCCTGTTTATCCTGCGTGTCTTTTTTATAATAAATCTAATAATTCACTGTCCCAATGTTACTCAATTTTAATTGAGCGAAATAGAGATATACGCAAGGGCAAATGATGGGGGTAACAAACTACGTACAACGAAGACCTCTAAATGCGCATGTATTTGAAATTTCCAGAATGCAACGGCGTATATCCCGGAGGCGTTCCAAGGATACCAAAGATTTCGAAAATAACCCGGCGATTTAATTCGTTCAAAGCAAATAATTAAACAATGGACATTTCTCAAGATTTATTTTCTTTTCTGACTGAAGTCTTTTCCTTGCCTTTTTGCAATAAGCTTTTAAAAACATCTTCAACTAGAGAGATGGATCGCACTAACAAAAACCTCCCGGAACAAACTTGGGCTGAAGATCGTGTTGATTTGAAGATGAAATATTTGCATGGTGCCTAGCCGTGTTCCTAGTACTATTGAAAACTAGCCTTTTGAAACCAACTGCTGCTTTTCGCCAACTACAATTGGCTAAAAGTGCTCAGACACGTGAAACTTTTCATCTTCGCCGATAGATTTCCATGTTATAACTGAATGGAAGGATAAAAGTAGCCACTATTCGAGAAATATTCCTTAGAAAACTGCAATGCCACTTCTAAAAGTACAAGTACAATTTTAAAGCTCTTCTCCGAAATGTTTCCCGTTATTTGAAGCCATGGTAAAATGTCTTTGATGAAGAAATATTTCCTAGGTTATAAAAAACTACTAGTCGTGTGATCTGATGAGAAATCATATTTTAGTCTAAAGTATGCTCAGATCAGTAAACGTTTTGTCATCGATGAAGGGGAATAATGCTCATCTCGCCAGGAAGGTTTGAAAATGTTTGAAAAGAGAGAAAGAATTTCAATATTCATATTATACTAAAATAAAACAATAGATAAATATCAAATGGTATCCACTATTACCCAGTATCCAGTATTTGAAGGGTTTTTATAAACTCACTCAAACGGGACTCGAGTACCGGATGTATTCTCCAGACAAAGCAATATCGTTGTCATGCAACTGAGTTTGATAGTAGGAACAAAATTAACATTTGGCTGGAGCAAATTACAAGACAAATATCGAATAAACCTTTTTTTGTTGATATTTTTATTTTTTATTTGTTTTCTTTTTTATGTAATGCAACAGTCAGAAAGAGTAATCTGGGTAAGGAACGCAGGGATATTTGAGCAAAAATTGCTTACATGGTCCTTAGCAAACATGAAAATCCTGTTTACATTCTTTCCTTAGTGAAAAAAAGTGCAACTGTATTACGGTGAAATTCGTGTCGAACCGTTCAAATAACAGTGTTTGCATATAGTTCTGGCCATCGTTCAGTGCATTTTTTAAGCCATTAGTTAGTTAGATAAAGATGGCACTGGGCATCTGATAGTACAGAAATCAGCAGATCTTGGATCAAATTTTGATCACGGCGGCTGACCAGCCTGAAATTTTTTGAGGCTCTTTCTCATTCAAAGTGGAAATATTCTCGTAACCAAACAAGTGCTACATAAGGGAACTTGCCTGCCAAATGAATTACTGCATGGCGTAAGAAAAAGATTTGTTTTTTTGCGTGACAGCTACTGTATTCCGGAATTAAAACCCGTAGCTCCAATACTCCACGAACCATTAGCAAACACGCTAACTCTGTTAGCTGGGGATTCAGCGTATAACATAATCTCATGTAAGCAGTATCAAACAGAGGGAATAAAGTCACTTGGTTTGAGGAAACGACTCAACGATCCTGTTTATCCTGCGTGTCTTGTTTATAATAAGTCTAATATTTCACTGTCTCAATGTTACTGAATTGTTATTGAACAAAAGAGAGATATACGCAGGGGCAAATGACGGGGGTAACAAACGACAACGAAGACATCTAAATGCGCATGTATTTGAAATTTCCAGGACGCAACTGCAGATATCCCGGCGGCGTTCCAAGGATACCAAAGATTTCGAAAATAACCCGGCAAGTTTGTTCAAAGCAAATAATCAAACGATGGACATTTCTCAAGAAGATTTTTTTTCTGTTCTGATTTAAGACTTTTCTTTACCTTTTTTACAATAAGCTTTTAAAAACATCTTCAACAAGAAAGAGGAAATACTCTGTTAACTTTTATTCTATACCCAGAATAGCGTCAACAGTCTTTTGAACTACTGTGCCCCCAACAGTTATGTCCGAAGGCTTACGGAATAATAAAATGGATTGCATTTTGTCAACTAAACTGAACGTACTTAGCCCTCGAACTGACAATATATTCTACGTCTTGCCATGTTTTTTACTGACTTTTCTTCTGTTCATAAAATTATGCAATGATACGAATAAAGAAAAACTGTTGAGGAGTTTTCTTCAAAATTTTCTTTTTTAACCCTCGAACATACAAAAGGATGGGGGTGGGTGCCCCACCTCCTATAAAGTTTTTCTTGAATTTTTAAAAGCCGATTTTTCATCTGCACATGACGTTTTCAGTAGCTGGACGCATTTGCCTTAGACGCATTTTGCGGACACTTTCACACTTTTTTGGGTGGAAAAAAAAGACAATCTGTTGATTAAAAGCATGCAGCAAAGTGTTTAATTATGTTACATTGTACTTGTTTAGCATAAAAAGTTTTCAATTTGGGCCGTTTTTTAAAATAATTTCTAATTTTGGGTAAAATCCAAGATTGCTACCAGATGACCGCCATCTTCGGTGACGTCACACAGGCCCCCAGTAGCGCCACAAGCAATAGTGTATACCTGATCTAGTAGAGCACATTACAGTCTTTCTACTAAAGGTAAAATTTTTTCGAAGTATTTTAACACCCCTCCCCTCCCCTTGTACCGTGTACTTTAGGGGTTACGTCCTAAACATAGAATAATCAAGCAGATTCGAATGTTGTAAAATGAACTGTTAAAACTATTCAATATATCACAATACAAAACATTTACTTCTACTCGATCATTTCTGAGGCAGTGCTTGTGGGGTCGTGCCTTCATAGAAAACCAAGAAAGAAACGGTGGAAAAGATGAGGTTTGGATTTGGATGACCCAACATGAGCATCTTTTTTGGGCTTTGTTTTCAAGAACAGTGTTGTTTTCGGTTATAAATAGCCACTATTTGTATGAATTTATGATTTTCACCGAGTCTGCCAACTTGATTTTTTTGTCACACTTGTATCAAGCACCTAAGATTATAATAGGGTAGGGACTTCAGATCACGTAATGGTATACCCTCACGAAAAGACTCATTTTATCTTATTGGATTTCATTTTATTCTATCAATTGCAAGTTGACTTTTAATTGCACCCTACAATTCAGAGCTCGAGACTAGTGATGTATCATCCTTATCACCGACCCGACATTCATGTAAAAGAAAGCTCTTCTTCTGCCCTGCAGGTAATATAACGTGAACATTAATTAGTACCTGGTTTATCTTTTAGCATGCCAAATTAGGCGAAGAAAAAGACTCTAAAGACTACCAGAAATCCGTGATAAACTACTGCAGAATATACTAACATTGATGTAATTGCTCACCAGAAAACACATCTGCATCGTTCATTTTATTAAAGAACATGGTTCATTTTATCAAAGAACGTAACTATCTTTCTGTCATATATATCTGAGAATGCTAAATCTGTAAGTGATTTACTGTGCTCTTTTTCTCTCTTTTGATGGGTAATCAAACAGAACGCCTTCTGAAGACGAAAATATACACTGAACCTGTACCTTTCTAATGTTGAATGGAATAGCAATTAACAAAATTTAAATATCCTTAAAACAGTAATACCTTTAAGGTTAACAACGCACTTCATCTCTTAGTTAGGCAGTAACCTTTTAAGAAAAACGTGCACCTATTCCAACTGAAATATGATACAGAGGAACGCCGCCGCCTTACACCCGCACACAGAGGAAGAGAAACTTGAAAAACGCGTGGACATGTGCCCCCCAAATAACTGAGGTTATCAAGTTTTAGAAGGATAACAAAGTACAAAATTAGATCAGTGTTTAACACCTGAACAAAAGATTTTGTTTACAACATTTTATTCCTTATAATGCAGACAATCGCTATGAGAAAGGGCTCCTTTACTAATTTCAATGAACACTGATTGGTGGAAATAACTTAGAGAATAAAGACATGATCATGAATTGCACAATGCGGTGACTATCCCTTTTTTACTTCCCTTAATGCTGGTATAAAAATTGACAACGAAGGAAGAAGTCAGCGTATTGGATTGTTGTAGATGCTTTCTAATTAATAATAAACAAAACTAGTTAAAAATAAAATTAATCAGCCTTAAATATTGTCACACGCGCCGTAAGCTCTCGACGTGCATTAGGGTACAATAATGACTTAATGCACTTCTCGACAGTTGTGTCTAAAATTGTTTCAAACCGATATTAAACGCTTCATGAGAACAAACCACGCAAGATTTCATGCTTAAAGTTTCTTAATTTTGCCTGCTTTATGTGCTCTTGAGTCATTCCGACAAGTCTCCGGTGGAGTGAAGATCAAGACCAGGAAGACTGCCCTCTGAAAATGGCTCGTTTCATGCCGTTGCTGTTATTTGTCGCTTCGATGAGCTTCATTTCTCACGCAGGAATTATCCAAAAGGTAGGTTCAACTCCATTGGAAACTAATGGGGTTTTGACACTTTTACAAACGTTGGTCAGGACCGAATTTCCAAAGGTAGCAACTCACGGTATTTGCTCTGAGGAGCCTTTCATCAAATTTCTCTTCTGGATTGGAAACTTGACTGCCTCTATGGACAGTTAACCATGTTCTTTCTCATATTAAAAATTGCTTTATTTGTTTAATGTAAGTTTGACAACAGAGTAGACGTTATATTAACTCTTTGATGTTTTCTTTGGGTCATTGTCAGTAGGATTATAGTCCTGAATTCTTTGCCCTTAGCGTTTGTGTTTCTAGAGATAGGCGTGCTGGAAAGTAAGCAATAACCAGCTCGCGAGACTCTATCTTCAATTCAAAAGTCGTCTGAAATCAGACATGTAAGTCCTGCCACATTATTCTGACTTTTCTTCTGTTTATTAAATTGTCAGAATCGTGCAAAGTTAAAAAAAAAACTACTAAGAGACAGTGACGTTTCAAAACTCTGTTACAATCACTTTGGCGCGGTTCGAAGTTAGGCAGTTAATAACGGTACTGATAAGAATCTATTAACTCCACAGCGTTCCTCACCAGACTACCCAATGGAGATACCTGAAGAGAGAGACGTGGATCAGAATGATCCAGAAGAAAAAGGTGATAAAGAACATGAAGATGAGGGCGAAATACCTGCTGAAGGTAAACAAAATGGTTGAGAAAAAGTCTTGTTTTTAAGTACTGAAGGCTGCAGAGTGGTTGAGACCAGCCCTTTTTCAATTTTTGTCATCACTATTTTCGTTTTAATTTAATTTAAGGCGGAGATGCGGACCGGTATGAGCCAGAAGAAATTGTGGGTACAGAAGACACCAGCCTGGCTGAAATGCCTGAAGAAGGTTAGCATACCAGAGCAGTTATTATGCTGACTGAACAAAAAATATAATTAACGTTTTTAACACTCCAAAGCTATAAAGCCAAAGCAGTTTTCTTTTTTATGGTCAAAACCCATATTAATAGAAAAAAAGAAAAACGAAAAGATAAGAAAAAGAAACCAGAAGTTAACTCAACATCAATCAAACGTAGTTTACAAGTGTCTACCCTTTCAGAATGAGTACAAGCGTAATCGTCACTACTAAACAGACAAAAGGTAACTAGAAACTCGCGACCAACTCAAAGAGTTAGTCCACGATTTAGCATTGCCTCACCATTACGATTTTGTCACGTAACGACAATGTGCAATAGCACTTCTGGCTTTTCAACGGAAAGCTCTTAAAATTCGAAAATTGCATCGGTGGAAAGGTGTCTGTTTATTTTTTTAATTTTATCTTAAATTTTTTTGTTGTTGTTGTTTTTTTTTTTTTTTGTTTTTTTTTTTTAGTGTCAAACCACTGTGAGTCCTTAAGATAAATGCAGTGTTTTATTTCGCTTTGTTGTTAGGCGTCACACATCAAGAAAAAAAAAGAGGTTGCAGACGTGTATGTAGAATCGTCATAGTCTACAGGATAAGAATTATACGCGTGGGACGCAGGTGGAGGGTCATAAGGGTCCCGGTGCGCATTCTCGTGTGCAGAATAGTTTGCTCTGGATAAATCACGATACTCTCACATTTTTCTCAAGCAAGAGGCAAAGTAATATTAAACATGCTTTTTGGCAATACAATGTCACACATGTTTAGTTTAGACAGTTTGAGATAAAACTCGGTTTTAATATTGTAATTGGCCAGTTGTGCTGTTTTCTTAGCTTCAGCATTGTAATGTATGCAACAGTTGTGCTGTTTTCTTAGCTTCAGCATTGTAATGTATGCAACATCGAAAACATCAAATAAAGCCGTATCTTCTCGTTAGATACTTAGTTTTTCGTTCTCTTCTCGGACATGCCAGCAAGGAAACTAACACTGCTATCCTTAAGAAAAAAAGTGACGTTTTAGGATCCCACTGCTGCCGATCTGAATAAGCAAGGAATAAGAAGAGAAGACCAACCTTCCCGCTTCCACATCCAGCAATCCCGATTCCTGTCCCTTGCTTCTTTGCTGCCGCCTATTTCTACTTTTTCTGTTACAAAATATTGCGCAGTGTTGAAAATTTGTTTCCCTATATTTCCTGCTTTCCACCAGCCTGGTAATCCCTGTGCACGGCTTTTGTTTTCCTCTCTTGAAAGAAAAAAATCCAAAAAAGTGGATCTGAAATAATGCATCAATCAGCGGTTTCCCCCTGGGGCCCAACCCCGGGAACCCTGGGGGATTTGTCCAAATGTCCATTCAAACCTCATCAAATCCCCCTGGGTATAGGGCAGAGGAATTCTGACAAATCCCCCGCCCCCTGGGTGCAACAATAAGGACCAGTGTTCCCGTTAACGCACAAATGTGCGAATTTTCCGCACAAAAACCAGCTATTTGCTTTGCTTAGACCCTCATTTAAAGTTTGCTGTATTTCAGTGCAGTTGGCTCCATTTGACCAAATAGTTGTATTGTATATATATATTTTTACTTTCTTTTAAGGTTTTGAGGGCCGTTATGTAAACTACCGGGTTACCGGTAATAATGTAGTTTACCCTCGGTAAATAAAGTTTCTTTCTTTCTTTCTTTTCTTTTTCTTTCTAAAAATGGAGAAAAGACGTATGGTTTTTGAGCGCTGTGCTACATCTGTTCCGTCTTCTTCACAGCAAACACTGACAACTGGTCCAGACAGGTCTA
>Ga0126336_10001309_pt1 | contig 12687 bp, 8 predicted proteins | sample SidCmetagenome_FD_92530 | JGI IMG/M metagenome (GOLD analysis project Ga0126336, IMG submission 92530) | Coral microbial communities from El Islote,Puerto Morelos, Mexico - Siderastrea C C metagenome | ecosystem: Host-associated > Invertebrates > Cnidaria > Coral | place: El Islote,Puerto... | reverse complement strand
TGATTGATAAAATCATGCTAGAACATGTTCAAATTTGAAAGTAAAAATTTTGGGAAACGTATAAGACTACAACAACTGACCATAAAAAGAAAGAAAGAAAACATCGTCACTTACGCGTTTGGCACTGTTTTCCCTCGTACTCTGGATGGCAATGGCCGCCGTTAGTTTGTTCAGTCTGATCATGAGAAAGATCGACACAGGAAACCTATATGCATATTACAGTAAAATGAAATCTTTTTATTTGCTGTACAGTACCCTTTTCTTGTATCCTTAAAAATAAGCTAGGATGATTTTCCCCTTGTCAGTGTTTTTGGTGGGGATTTCTTTACATTAAAGAAAAGCCTTGGATGCAGCCGTATTTGAGGTAAAAAATGATATGAAATTTTGAAATTTGACCTCAGGAAAATGGCCGCATTATGACGGCCAGTTCAGTGTATCACGTCCCATCAGACATTATATTTGTTAATGAAAAATAAAACAATCAATTTCGGTGGATTTCTCGTCTAGGATCCTTTAAACGCCAAAGACGTACACAGGATGCCATCACACACGTGCACAGATATTGAGGACGTATACGTAATATAGAAGAACTCGGTTTCTAATGCACTGCTTGTTCATGTGCGTCCGAGCATTGCCAACGTCAGTGATTATTATTCATGACATACTTAAACTAACCTTCACTGAGCCATAATAGGTAGATCCCTTCTTCTTTTGAAAGTCACCCGGTTTCATCTGCCGCGTTTTGTTGTTAAGCTCGCAAACGCGTTTTGTATTATCAGCCCCGGGATGAACATTAAACGACTTGCAGCTGCTGTTTCCCATGCATTTCAACTGACATTCAAACTCATCAACAACAACAACTGTGCTCACGACATGATCGACTAAAGCATGGCCTGAAACCATAGGAAATAAAAGAATTATTGTTTAAACAGAAGGAATCTCTTAAAGTGATTGCAACCAAATATGAATTATGTAAACGGGACAAACCGGAGAAAAACGATAAGATATAATTTAATGTTGTACTTCCCACTATAAAACGGCACATTATTTTCTATACTAAAAATGTGTTCAGCATCGTGTTGGTGGCCGGTATTGGTTTGCCGGTCTTCTAGTCTATACTATAGACTAAAAGACGGAGAATGAAATGGAGAATTTCAGGTAACTAGATTGTTTCAAGAGGGTCCTGAAAAGGGAAATTGGAACTGGAACTGGAATTTGCTTATTTTTTCACTGGGTCTGATGGGATTCGAGGGACTGGTATTGAGATTTGCCACCAATGGAACTGCAAAAAAACTGCTGCTGGGAATGGGAAATGACGGAAAAATTGGAATTGGGAAGTGGGCTTTGGAAAACAATAGTTAGGCTGGAAAGTGGGATTTATGTCCCTCTCCAACCCCCTTCAAAGTTTAGGTGTAAAACGAGCATTCGAGTAAGACTTTCGCGATATTTTAGCTTCAGTAGGCCGAGATTTATTATCTTGCACTGAGGGTGCTGGTTTAACATTGGCGACAGCCTCAAAAAGGTATATTTAGCTGTTAATCATATAAAGAGTTTCGACAAGACTAAGAGTAGAAGTTAAACTTTGCAAAGACTAATAAAGGATTTAAGAAGAAACAATAAATTTCTGTTTTAGTTGATAGGTGTTTCGAAACTTACCGACTTGAGTTTCAAAAACACTTCCGCACGAGTCCGTGTTTGTCTTCACAAGTAAAACTCCTAGGAGAACGTAGAAAGTTGCAAAGGCTAACCGGGTCAGCCACAAAACGGCGGCCATTGATATAATCTGTTCAGTTCAAATTCCTTTTCTTGACAGCGTGCTGTTGTTCACATCCTACTGACATGAAGACAGCCGTCGCGGAGCTGAACTGACAACGCCTCCGCTCACTGCTGTGTGCTTCGAGGGTTATACATCTCTAAGCAAATATCAACGTGCATAACTTACAACTTCTTTTGGCTAGTATCCATTCGCTAAGTGCATTGCATTGTTTTTTTTTAGCTTTGTTAATTTACCGCTTTTAAAACCATTGCCACCTTATCGGGAGCTGGTTGAGATCAGTTGGGCCCACAAATTTGATCAGCAAACACTGATCAACAAAGTACTTTCGGATATTATTTGTCAGTATATTTTAGAGAAACGCCAACTTTCAGTCGCCATTTTTTTTTACTCCGGACCAGGCCAGCAGGTGGTGGCGGGGGAGGCGGAATTGATAGCTACTCAATCTGGGGACTGATACAAACACCTGTCGCTGAGAATTTACAGTTTCGAACAAGTCAGAGAAAGGTTAACTGGGAAGACAAAAACACAGAAATCCATTTTCCAGCTTTTTACCATGCCTGCTCAAATTCAATAAATTCCAAATATTCGACACCGACATCATATGTTTAATACCTCATATGACAACATCAATTTGCGTGCGCGTCGCCGGCTGCCATTGAAATCCGACTCTTACGACTGCTTACGAACACTAGTAGAGAGTTCCGAGAAAACTACACAGTCTGCAGTTTGCAAGCAAACTATAGCTACTTGACTTTATAGAACAGCTCATGATCAGCTGAAAGCAATTTGCAGTAGGCTTTTCCCCAAGATCTTTTCTCATATTAATACCATGCCAGTCTGTTTTACAATTAATTAGCTTGACATCATTAAGCTTGTTATTCTTGGAAACTGCCAGCAAAGTGGAACCTGATGATATAACCGCCATGATTTGATAATTTTCTCGCGAACGTTTTGAACAGTCCATTTTTAGAGCCGAGAACTGTAGAAAAACGTTTCTCAGTTGCTTAATCATTTGTTTCCAAATGGTTCATATACTGGTCATTCACATATTCAAGCACTCCGCTCGTCGTAAATATGTTATAAATAAGTAAACACTGAGTATTTTAATTAGATTCCTCAAAACGAACAAAAGTGGAACTTCCGAAACACTGCGGTCCGGACGTTGCGGTAGTGTTGAAATGGAGATGACCTTTACTAGTGGTTGCCCTTTGCCTCGTTTTAACACATGTTCAAAGTTACAAGTTGCCCAGAAACAAACTCTCGACGACTCTGAAACTACATTAAGAAGATTCCTTGCATACTTGGTAAAAGTCAGCTTCCACTGTATTGCGAATTTCTCGCTTCCATTATTCATACGCGCGATTGACGGAAAAGTATTGTGAATCGACTTCAAAAGGACGAATAGACAACATTAAAAAGATACTTGATAAAAAATTTCGCTGTTGAAATTTCAGAAGTATAGGATGGATGGAAACGCCCTGTAAACAGAGCAAATTCCTCGAAAAAGAAAATATTTGGGGAAAAAGTTAATTGTGTACTTCCTATCACATCCAGAGTCCTCAAGTTTGATCAGTAAAATATTTCCAGATATCGTCAGTTTTTAGTGTTTGAATAACGTATTTCATAAGGAAATTATCTGTCGTCGTTTCTTATACAAACACTGCAGTATTTCGGGTCACATGCACAAAGGTTTTTAAAATAACGTTGAGATACAAAAATGGAAAAAAAAATTGAGAAGAAAGCCAAATAGGAAATAATTAGCCATGCAAATTACATTCATTCATATGCACTGGGGGTGTAATACTTCAATTTGATACAACATGAGTTGATACAAGGTAAATTAGCCACCGTAAAGACCTTATGAGCTTTAGCCCTTCGTCAGAGTAATTCCCTGAACGTAGTTAGCGTGCCTAATTTATTCCTATTTGGCTTTTTTCGTTTCTCTTTTTTCATCTTTCTATGACAAGGTTATTGCAATTAGGTGCACATGCAATTTTACAATTTACTTGCCAGAACCAATTGTACATTACATAATTATTTCAACCGTCTATCAGCAGCCAGTATTAGTATAGTTAATTATGGATCATTAGGGAGTGTCACCAGGTTACCATTTTTTGGTTATAAATAACATATTAATTGTGAATTCACATAGGCTTTCAGCCATCTTCATTAAATCATCTCACTAGAATTAAATATGCTTGTGGTAACAAATTTGACTTGAACTAGTTTGTAACATTTATAAGTGTACTTGTAAAAAATGGGAAGAATACTTTAAAAGTGGATCATTAGCTCTTTGTGGAACATTTCTGGGGAAGATAGCTTCCTCAGCTGTGGATCACAATATTTTGAGCACTTCTTGCTGCTCTTCACCAGGAAATGGAGTTGTCTATTTTGTTAGAAGCTAATTCTCAATTTTTAAGTCAAACCGTCCTTTTCTTATGAATATGTACAATGACCCTGGTAGAAATCCTATACAGGATCCTACAGGATAATTTTTCTAGGATCCTATAAGATCCTACAGGATCCTGTAAGTTCACACAGATCCTACCCAGGATCCTAAATGGCAATAATCCTAACCACGTTTTATAGGATTCTACTCAGGACCCTGTAAAGTCTTTCAGGATCCTGCTTAAGATTGTCTAGAATCCTGTTTAGGATCCTATAGGATCTTGTTTAGGATCCTATAGGATCCTGTAGGATCCTGATTAAGATCCTATAGGATCATACAGGATCCTACAGGATCCTATTAGGATCCTGGGTTAGGATCCTATAAGATCCTTCCTATTAAGATCCTGGGCAGAATTTCTACCAGGGGACATAAGAAATTAGGCCCCTTCTTTGTACAAACATCTCTTGTGGTCCCAGAAGAAGGGTTGTGTATAAGATATTCCACCTCTATCGGCACCTAGGGCTGCAAATATCTAACTGACCATTTGGAGCAGACTTAAAACAATGCTAAAGCAAGAATATATATAATTTATTCATCCACCAAATGAGAGACATTGCAATAAAACAATATTTGCAGTATTTGTTTGACCTACCCTGATAAGACCTACACAATTAGTTTAACATTTCGTCTAGAACTCAAGCCTGACCACAACTGGGGTCTCCATTGACCTAGGCAACGTTTGGTGGGGGCATTATTCATTACCACCTTATATTTGCAGCTCTAGGCACCTATGTATTAGTAATGTTGTGTACAGTGGAACGTCGATTTAACAAAGTGCCAAGGGACTGGGGAAATTGGTTCGTTATATCGAGGGTTCGTTATATTGAGTTTCTTTTTCATACATTACACTTTTAGTGGGGTGAAAAATGTTGTTCGTTATACCGAGAACTTCGCTATATGGAGGTTCATTAAATCGAGGTTACACTGTATTAGAGCGGTTTTCAAATGAGCGTTGTAAAAGCAAAACCAAAGCAATTACTTTAACCAATCAAAAAGGAACAAGACGCAAAATAAACCAATCAGAAATCCAAGCAAATATGAGTAATTAGCGTTAAGTGTAGGAAAACGCGTGCGAGCAAGTCAACATTGGTTTTGGTTTTACATCTGATTGGTTAAGAAAGTGGTGCGAGCGTTTTTAAACCATTCAGCAAACATTGTAAAACAAAACCAAAGCAAACACAACATAACCTTCAACACTCATTTCAAAACTGCTCTAACGAAGTTTGATCATTGAGTTAAACATTAACACAAAGTGTTCTCTGAGATAAACACTGTTCCTCATTATCTAGAGCTTCCTTACAAACAGATGCCAACAAAGGGAGTTCATTTGCTTTCTCTAAGAGCTTATGTGCTTTAGAATCTCTCAGAACAAACAGGGTGATGCCAGATTTATACACTGCTGGAATAGTAATGTGCATCATCAATAGCTCTCGATGCTTTAGTTCACTACCATGAAGAAGCAGTAGAGTTTCCTCTTTTATCATGTGATCAATTTGTTCTTTGACATTCAACTCCTCCCATCTGTTTCCTTCTGAATTCAAACAGGAATAGTCAAGGGTGTTACTCCATCTTTGCAATACATCTTGGCGTTGAACTAGAAGCACAGATTCACTGCATAGCTCTTTAGATAGTATATCAAAGGGTTGAACTTCATTAGGGTTGATAAGGTGAACACCTTTTTCACTTACACCACAAATGACTTGATGGTGCCAGGCATCAGGAATTGTTCCATCACTTAAAGGAACCTTTTGACAATTCAGGGTTGCCAAAGGTACTGCACCATTAAGGAGCCAGAACTTAAGCCAGTTGGACAACTCAAAATCACGTTCAGGAAAGAAGTGAAAGAAACGTCCAATGACTTCACCACAAGTTAACTTGTCCATCCCCACGATTAGGTCTTTGTGTGTTGTTCCTGCAATGCTGCGTGATAAAAGGTACTGTGGCAACGGAGCATCAAGTTCTCTTAGTCTTGTGCTTACAGCATTGATTGCAGCATCAACTTCTGCAGTCTTTCCAAGTAACTTCTACTTGTACGTTATGACCGAAAAAAGAGAGAATTCATTAGTCAGCATTACTAGAATTTGACTGTACCAAATCTCTTTTGACATTTGTACATCTGCACATTGAATCCTCCCAATGAGCTAATGGGAGTGTGGTGCGCTTTTGTGGTATGCTTTACCTCTAACTCTTGACCTTTTTCTCCCTTGTAATTTCATTAATGTAAAATATCACGCAATATTTTCTCCTATTTTATCTGTACACTGCTTTTAGCCCAGTTTCTCTCTGTTTATAATGCCTCTGCCCTTACACTCCCTTTGATACTTTGATTGGGTAGATACCAAGGCACTGTACATTCCCAAAGCATGTCTGTAATTAGCATTACATGTCATTTCAATGTGTTGCTCCAGAAAATATCCATACCACCCGCAGGTTTTTTTGGTTAGACTTCCCCATCCCGTTAGTCTCCTACGCAGCCGTATTTAGTGGCGGGGGAGTGTTGCATGACCCCACTAAAAATGGCTGCGTAGGAGACTACCATCCCATTAACCCTACAAACAATTTTGGCTTTTGGAGCCACCCTCCTCCCTTAATTTCCCATGGTCTTCCTTGGGATGGGCATAGATATATAATTTTTCTGAACTGCACAATTTAATCTCAGATTTTTACCATTTCTTGTTCATGCTTGGCACTGTAAAGGACTACACCCTATTCCAGGGACCAGTCCTTTGCAATGAACTACTATTAATAGTCACCAGGACCATACAGGATTGCTCGAATCCTTGTATGCACTGTTTGCACAACTTGTCCCTGTGACCAAAAGTCAAGTTAACCAATCAAAACTCAATCAATCAATCAATCAACCAAATCTGACAGTCACTGTGACCAGTCCTTACAAATAGTCCATGGGCCCGTCCATTGGATAATTTAGTTGCTTCGTGTCTGCCATTTGTGCAACTTTTAATTAGGTCCTACAATAAGTTGAGTACCTTAGACTTAAGTCCTCACAACAAGTTCATGCGACCAGTCCCCACGTAAGCTTATGTGCCAACCTAATAAGCTTAGAATGAACTACAAAGGACACACCCTAGATGCTTTTGTATATGCATACGTTATGCAATGATACGACAAAGAAGTCGAGAAAAATCTTGGCAAAGTACGAGTAGAAAGTAGAAGTAGTAAGCATATCTACAATGGACGTTCTTAGTAAGCTATAAGCTTAAATTATCTCGGGGAGGAGAGTTTTCTTAAATCTGTGCGCCTACACGTCTTTTTCTCACCAGCACGTTTAAAACTGCTGTAGCTCCGCAAGCTGAGGTTCCAACTTGCTCTACTTGTTTTTCTTCAGCCTCAGTCTCATCCCACAGAACAACTCTTTCAGGTAATTCGTCTTTCAGGAGTCGCCAAGGATCGGAGGCCATCTTGGTTTGTTTTGGCTGCAGCGAGGAGGGGTGGGGACATAAATATCGCACATATCACCAGGGGGGCGTGGTGTCTTGATGAAAAAGTAGTATTATCTCTAAACCATATTTTAAAGATGAGATTAAGATATGAATACATTTTTACACAGAAAATTACTAGCGAAAGGAGGATTTAATTTTCAATAGAAATAGTAATCGCTAAAGTACCTTCCCCTACCCCCATTCCGCAGAGAAACTTCCCTCAATCACAAGCAGAGGAGGGACTGGAGAAAATTCGTCAAGAGATTCCGCTGACCAGAGGGTAATGGTTGAGAAAAAATGGCGGCCGGCTCAAAGCACATGCAATTCAAATTTTGCCTCAAGAGAATGGCTTTTTCTTCCTCAAAACTAGTTAACCTTACATTTTCTTATAACGCAATTCATATGACACGTCGTCAAGTTTCAAAATGGCTTCCTAGTTCCCTCAGGACGCTTTTAAATATTGACAGTCTGCACGCGCGACAAGTCGGTGATCCAATCTTACGCGAACAAGCGGAAGCTGTGGATATCTCAACTATACACTCTCCTGAATTTAAACAGATGGTGGAGCGTATGTTCAAGGTCATGAGGAAAGAAAAAGGCCAAGGGATTTCCGCACCGCAGATCGGCGTTGGTCTCCAAGTGATCGCTATAGAATACACTGGGCAACACATCAAAGAATTGAAAGATCAGGGTTGCACTGATAAAGAGCTAAAGCGCATGGGTATAGCACTGGTTCCACCAAGAGTATTCATTAACCCTCAAGTAAGAATAATTGATTCCACTCTGCTGGCTTTCCGAGAGGGATGTTTAAGTATTGAGGGGTATTCTGCATTAGTTCCTCGGGCGAAAGAGATAGAAATTACTGCTCTTGATATGGAATCTCATCCAGTCACGTGGAGAACTGTGGGATGGCCAGCAAGAATAATTCAACACGAAGTTGATCACTTGAAGGGGAATCTGTATATTGACTCCATGATGTACAAGTCATTTATGAAAAATGATTGGGCAAATTATATCAAGAAATAGGAGTTCCATACCATTGAAGGGCTAAGTGAAGTTTTAGCCCCCAATCTTGCAGCCATTTTTATTTTTCCAATACAATTTCTGCACAGCCCCATACATTGACTGTGCATTCAACTACTTTCCTACTGTTTCTTGCAAACAGAGAACAATCATAAATGAAGCTTAAGTCAGAAAATGTATAGAGAATGAGTGTATGGGGCTGTGTGGAAATTTTACCATTTTCTCACCTGAAGGCTAATTTGCAAGTGTCTTCACTATAGCAATGAACCCACTGTTTGCTGTGGCAAATTCCTTTCAACTTTACTTAGCCTCCAGGCATATTAAGGGTAGATATTATGGATTAGTGCTTATGTGTAGTGCATAAACAAACTGGGTAATCCTGGAGAATTATTGTAACTTTGGGACCAAAAACCACACTCGTGCTACTCATGCTTAGCATGCTGTGTATATAACCTAACTAGAATAATAAAATAGATTAATACATTTCAATTTGTACCTATTTAAAAGAACAGAGCAAGATTTGTAAATGAGAAATTATTCTAGAAACATTTTGTTATGCCATGTCATTGTGCATTTCCTGCAACGGCTAGCCTGCAAAGCAAGCATTTCCGTAGGCTTTTCGGTACATTCAAGGTATTTTTTTCCTTTTTGGTAGCAGTAATGCGGGTCGATATAGTGTTCTGATTGGTTACATGCTATATCGACCCACATTACTACTTTGGTCCTATGAAAATGAGGGAATTTTTTACCTCACTCCAATTTTCCAGGAGGCAAAAAGCAAGAAATGCTTCAAAGGTGCAGAAAACCTTACAGAAACACTTGCTATGCAGGCTAGCAACCGTTTCTGCTACTGTTAACACATCAGCTATGCATTTTGCTGTGCACTGGCAAAACCATGATAAAAAAATTGCATTGTCTATGATTTATTCACTTTTGCACAGAAAAGAGCTGTGTAGCTATGTCTAAATAGTGTTTTATTCTCAGGATATTATTTTAGTATAGATTACATTTCCAAGTCTGTACTCTACAGTTTCTTGTTTTTTCTTGTTTATGAAGCTCACCTTGCATGAACCTAGTAAATGCTTTATTTTGTAATATAATGTCATTCTGTGTACTTCTGCATTGTCCAGGTGTTACTGGAATATCCTTGTCTTTCATGTGCCTTTTACTTTTTCTTGTTTCCTGTGCATTTGCAATATTTTTCAGTCTTTCCACAACAACTCCATATGTGTCCATCCCTGTAACAAGGCCAGCCCCCCATGCCACACATGCAATCGTCACAGTGGTAGGCATATATCCCTGTATGCCCATTAACAGGAGTGCGGTTTGCGCGCACATTGGCTGCTTCCCAATAATGGCTCTCTACCTTCTTGAACCCTGGGGGCGGTGACTTTGGGGGCTTCTCTGCCATCTACAAAATGATTAAAGAACATGTTGCTCAATAGAAGAGTAAAATGTTGTAGACACATAAACCTTTCATATACGAACTAGTGGACTGCCATAAGAAGAAACACTGGCTGAAATGTGGCAGATAAGACCCATATTAAAGTAATGTAATTCCCAATTTTTGTTGTTCTGATGAAATAGTTCCCAGCATTGAATTATAGAGTTTTTTGATGTCTATTTATTTACAGTAACACGCTACCAACAATATACTTTTACTTGCATACTTACATACATTTATACTTTGTTTACAACACTACTTACACTATGCTACTTTCCTACGTAAATTATTTACAACATTAATGCAATGCTTACAGGTCAAACTGACCTGACCTTGAATTATGGATAATTATGTCAAGCATATTTGTTGTAGAATTAACATAAAATTCCAGTAGGAAATTACTTAATACTGTCTTAGAAATGACAAAAAGAAAAACAAGAATCAAATAAAGAAAAACAACTATTGTGAGATTTCCTGTAATCTCATGACAGATAGAACTTCCTTGTATTTCACCACAAGCTTTCATGGGCCTATCACTGGCTTTTCCCTGGGGGGCAGCATGGGTTATTAAATACACATGTACAGGAACTTGTAGCACAGGGGGCCCACACAAACTACGTGACCGTTTGTAGTTTCAAAATTATAAGGGAATGTATGGGAAAAACCGAAAGGATTCTAATAATGTGAAATGCTGCGAGAAATATTTACATTTAAGTTCAAAGTAAACATAATCATACCTCAATCATCGTGTTTTGTCGTCATTGTGCCTCTAAACAGCGAGCATTAGCGATTTTTAGGGTTTAGCGATGCGATCGACTGTACGTAATAAGAGGAAAACAAGGGAGGAAATCTAGATTTCAGACCGGCCCAGCGCCGAGCCGATTTTCACCAAGAAATTCGCGTTGCATCGCTTCCAAGCTCCATACCAGGAAAGCAGACAGGTTAATCTTTCTTCTCCCATCATTCAATTGGAAATTCATCGAAAACTCGAAGTACGAGCTGCCGAGTTTTTGATGAGTTTCGTGTGCCGGTCTCTAACTGTCACACCGCTTGCTCTTTTCTGATTGGATGCGTTCGAACAATGGCCTTTCATAAACGGTGGCTGCAGGGAAAGGGAATGAAAGGGAATTGTTCAAATGCATACGATCAGAAAAGAGCAAGTGGCGTGACAGTTACAGGCCGGCACAAAAACTCCAGCCACAGATGGTTGGAGCCTCGCATGCTGGATTTCGTGTTATTATTCGGCGGCTCACACTTCGAGTTTTCGATGAATTTCCAATTGAATGATAGGAGAAGAAAGATTAACCCGTCTGCTTTCCTGGTACGGAGCTTGGAAGCAGTGCAATGCGAATTTCTTGGTGAAAATTGGCTCGGTGCTGGGCCGGGCTGAAATCTGGATTTCCTGCCTTGTTTTCCTCCTATTACATACAGTGGATCGCATCGCTAAACCCTGGAAATCGCTAATACTCGCTGTTTAGAGGCACAATGACGACAAAACACAACGATTGAGGTAAGATTATGTTTATTTTCAACTTAAATGTAAATATTTCTCGCAGCATTTCACGTTATTAGAAACCTTTCGGTTTTTCCCAGACATTCCCTTATAATTTTGAAACTACAAACAGTCACACAGTTTGTGTGGGCCCCCTGTGCTTGTAGGTAGGTAAAAATGATTATCAGCATTTTACCCTAGAGGTGGGGAGAATAAGGGAGCGATATGTTTGCTAATACCCTATGCCCTGGGAAAAACAGGGTAAGGACTATTCATTATGTTGTAATTGTAAAGACGAAGGTCATAATATTTTTTGCCCCATTCAATTTAACTGAAATTTAGTATTATAAATACATGGCATAAATTTTCGCAGATTATTTTTAGGGGGAGTTTTTTTTTTCACAGGATCACATTTTTGTGAAAATTCGTGAAAATTAGGTCCCATGAAAATTTCATGCCACAACATAATATAGCATATGTCTTCAACAGTAATGAATGCAGCCGAGGGGTCTGGTTGCTTACCAGAGGTTAAAAACAATAGAAAATTTCGAACTGTTAGGCCTGAAAGTGGTCAGTTATGGGAGGTTCCTACTGTAGTGAATTGACTGGGGAAATTTTGGTATTTGGAAAAGTGGTTGCTAATGGCTGGTGGTTGTACAGGGAGGTTTGACTGTATAAAGGTTTGTGTGTAAGTCCTCTGTGTGCTGTCAAGTTCACATTCCAGGTTTCTTTCTAATTGCGCTTCTGATATCATGCGAGGGTGCGATTTCGCACAATTGACCTAAAATCACACCCGATCGCTGCCACAATTTAGTGATATCTGCACAATTTTTGAAAAATCGCATAATTTTTTTTAAAAAAAAACAATTAAAATCTTTTGTAAGAAATTCTTGTTTTGTGTGCTCACCTGAGAGGGAGAAATAAACAACCTTGTCAAACCCTTTAACCCTTTACTAAGTCCCCTCTCTTGCCTGAAGATTGCCAATGACACGTTTGTTACACTGAGTCTGACTTGTACCCATGCCGTCATGGATTTGATTTTGGGGTGAAGAATGATAAATA
>Ga0126336_10001308_pt1 | contig 12688 bp, 5 predicted proteins | sample SidCmetagenome_FD_92530 | JGI IMG/M metagenome (GOLD analysis project Ga0126336, IMG submission 92530) | Coral microbial communities from El Islote,Puerto Morelos, Mexico - Siderastrea C C metagenome | ecosystem: Host-associated > Invertebrates > Cnidaria > Coral | place: El Islote,Puerto... | reverse complement strand
CAATTGTAGTTTTACAAGTACTCTTCTTGAACTTAATTAGCTAGCTTTCGAAAGAATGCTACAAGAAGAGCTGTCGGTGAAACTCATGCTATAAGTCTTCTCTTTGAAGAAAAATAAGCCAAGTCACAGTTTCCTAAGTGGTCTGCATGTTTTCCCTTGTCGTTTGTCACCTCTTGGCGAAAATAACTGTAAACAACTAAAATTTAATGTATTTTACGGGCCAATAAGCATGAAAGAGAGATGTGGAGCTCCGCTTTTAGGCTTGGCTAAATCTATATATTATTATGATTTTTTCGCATTTATGGCATTTAAAGCGTCTTAGTCGCATTTTTCATACAAACTCTTATATTTTGCCAACTCATAATATATGCAAAAAGGAACAGATTAAAATATGCGCTCCTCTCAAAGTGAACTCGCGAACTCGAATAAGTCAAAATCAGGCCAAATCAAACTACAAAGACTGTTCTTTCGAAAAGCGGGATTCTTCTGTCAAAGGCACGAGGTTAAGTGTATTAATTTTGGCGAAATCCCAAGCCTGTCGGCAATTTGAGGTTCTTGAAGTTGCAACCCTCGAGAGTATATATATATTTATAGACAAGTAGGTCAAACGTCAAGTTTATAAAACCGCCTCCCGGAGCTTTAAATCGACAAACTAAGCCCATAATAACAAACTATAACACAGTGTTCATGTTTTTAAGCGTTGTTATTTGACTTTCATCCGTTCAAAAAGCCGTAATTATCGTATTCATAAAATCCTTTGTACACAACCGAAGCGGCCATACAACTAGCAGAGGTCCACAACACAAACGGAGGATGGTAAGCCTGTGGTAGTTGCTCCTAACTTGTAAAAGTTATATAACTAAATGAAGGACCTCTTCCAATGCTTTTACTACTGGTGTTTTGACTTACCGGCTGGTATAGTGTTTATTTTAGTTTCTTATTTTGATTTCTTGATTTTTGTTTTTGGCCATAAAAAATTAATTTAGTGATTGTAATATTTACCTGTAAGAGTTATGTTCCGAGGTATATGTTCTGCAAAGTTTTAATCTTAACGCTTGTTTCGGATTCTTTTACGTGTTACTTTACTAGACAACTTCATCATTTGTTATAAATCAACACAGAGAACCGAAAATAAATTGAATTAAAGTTATTAAATACTGAGTGAATGCTTTGTTTTATATTTATATACCTTGATACTTAATGCTAAAGGATAACTGTTAGTATGCAACATGGATTACAAATGTTGGTTATTTTGTACTTGCATTAGTCACCATGCCCTCTACAATCTTGCAATCTAGTTGAATTAAAAACCCAGATTTGTAGTATAAAAGAAAAATAAGTAGATTGGCTAGTTTTACACTTAACTCTTATTCTGAATAGTTTACTGGACTGTTCCTTATTTAGATTGCAAAAATACTTTGCCATTTCTGTATGTTTAGAAAGACAACTCACTCGTCTTAACCAACTCAAACAAAAATGAAATAAGAATTGAACAGCCCCACCACCCCCTCAAAAGAAAAAAAATGTATTTTATTGTATACCTGTAATCTGGTAGATTGTCATCGAAGGATCACCGGACTTGACAGTTAACGGTGGAAGTTGATTTTGTAGCAGGAAAATCCCTTTTGTCCTCAAGATAGCTGTGAACTAATTACTGATGCTCAGTGTATTGATGCAGATTTACTTCATGGCATCCTGATTAAGTGATGGGCTATGACATCTACCGTTTCTTCCTTTTTTTAGAGAACCCCCCACCGAAGTGCTATTTTTTATTTATATATTTATTTACTTATTTATTTATTTATCTAATTGTTTGCTACGACCATATACCTTTCCAACTGACCTCATCGTAAATACTGTAGCTGATAAATGCCCTTTCCTTTGGAGGGGCATAATTTGACTTAAATAAATTGACGGGGGCAGTTCTCTTTTGACCGTTATAATGTGAAAACGGAAAAGTGAGTAAATACTCAAGAACCAAAACATACAACTCTACAGGTATTGACCTCCATATGTTCATTTACCTACCCAGGTTACCCACTTAAAAGTTCTTAAAGTGAACGTGTGAAAATCACAACTTCATAGTGCATCAAGTGACAGCCAAATTGATAATTTAAACAGCTATTGTTTAAAGAGACATTTTGAGTTTCCTCTCTATTGTACACTGTCATAATTTAGGGGAAATATTCCAGCCCCTTACCCCCCCTCCCCAAAAAAAATGACTGTAGAAAAGTCTCTAATAACCTTTTGTCTATACATGATTAAAATAACCTCCTTTTATTCTGGGAATGCCCTATACAAAGGCAATAATATCCCAGTTGAAGTGAGGTACCTCTTCATGTACATCTGTTTGATATTTACGCAAATTTGAGCATTGAACTGATAATGCTCTAGACAAGGTACTTAATTGGCAGATTTGAAAAGAAAACTTTTATATCACGAAATACAGATTTACTACAAATGCATTAATTTGTCTAAGGATGTAGCTGCTGGTATTTTCAGGTCGAAGAAGAAATCAAGCAGTTTGAAAATATGTGCCTAACATGTGCCACTTTAAACGAGCCACGAACAACTTCCAAGGCTCAAGCTTAGTAGTGGCATGGAATTAATTCCCTTCTGGGTCACTGGTTGATCTCCACACTTTCCCCTTTTGATTGCTTTCACACATGTTGATAGTTGTCCCTAGGATTAGGTGTCATTCACGGTGTATAAAGATAGAACAAAGCGTTCACTCAGTATTTAATAACTTTAATTCAATCTATTTTTGGTTCTCTGTGTTGATTTATAGCAAATGATGAAGTTGTCTAGCAAAGTAACAAGTGAACGAATCCGAAACAACCGTTAAGATTAAAACTGTGCAGAACATATACCTCGGAATTTAACTCTTACAGGTAAATATTACAATCACTAAAATTTTTTACGGCCAAAAAAAGGATAAAAACTAAAGAAATCAAAATGAGATACAAAAATAAACACTGGATCAGCCGGTATGTCCAAACACCGGTAGTAAAAGCATTAGAAGAGGTCCTTCATTTTGTTATAGAGCCTCAAGCACAATTCTAACCAGAAGGCTCACGGGGATTGCAAACAGTAGCACGATACTCTCAATCAGAAAAAGTTTTCAATCGGTTCTCCACTTGAACGTGACAAATACTTCGATGTGTCCTTATGCTTCGTGACGCATTTACGGCGAGATTTTCGGTGGGGGCGGGGGGGGGGGGGGGGGTTTCCAAAAAAAGGAAAAAACGGTAGATGCCATAGCCCATTACTTAATCAGGATGCCATGAAGTAAATCTGCATCAATACAGTGAGCATCAGTAATTAGTTCACAGCTATCATGAGGACAAAAGGGATTTTCTTGCTACAAAATCAACTTCCACTGTCAACTGTCAAGTATGGTAAAAATGAGTGAGTTCTCATTCTAAACATACAGAAATGGCAAAGTATTTCTGCCATCTAAATAAGGAACAGTTCACTAAACTATTCAGAATAACAGTTAAGTGCATAACTAGCCAATCTACTTATTTTTCTTTATACTACAAATCTGGGTTTTTAATTCAACTAGACTGCAAGATTGTAGAGGGCATGGTGACTAAGGCAAGTACAAAATAACCAACATTTGTAATCCACGCTGCATACTAAAGTTGTGGCTTTGGGTGAGCTCTGTTTACTAGGACACAAAGAATGAAAAATCTGTAAGGATAAATTTTGGTGTGATAGGTGTGGCTGCTTATTTAATTCAGGCACAGAAAGCTGGGAATACCCACTTAATAGGACATATTAACCCAGCAAAGGTGAGGGCAATCCCGCCACAGCACTGAGCATATCAACGCAAAAAATACATATAGCAAAAAGAAAACCTGCAAGAATCTCAAACCGAACCGTGGTTGCTAGAATTAATCCTCTGAATTTTCCTACAGCCTTCCCATGTATTTTTCGATATAGTAAGAAATGTCATACGTTTTATAAAATTGCGCTACCCATGCATATATTTAAGTGACTACTTGTCTAGACGCTATCCCCAATTAAACACCCGGGTTTAAAGGTTTCTCTTGAATAAATGCTTCACATAATATTTTTTGGAAGACTAAGCTTGTTTTCACCGCTAAATGGTTTGGTTCGATAAAATTAACCTAGAGTAGATTCGCGTTTTTTGTTTTTTGTTCCCTCTTTATTTGAGCTATAGATTTCAAATGCATGAATTGAATGAAAAGGCCAAACTTTATGACAGACTTTATGATCACCAAATAAATTCTTTATCATGCAAGCTGATTATTATGCGTGTAATTTAGCCCAGGAATTTCCCATTTTTTGACGTATTTTGATTCCTGTATTTTGATGTCCAAAACCCTCTTGAAAATTGTTGCGTACAACAATCGGTCACGCCACCATTTTCCACAGGGTCCCCAAGAACCTCCAAATACGAGCGTCATGGAGGTATTGCATTAACCTACCCCTGTTCCCAAAACAACACGGTGAAAACATGGCCTCCCCGTCCTTACCTCCCTAGGACATCATTAAGCAACCAGTCAGAATCATCCCGCAGTGACCTTGAACAACCTACTATGACGAACCTTCCGTATTACTATAAGATGGTGCCCTACAGCCCGTCTTAATTAAGAAACACAAGCATCATGATTCAATCCTGTATTATTTTAAATTACACGTACTGAAACGTGTTATTGATCGCCAAGTTACAAGAGTTTAAGAAGTGTTTATCGTGGAATTTGATTCCTTCTTAAAGCATCCATGACAACTAATTAAGTTCTTTTACAAACACGTACGTTTTACTAATAAATAAACTATACAAAATGCTTAGTATAATAACTACTACTTTACGCCTTAAAATTCTTTATCTTAGGCTAAGTTAACCAATCGTGTTTATTTTATTTTTGACCTGTCGATTTTTCAGCTAAATTGAACTTTATCAGTCCCAACACCTATAAAACTAGCTTTCACCTAAAAAAAATTGTTTATTTAAAATTTTAAATGGATTTCTGTATATTCTACCGAGCGGTGTGGATTCCAGCCACAACCATTCCTTTTAACTTGCGTGGAACAAACGCTAAAAAAATGTGAATGTGACCCACACGTCAAATTATTGCACCCTTCAATAATACTCAAACCCATCTGACGATTTCGTTTTAAGTCGCAATGAATGACGTATTGCAGTTGGTGGGAAATTTGTCGTTCAATTGCTAATTGCAAACTTTTGTTCACTTTGTGTAAAGTTTACATTACATACAAAACGCGGGCTCGTTTTTGCTTGGTGACACTACAGAGCAGTTACACATAGCAGTCACGTGTTATTGAAAAGCGTGGTAAGACACCGATCCAAACCATCCGTCCTCTTTCTACGATACGTAGATAATTCTTGTTTGAATTGAAAAGTCAGTAAAAGTAAACTAAGTATAAATGGTATAGAATTTAGAATCAGTGGTCAAACAATTTAAGGTTTAGTTTGGCTAAAAGGAACGCAACCTATACCCTTCGATCACATGGTAATCACGTGTCTACAGGAGTCATAGTTCTCTCCTGTGGTAAGACTAGTGCCTGGTTGCTGAAGCCACTTGCTGGTCGGGGAGTGACGTGACTTGGTATGCTGTTCATTTCGTTTGCCTCGCTTGACACTTTGTTCGTCCACCTGTTGCTGGAGCCATGATGTGTTGTCCGAGAAGATGTAACGCTCTTGACTTCCAGCCACTTCTGCTTTTTTCGATGGAATGCTGCGCGCACGTCGCCGTTCCTCAGAACGTGAAGTACAAAGATGAAAAAACCCTGCGAAAAGAAGAAATTAGAAAACAAACTGTAACCTCTGAAAGCTGAGAAGGCTTGCAAAAAAATGCGTGCAAACAACGACCAAAAAAGGTTTTTTGATTTTGTCACTTGGATGACGTGCAGCCATCTTCGTTTATTTAGTATTTTGCTGCTTAAAATGTAACCTTGCAGAATATTTGGAATCCTAACACAGCTTTAGTAATGGAAACTAAATGAAGAAAAGTGTGTTTAATTTACAATGTTTTGAGTGAAGAACTCGCCCCCCCCCCACAGAGTTGAGGCCAGAGTTGAAGCGACAATAATAACAAAACTCAAGAGAAAATATTCCAAGAGGGGATAAATTGTGTCTAAGATCTTGGGACGGTGGTGTGGGCAGAAGGTAATTTAAGTTTATGGTGATTATGAAAGTATCGGTACCTGTAGTGAGTTGAGGATGGTGAAGATGTACTGAAATGCGAGACCAGCTTCAGTGACGCTCAACACACCAAACACCCAGGTCATTCCAAGAAGAGGAAACAGAACTACGCATGCCTTAGCCCCTTGCCTCATCCTGTCCAGCTCAGATGTTTTATCGTTCTGCATCGTGACGATTTCATGTACCACTCGACCAAGGATCACGGCGTTTATCTGAATAAAAAGAAAAAAAAACATTATTGAGGTATGTACGCCGGAAGCCCTGGTAAATTTTAGTTTGTAGTCTTGAGATTTGAAGTTGTCTCTCAGTTTAAGATCTGACCCTCGCGTAAAGATCCACTGTTTAAAGTCCTAACGATTATCAAGTAGTTCAGACTTTTGTTAGGTGGGGTTTTAAGAGGAATGGGCGTATAAATGTCCCTCATTAAACTTCCAGTTAAAATTATTCGTGAATGTGGTCAACTAGATTTACTTCTTTGATTCAAAAGCCAAGGTGTACCCTAGGACGCGGCATAGGTTACCACTGCAGGGAAAAGCAGATCTTAGCAAGACCTTTTGGAATCTAAAAAGAAAAATGCATTTTTCAGAGATAATTAAGCAACTATAATTCTAAAAAGGTTAAAAATAAAGAATGTATAGCATTTCTTTTCCACATTTAAGCTCAATTATCTCTGGAAAATGCGCGGCTACCCCCAATTTTCTTTGTGGCTTCTGATAGCCCTTGACAAGATCCACATAGTCGTAAACCGCGCGAAAAACCCGTGTATTTGTCGGCAAATTCCTTAAGAAATACGAATATCTCGGACCAGAGCCGAGATGGGCAGAACGTATGCCCAGAAACAAAAGAAGGCATCATCCTTAAACAGCTGCAATATAGTGTGTTTCATATTCTTGTGCCACTCGATGCCCAAGCCCAAGCTCAAGCCACTCTCAGCTGGTTGAGCCCAGTTCCCACAAGGACCTGTACGAAAGATGTCCGCTCAAGTTCCAGCATCATACAATATACTCCTTCAGAGCTCTATCTATTCCTGCTTTTTTTTGTAATACTATGTTTCCACTTAGAAACATAGTACCAAATATAAATTGCCGTCATTTCTGTTTGAATGATAAGAACAACAACAACAACAACAACAACAAAAAGGTAAGCTTACCAGGCAGACGACAAGAACAGGGGTGACAAAAGTCCAAACAAGGTTATTGGTGAAGGAAACCCAGCAGCTACAAAAAATAATGTATGCTTAATTGGAATCACTAAATAGGGTAAATTATGGCAGTTTCAAATAGTTCTGCGATTAGACAAGGTCCTTATTCAGTAAACAAAACAACTGGACCGCAAAAAGTTAAAGGTTCACCATCATCATCATCATCATCATCATCATCATCATCATCATCATCATCATCATCTTGTCGTTGTCGTTGTCATCATCATCATCGTTATCATAACCAAGCTCATTAGTCATCTGATCAGTGCGCAGGATGTGACAGCGATCATTCCTCTTTAGGGCAGGCATAGAATGTTGAAAACACCTTCGTCCACTGACATTTTTGTATCCCTTCATTAAATTAAAAGTGATAAACAGAAAATTTACTCACAAGTCACCATGGACGTAGCTGTGTACGCTGCCATCTTGACTGGAGGCAATCACAAGCGATAAGACGACAACCAGAAAAGGGACACCTGTGGTTGGAAATTAAATAATATGATATGGCATCGATAGCTGAGGGAGGTGAAACAGCCAAAACTCAAGACAATGTCATGAAAAAATTTATTCCATGGTCGTCGTCGTCATCATCATTATCATCATCATCATCATCATCATCACCTTCATCATCATCATCGTCGTTGTCGTCGTCGTCGTCGTCGTCAACGTCGTCTCGTCTTCGTCGTCGTCGTCGTAATCGTCATCGTCGTCGTCATCATCATTGTCACCACCACCACCACCACTTCCACCCCCCTCCTCCTTTCACAAGACGGGAGAGATTCCAAAAACGACTTTAAATTATCACACCATCTCTATGCTCTAGATAATTGTATTTAGCTAGCAGTAAATTAAGTTAAATATCTTGTTATTTGGGTACATAAAACTCACCCCAGGCAACAGCGTAGAACAGGCGCATTCTCACCACAGTATTGAATACTTTAACGACCATGAGGTACAGGTAAACACCTTCAAATAACATCCAAGCAAATCCAGCCAGGTAGAAATAATGGATCAATGCTGCTACAAAAACACACACTTCCTGCGAAAGATATCATTACAGAATTGTTCATGAACAACCAGCTTTAGCTGAAAAATATCGGCAAGTACAAACTGAGGTCATTGGGCGGGGTGAACGAAGACGGAAGACGTCTACTTGTCGACTTGCGTACCCTTGGACGTTAAAAACGTGCTCTTGCACTCAATTGCGACATCTTGCGTCCAACTTGATCAAACGGAACGTCCACACAAGTTAACTGGTACGTTTTCACAATTTGGCCGCCCAATGGCGTTTTTATTCGTAAGTTAAGATCTACTAAGTCTACTTACCAGATCGATTGGCCAACCGAACTCGCCAAGTACAGGTGGGCAACATTTTCGTGTCAGTTGTTGCAGAACAATGCCGCGTTGCAAATTAAGATTGTTTTCTACGTTTTTTTAATGACCTCTACGCAACAAATTTTCATGTTGCAGAGAGTAGAAGCGAGGTTTATTTAATTTCTGCAAAATGAAAACTTGCTGCACGCGGCGGTGGTGCAACGCTACATTTTTGAGCGACAAGTTCCGCAAGAATTTTACCCCATTTAATACTTGGCCTTAAAGTCACTTTTTTCATAACTGCGCTAATAGCATATTAAGTTATTAATCTTTTTCATGCAAAAAATACCCCTATCACCGTAATAGGAAGATATCAAGTGAATTTTCGAAAGGAGAACGACTAACTAGTTTGAAGTGATTTTTTAAGGTACAATGACAAAATTTGAAAAGTTGGCCCAACTTTTTAAAAGTTGCAATCCATTTCCATTCTGGCCATGTGCAGCTTAAAACACTGATAGTTTTGATACACTAAGCTGCACATGGCCAGAATGGAAATGGACTATTATTTGATTTCCGGTAGACGACGACATAAAGGGGAATTCAAAATTTAAATCACATCAAATGACAGCTTGTCGTACCAAAACATCTTTGGACTTCATTCCCCGAGAAATTTAAAAAGCCCAGAATCTCCTTACGGTTACATATTAACAAACTAAACCAGGAAACGCCGCGGCTAACCTTTCTTTCTGAGGCGTCAATTCCGGAAAGGAAGACGATTTGTGCGATTGCTATGGCAACAACAAGGTTAAGGCGTATTTGTATCTGCTCCTGTTTCAAGTTCCTGGATGCAAGAAAAGAATTAACAATAGATTCAAAGACAGGACACAATCAACATGAAACTATCTTTTTTTTCAATTTTTTTCAACTTGAACATAAAAGTTGGAATTTGTTTTTACTTTGTTTGCAGTTTTTTTTTCAAGTCGTTTGTAGTTCCTTTTTATATTTGTGAGGATACAAGAAATAGTAACGCATTCTAAATTGAGGGGAAACTATTTACCAGCAGCAGTTGTCTTTCGTCGCAAATCCTAATTGGACTTAAACAAAAGGCATTGATATTTGCCATATAATGACAATGGTCAGTTTGAGGTGTTGTTTTACTTCTCAGGGCGTTGGGGAGTGTGTGCTTGCTCATATCCGGGATGAACCTGTCTACACAATAATCCTGCATGAGTGTGTGAGGCTGCTAAGGTTGCCGCCAACAGATATTTTGGATAAGGGAGCTTTTGAGTGCTCTTTAGTTAATCATATTGAGAAGTGATATGGCGTGATCTAAAACTCACATGAGGACGCAATATGCTATGATAGTAAGGGCCTCTCCCGTCAGTGACAGAGCACAACCAACATAAGTAATGACCTCCAACACCTTGCGATGTGCTGCGGAAGGAACTTCCTATATAAAAACGACGGAAAGAGAAACGTGTAAATACTTTCTAATCAATGCTTTGCATATGCAAAAATAATTGACCTTTTACCAACCTTGTTTCCTCCAACTTGCATAAGAACAGCAAAGTTTGTGAGATGATTGCAAGTGCAAGTAACTTCTTTATTGACTTTTTTAACCAGTGAGCACCCTTTGCTGGACCAAGAACCGTTCATTTGAGATCTGCAGTAATGATAAAGTAGAAGGTTCTTTTAATTTATCAATTTTTTCATCTTCGAAAGAAATATGCAACCAAGAACTGAACCATGCCTAGGAAGGAGTAGATGGAATCTTCTTGAATTTTTGTTGTGTTAACCCTTTCTTATGACTGTGCCGATGGGAAAGTTTAGAACTCCCATCTTGGATTTTTGTTGTTTAAACCATCCCATTCCATCTGAAAGAACTCTCAAATTCGTGAAAAATGCCAACGAATGTCTCTTTGTATAAAAGTAAAACAGCACCACAGGAAAGTACTAAAGATCTTTCAGTTTAATAGTTACACGGCAGGATTTCATCCACAGTCTCAAAAGCTATAAAAGTGTCTGAACAGCGTAGAATAAACATTTCACAGGAAATTAACAGATTTATACTATTTATTAACAGATTTAGACTTTAGGATCTCATATTATACTGAAAGTTCAGTACAACAGTATAACTGGAAAGATACAGCTCCGAGATGTTAGACTTAAATGACAAATTTAAGGATTTTATCTACGGACTCAATATTAGAGTCACACAATAACACGACATAAACGTTCATCATCATCGTTTCATCATTTGGATTTTGATCGTCCATCAAGCAAAGAAATCATTTGCATTGATATCTAGTCGCTCAAAAAAAAGTATATATATAAGGATACCCTTACATTTCAGCCTGTCTGTTTTTTTCAGATTTGGGCACAATGATCATAGCCCTGTCATTGCTAGCCTTACTTGATTGTGAAGTCCCAGAAAACACAATGCGGAATGTCTTCCTCCTTTGTTTCCTGGAAAATTAAGGCAAGAAAATTACAAACTAATAGCATCCTTTATGGGAATCATAGTAAATGATCTCTCCGTTTTACCTTCGTCGCTAATTTATCCAGCTTAAACTGAGGAAACTATATACAAAAGTTCGTGTCCCAAAAGTTCGTTCCTCTACTTTATAGGTCTGTAATTCAGTACAATTAGACTCCATAAACAAATCTTTTAAACAAAAGTTGTCTATTTCAATGAAGTTAATTATTTTGTATTTGTTGTGCCATGTTTTGGCTCGAATAGTCAACTTGTGCATTTTCCCTCCAAAGGTGCGCGAGCGCGTGTATATTTCCCGACAAATATTTTTCATATTTTGTAGCCCGAATTGCTAGCACTCTTTTGTGGTTTATCATGAAAGATGAACCCTCTTAACGCAAAAAAGCTCAGCTACTAGAGAGCCCAAGCATTTATACTTAGATCTACTGGCTTATCAGTAAAAGACATTGCCAAAAAAACTGGAAAAATCCGAACGTTGGGTGGTAAAATGGTCGTCGTGAAATGAAGGTTTCAAAGACAAGAAACGAACGGGAAGACCGACGGTCCTGAATGAAGCAGCTAAAAAGTTCTGAAAAAAGTTGAGCACAAAAGGGGAAATTCAACAAGGCAGCTTTCACAACAGTTAGCAAGCAAAGGCCTTGCTGGGAAAAAAAACACCGTCTGGAGGTTCATGAAAAGCGAAGGTTGGAGGCCGCTGAGACGGCAAAAGAAACCTCTGCTCACCGCCAAGCAACGTGCAGCTCGCCTGAAATTTGCTAAGCAGTACAAAAACCTTACTACAGAAGAATGGGATGATTTTGTTTTTTTTTGGACGAATGTCCAAAATATTTGTTTCAGCTGCCTAGTCCCAAAAATGATATTGTTTGGGGGGCCTCAGGAGAACCAAGTGCCTCCTGCATACCCAGTGAAAAAAAAACTCAAAATGGATCATTCGGGGCGGAATGACAGGCTGCGGTCTCACATGGGCTTCATTTTATACTACAAGGACAGACTTTGACTGCCGACTACTACATCAGCAACATATTAGAGAAAGAAGTGACGCCTCTCCTTCGCCGTAAAAATGTGACTGAAGCAGTAGACAAAAGAAAACTGTTTAGTTCCAATCGACACATGACGTTCGTCCCAGATGGGGCTCCAGCACACGCAGCCAAGGCCACCCAAGCATGGTGCAAAAGAAACCTACCAAATTTTATAGAGAAAACAAGCTGGCCTCCAAATTCGCCAAATATCAACCCTGTGGAGAATCTTTGGAGCATAATGGATAAAGTTGTCTACAAAGATCCAACTCCTCAGACCATGAAGGATGCGAAAAGAAGGCTCGAACAGGCCTGGAAGAATATCCCGCTCTTCACGCTATATGACTTATCCCACTTCATACCGCATCGGCTACAGAATGTTATTAAAAAAAAAAAAAAAAAAAAAGAGTAAAAATATATAAATTAAATTTTAGTTAAAAGTAAGGAAAAAGGAAAAAAAGATGTTTTAT
>Ga0126336_10001307_pt1 | contig 12688 bp, 7 predicted proteins | sample SidCmetagenome_FD_92530 | JGI IMG/M metagenome (GOLD analysis project Ga0126336, IMG submission 92530) | Coral microbial communities from El Islote,Puerto Morelos, Mexico - Siderastrea C C metagenome | ecosystem: Host-associated > Invertebrates > Cnidaria > Coral | place: El Islote,Puerto... | reverse complement strand
TGTTTCGACCATAGCGATCGTGTTCTCAATATTCAATCGTTTTTTGGACCATAGCGATCGTCATTCTCAATCACCAATCGATAATCTCAACCATAGCGATCGTCATTCTCAATCACCAATCGAGAATCTCAACCATAGCGATCGTTTTCTCGATAACCAATCGTGAACTCATACCACTTTTGAATGATATGGCGTCCCATAGTTCTGTGCACAACTACAACGTGAAATGACAAAATTCAAAGTTTGGTGAAGAACGCAAACACACGACGGTGAATTTCGTTTTTATAATAATAATTAATAGCATAATAATAATAACTTTATTTACGGGTCAAGGTGATCTAGCACCCTGTAAAGACAAGGCGCTAACTGGGGACACTTAGCTGTTTTCTAATGAATTTTCTCTTGAAACGCTGTCCTTACAAATTCAGTTCCTGGATAATTCGACTACAAAAACGAGTCGGAATAATCGCCAAGAAGTTTAAAAGATTGTGAAATCATTTTAAAAGTGACATTTTCCTTTCCGTCGCCGTCGTGGTTGCCTATAGCTCTCTAATTTTGGGACAGAAAATGGCTGCGAGAGCCTGCAACTGGTAGGTTTGAACAAATGGAACGCGAATTTCCGTTTGGAACATTTCGTCCGGAAAACCAGGACTACCTTTTCAGACGTTACGTTGCTCCCGGAAATTTTCCACTGGAACGACCCGAAATTTCGTTTACCATTTACTTCCCAACCGGGATTTCCGGAAATTTTTTGTCAATGGTAAACAACCAACAAGAAGCCCTTTGGACTTTCCAACCAAGCTGCTTGCATTTATATTACGCTACGAAGCACACGCTTTCCTGAATAAAGTCTTTCGTCAGGGACCCAATTCCAACGCTTTTCATTAGTCTAACTTCGCTAGTTTTGAGATGATCTTGATTATGTGACAAAACTGTGCTCTTTGGAAAACGTCACAAAAACAGAAAAGAAAGCGAAGAACAGAAAATGTACTACACGTCCTATTTTGCTTAGGCCGGACTAGCGTGCTGTGAAAAAAAAAAAACAAAAAAAACATTCGTCGCCGTTATGAAGCCTCCTAACCAATTATTGCACAGCATGTTGTTGATATAGAAGTACAGGCTGGTACCTGCATGTAAACGTCTTGTTTAATCGCGCAAGAGCAAGTATTTGACGGGTGGGCAGTCCAAACAAACAAAGCCAATCATTAAGCTTGTAAATATTACTAGTAAATTCCGAGCTAAGTTGTCAAAACTTCCTCTTAATGGTACCGTTGGCGTTTCTTGGAAAATGGCTGTAAACACGGACAATTTTTCCTGATCTTCAAATGGGGAACTTTTTCAAGTTAGGTAAACTGATATTTGCGGCTTTATTTACCAGAAGATTGAACAAACTAATATCATTTTAATGAGCGAGGTCAAAATTTGGCGAGAGGTTAATTAAGCGAACTGAAGAGAAAGGTAAATCGTCCATAGTAAGTAATGGCAATGATTTGAATATTTTTGCGTTTGTGTGAGTGTCAACTATATTCATTTGTTAGACTTAATCTGCTAACCATTTTTTTAGGCTACTGTTTTACGCTGAGATCGTAACCCTAGAATTTAACAGGTGTGTCTATATTAGCAGAAACAAAGAGGTTTTGTTGATTACACAGTGACTCTATGTTTTTCGTTGTTTTGAGTAACTGCCTACTATAACAACGGCGCAACAGAAGGCTTCATGGCCGGATGTGATTAGAAACAGTTAGCAAACTAAATACATGTCTGAATGATACGATTCTAAACTGATGTAGCGGTGTCATTAGATAGATGCTTTAAATATAGTGTAGAGTTTGCTCGCCGATTGAAAGGATGCCCAGAGTAAACGAGAAAACACAACAGTAATTATTCTTTACCGGTCTCGATTCCATGTAAAAACATTTCTATCGGACAACAACCGTATCATAAACAATAAATATAAAAGATACAAATTCTTCTTACCGACCCCTAGTTTAATTTCTCTTTCGTTATATCATAGTTGGAGGGAACTTGGATCAAATGTAACGACAATTTCTTCCTTCAAGGTCAGTCGGTTAATTCTCATAACCTGTTTGTTTGTCGTTCAGCACTGACATTTTCATGAGTAATTTGATTTTGATCACTCGTAACACTCCCAGTCCTGGTCTCTGCTGTCGTGCTGTTCCTTTGCCTGGTCCCAAGTAGCACCCTGATTTAGCTCTTCAGGCCCCGGATGTGGTCTGCCGAAAAACGTCTAGGTGTTCCAGTTTTCTCAATAAACAATACAAAAGTCATTATGTTGATAGCTTTGTCCTTATTCTTTGCAGTGATGCGTAAGTAAATTAATAATTGTTTCGTTTATTTAGACTTCGGCAGGATTCACACACATCGCGTGTGCTGGTTTGAAGCAAGATTTCTGCCGCTGGAAACTTCATAAAGAAATCTGCGAAGAAATGAGAGACAGTACGTTACACGAAGACGAGCCAGAATCCTGTATAAGCAAAATCACTGTTGAACCAGTGATATTTTGTTACGCATTTGGGATAATCCTCCATGTACCAGTGATTCAACAGTACATACATAAGAGGATAGCAGACGAGAAAGGAGTTATGTACAACACAACTGCAAGTCTGAGTAACTGTGATTACACACCTGTCGCGAGAAACATGGAGACTCTAAAAATACAGAAAGAGGTTCAATCGGAGGCCTCATTTATGCAACTCGGCATGGTCTTCTCTGCCAGCGCCCCGTCGCTGTTTGTCGCGCTATTTTTAGGGGCCTGGTCCGACCGCGCAGGACGGCGAAGAGTCATGGGTCTTTCTATATTTGGTAGTGCCATAGAATCAGCCATTATACTGTGGGTTATTTACTTCAATCTTCCTGTTCAAACGCTACTCTTAGCGGGATTTATTAATGGAATTTGTGGTTTCTTTCCTACCATGGTCTTGTCTATGTTCTCGTACATGGCAGACATCACAGAGGAATCCCAGCGTGCTTTTCGCTTGGGAATCTTGGAAGCTACTGCTTTTATCAGTGGAATGTTGAGTCACTTGAGCAGCGGTTGGTTGATAAATAAAACTGGTTACAAAGCACCTTACATGATAATATTTTCTCTCCACACCTTTGCGTTGTTCTACGTTGTTTTTAAGCTTCCAGAGTCAAGAGCAAAGCACTTAATGGAAAATTCAAACGTCAAAGTTTTCAGTCTACAGCACATCCGGGTTATTATCTACATTTTTACAAACCCACGATCTGGTAAGCGATGGCGCATGTGCATATTAATGCTGACCTCTGGCCTTATGATCGTGTCCTCGATTGGGTTTGGGAGTGTTATTGTGTTGTACGCCATAGACCGACCATTGTGCTGTAACTCAGTTCTCATTGGCTACTACCTGGCAACAAGCTTTTTCGTTCAAGCTGTTGGAGCTGTATTGGGTCTCAAGTTTTTGAGTATAGTTTTATCCGAACTCGCTCTCATGCAAGCAGGAATGATATCAGTGACTTGCTCTTTACTTATGATGGCGTTTGTAAAGACTAAAACACATTTATTCTTGGGTAAGTTTAATTAATCCTATTACAAGTACTGGAGGTTTTGATTCGACTAACGTTCGGCCCGGACCTGCGCAAGGAGTTCTCGGTATTCAAAATGGCGACGCAAATAGCAGATCCCGTTATATCTCAAAATAAACTTGTTTAAATTGCGCATGATAAGGTTGCAGCGTCTAGCCATCCCTCATACTACTCCAAACCATCATTCTACGTCAAAATTGCTGCATGCAACAATTCCTGAATTATACACGCAGAGAAATTTCAAATTGGGCACACTTTCTTAATTTGGTAGCGTTGATTACTTACGGATTACTAGTTTTATTTATCACTAATTTTCGTAAGTGATCAGAGGTAGTGAGATTGTTAATGTTTGTGTTGTTATTAGTTCCTTTAGTAGCATGTCTTGCGGGCATCCCTACACCAATCATCAGAGCAATGATGTCCAAGATGGTGGATCCGGATGAGCAGGGTGAATAACCGGCTTTTCTAGTTTTCATCAAGCCTGGATGCAGACGTATCCCGTTTCCTTGTTCCGCCGCATGAAGGAAATAGGACACGTGTGCACGCAGCCTAGTTTTTTACTACTCACATATCTCTGTTGTCTCTTTTAATAACAAGGACTATGAGTTCGTGATTGAGCACGGGCATGACTTTAAGACCTGGTACGCTTGCCTAAGGGGCTGTTTACATGGAGAGAGGAAAATCCTAGCACTAGGAAGATCTTAGAAGGTGAAACAAATTTGCTTTTGGTTTACATGCAGAAATTTCGGTCCGGGTGGTTGCTGGAAATCGAATAAAACTGTCGACCTTTAGCAGCTGAACGCTCGGCCGCCGCCATATTTGTTTTTCTGTCCCTAGAACTAGGATCTTCCGAGCGATGGTAGTTTACATGGTGCTAGTATCCTCCTAACTCTCAGCTAAGAAGATCCTAGCGCTACGGCCAAGAACAATATTTTGCATGTAAACTAAACACAGAAAACATACGGTGCTAGGATGATCCGCCTTCTAGGATCTTCCTAGCGCTAGGATCTTCCTCCCTCCGCGTAAATAGCCCCTAAGACTGTCACGTTACAAACTAATTTCTTCTTTACTGGTCCGCACAGGTGAGGAGAGCATGCTCTGGAAAAGTGAAAGGCGCAACAATACTCATTATTGAACAATGCTAAATTTTGGCGTGCTTCCATTGGTCGAAATCGATCACGTGACGCGATAGTGTCTCTCCTCAGCAGGCGCCTATCACCGCATAGTGCCCGTTTTAGCGTTGTACAATAAAAACAATTAGAGTCCTCCTGTCTAAATTTGATGTTCAAACTTCATATAATATTTGTTGTGAACATCAAATTTCCTCGGGCAACCTATCACACGATAGTGCCTTCGACAGAAGAACTCTATTGTTTAAATAGTGAAGTAAATAGTGAACGCGTATAAAATCAATAATCGCTTTTTTAAAATCTCTTGCAATCTGATCTGATCTCAATGTGGGCGCATCAATTATACCTAAAATGCGATTTATCCTCTCAGTATGTAGTTAAGAACTCTTGCAATGACCAACTAAGCCTTTCTGGGAGCCCAAAGGACGAATGGATTATACTGCTGATGATGACAACGATGAGGACGACGCAGTGTACGTTAAGCTGTGATGGTGCCTAGTAACTCACCGGATGATTTTGTTCTGTTGTTAGGAGCTTTGTTTGCAGCTGTGGCTACTTTGGAGACACTGTGCACGTTATTTGGAGCGGCCATATTTAATTCCATTTATCCGCTGTTTCTCCATGTGGGACTGAATGGGTTTTGTTTCCTGGTCATGGCTGCATTAATGATAGCTGCTCTCATACTAACGGAGTAAGTACTGAAATGATGAGCTAATGATTTGTGGGTCTATATGGGTCTTATTTCCTTGTCATGGCTTTGAAGTTCAGTGGTAGGTGCCTCATACTAACGGAGTGAGAACTAATGTGGCAAGTTAACACTGTTACGTGGGTTTATACGGTTCATGGCACTTTCAGTGGTAGAAGAGTGAATAACAAAACAGATCTGTTCAAGGTTGCGTTGGATCTTGGGACGGTATCAGAAGCTTACACTGCTCTCGTTCTCTTCCAGAGTTTTGAGAAGAAGAGATCGTGAAAATGTCACCTTTGAAGACGACAAAGGTATTTTGAACTGAACGCTAATAAAATTACTGCTTTCGTTTAACCATGCATATACAATTGGAAACGTGTTTTATAATATTATTCCTCTTTTTAGGATCAAAATCACAAGAGGCACCTTCTAACGAAAAGGAAAAGGAAGATTGCCTCCCAAGCAAAGGAGAAGAGTTAACTCAGAACTGACCGAGGTCGTTTTGAATTTCAACAGTGTGACAAGTCAGCAAATGAGAGCAGGAAAACGCATGACATTCCAGACTAGAAAGAATAGTGTGTTTGATACCTACATCATTTTGAAAGTTGACGAATGTAATTTTGTTCCTTATCCCTTTACCATCAAAACTATCAGCCATCAGTGGCTACATTTTCAGAAAAAAACGTGTGCGAGTTTAGTTATCTTCTCATCTTCTCCAAAACCTCGATGGAGAAAGAAATGCAATTGCACACTACTGAAGTGCTCAGGTGTACCTTTATACAACTAGAGTGCTTTTGCTTAACCCGTGAAACAATATCTAGCAATTAGCGTCTAATAGTCAAAGTTGAACAAAAGAAAACAATGGAATCAGTGTGTAAGTGCGTAATAGTTTAGTATCTATTTCACGGGTTAAGTAAAAGCACTCTATCTTTTCTGCAATATAATTTTCTAAAAATATATTCGACACCTTCAGTGTAAATAAACGTCTGTTACTGGTATTCCCGTTAATCTGCGTGTTCACCGTTTGTTACTAAGGCCCGTAACTTTACGAGTTGCTTGAAACTTTCATGCCCCTCCCACCCATTCCTTGGCAGCATGATGAAAAGTTTTCTGGGACGGGTAGGTTAAGTAGCACACGAGCCAAGGAGGCCCATACGGCCGGAGCTTATCCCGGTTTCTGTAGCATGAAGCAACTGAGAGTATTGCTACTCCACCCCCCTCCCCCCCCTGGATGGGATGCCAGTCCATCGCAGGGTTAACCCCAGTAGTAGGTCGCCGGCACCCACTTCATACACCTGAGTGCAGAGAGACAATACTTCTTGGCCGAGGAAACAACACGATGGCAGGGACTGGGCCTCGAACCACCGATCTTCAGATCTGAAGTCCAACGCGCTAACCACTGCAACACCGCGCCCTCCAAGTGGACTAAAAATTGGCACGTGATCTCAACAACATCAGCGGTTTTTTTGCCAACTGAATCGTTCCTTGTAAAACAGGCATAACAGTTGCGACTGCCGTAGGTTTCACTTACATGACACTATTTGAGCTGCAAGCAAGCCATATGTGACAAACGTAAGAAGTACCGTCAACAGCGCCCCTCAGACATAAATCAAAGGAAACCTCTTTTGTCATGTTGAAGAAAAAAATTACAAGTTAGATGCACTTGTAAAGCAACAAAACTTAACTTCGTCAAGGTTCTGAAGACTTCCCGGTGAGGTTTTAACACGCACACCCTACGTTAAATTAAGATAACTTTACTTTTTCTACAATGATCTTCTCTGTAACTGTACGTAAGCGTTAGAACTTTGAGAAAAACAGATCACAGATCAGCATAGCTCTTTAGTTTTTTATTTAAACAATTCCTAACTCTGCAAAAAAACGCCAAATTTGACAAATCAAGTTGCGCTAATGATGGTAACCTCAAAGATATAAAAAAGTCAATTATGTGAACATGGATTAGGATAAGTTTATTGAACAAATAAGTTAAAAAGACAATTACTGCTTCTGTGTTGAGAAGTCAATAAATATTTTTAACGAACAGCATGTAAGATGATTGCCATATTTCATTCTATTCTTGTGGCCAGCTATCACTGCAGCCAGTTGTTTGACTGATTAACCACCAGGATCCGTTGTGTTACTAGAGATTCTTAAGTTCCTTTGGAATTTCCTGGTCAAACAAAGAGAAAGGTTCTTGGCTCTGAAGAGCATTCTGCAGCTGGGAAACCGAAGTCAGGAAAAGCCAGTGCGCTTGCTTGTACGATCAACTGTTGGAGTGTGGAAACTCACGTATTGCCGGTCCGATTGTGGCTAGTTTAAATATACAATCAATTGTTGGGGTGTAGAAAGTCATGGTCTGTGTTGGCTCTGCAAGGTAAGAGGAACATTTTTAGAAAAGACGAATTCAAGTCAACTGCAATTTTAGCAGTTAACAGATTCTAGAACTTTGCATATGCTTCTTGGACTGACATACCTGAAAATTACGGTATAAGCACACCCGGTTATATAGGCCTACCAGTATGGTAACAAAACAAAATGTCATTCACACCCCTCTTCAAACTCCCTAAAATAAGCATACCACATCTATATCAACCAAAAGAACTGTTCACTAGCACAATATTTTGTACAAGCCCAGGGAGCGCTGATAACGGGATTTTCAAGCCTCGGTTACACGCATTCAAAATCATGCACTATTATTGAATGCAACTTTGTTGTACGATGTTGAGTGAGGTGGCAAAAGGGATTTAACATTATTGTTCACATCTGAAAACAGAAGCTGAAACTGATAACATCATATGACGGCGTGGCCAAACACGTTTATCATGTTGAATGCAACATTGTTGAACAGTATTAAATGAAAATGATGAACCAGTCTGTCCTAGTACTTCAGGTTACTCCGGACCTTCGCGGGTGTCCTCCCGTGTCCTCTGGAAAAAAAATTCATATGCGCGCCATTTTAAAGGAAAACATGGCAAACTATCGATCATTGGAAAGCTTAGATTTCGGGAAAAAATATGAACTGCCAGTTTTTTTAATTCCATAAAGGCCCAGTAATACGGGCAACATTTTCGTGCAACTTGTCGCACAACAATGTTGTCGTTGCAAGTTGAGACTGTTTGTTGCGCGTATTACCACCTTCTTACGCAACATTTTTTCATGTTGCCGAAAGTAAAAGCGACGTCTACTTTCTGCAACTTAAAAATTTGTTGCGCGAGAAGGTGGTAATACGCGCAACAAACAATCTCAACTTGCAACGGTAACATTGTTGTGCGACAAGTTGCACGAAAATGTTGCCCGTATTACTGGGCCTTAAAAGAAAATTGCAAAAATGACCGCCAAAATGACCATGCGTCATTCAGTCAAACAAATGAATTAATAGGGTACCAAAATTCGGCAGATTTCTGTGAAATTTGGCCTGAACGTTCCTTAGATGTTGTGAAACAAAAGTGTGCCGGGGAATCTTGAAATTTATAATATTTCGCCCGTGGCGATCTTCAATGCAACGCCCATCGCGCATTCTTTGCTGCTCGAACTTGACAAATTAATTAAAAAATAACCAGTCAGAATATCGAAAAATGCTGACACGCCTTTGATGATTGATCCTTTGTGATTAACACTGTGCAGGTATTTTGCCAACGCGCTTGAATTCGATACCCTATTAATTCAGTTGAATGACACATGGTCATTTTTGTGGTTGTTTGCGGTTTTCTTTTGCGGAATTGAAGAAACCGGCAATTTATATTTTTTTCCGAAATCTACATTTATTAAGCTTTCCAACGCTATATAGTTTGCCGTGTTTTCCTTTAAAATGGCGCGCATACGAATTTTTTTCCCCAAGGACACCCGCGAAGGTCTGGAGTAACCTTAAGTTATTACTAGCAAGACGCGTTGTTTGTGAGCCAATGAAATTTTCTCAGCTTATGCTACAAGAGAAGCTATATGTATCAGTGGTTTCTACGGTGACATTAATCTTACCTGCTTGTTTAGATGATGAGAAAAGAGACCACTTAGATGGTAATTTTCGTACGTGTTTAACGATACATCCATCCAGGATAAGACTCTGGAAAAAAACATATGGGAATTATTAATTACCATCTTTTCGATCTCATCTGCCCCACTAAACTGTATTTTCTCAATTTGCTAAACTAAGTAGAACTTTTAGAGAGAGAGGTTCGTAGTTATTGCAGGTTTTATGCCAAAACATAAAAAGAGTGCGTTTATTCGATGGTAAACCAACAGCAGGAACGCCAAACAATTTGAAACACGACTCGTGACACTGTCTTCATTTGTTGTTTTTGGCGTGTGTGTTGTTTTTCCAAGGGTGGGTTTTCCTACCAGGAAGCAGCGTGGCCGAGACGTTACAAGCAAGACTTGAAGTCTCAGACCTGAGTTCAACTTCTTAGCCAGCCATGCTAACACAAATTCTCACCTCCTCGACAGCTACCCTTTAGAGGGAACACTTACCAGTTTACATCTGGTTTGAAGTAAGTTTTTTCTTATTTTATTGACTGATTGACTTCAACTAATTACCTCGAGAATATCGTGTAACGCCACTGGCCTTAGGGCTTCAAACACACGCTTAGCAATCTGGCTCTATAAGAAATATAGACAAGTACGTCAAGAGTAAAGAGTCAAGTTTATTGCAACCAATCCAAAAAAGTATTCGGCGTTTAAATTCAGTGGGCAACATGGCGATTCTCGAGAGCTTGTAATTTCACTGGCCCTCCATTTGTAGCAGGTCTAGAGCTGTTGCTTCTGTTTGATCGACTGTTTTTGAATCATTACTGTGACACCTGCTGAGTCGCCCGAGCAAGTAACAAGAGCAAGAAACTGGCTTGCGACATGTGAGCCCCTAGTTAGAATTTTTTCATGGAAAATTCATCTCTTACAGTGACCAGGGGTATTCTGAAGGACGCCAATTTAGAAAACAGTATATGTAACATAGTGATGTCATTAAGGATCAGTTTTATTGATTAAACTTCAATTACCTACAGAAAACTTCCTGGAGTGGTGGGCAGTCTTACGTTAGAAGATTTTGCTTGAATTGTTTTCGTCAAACAATCGCGACTGTTGTGATTACCTCATTAGAAAGGTTAAACAAACATTATTCCCATCATTTTAGTGATTATTTTGGACTGGGGAAGAAATTCAGTGACAACACCGTGGCATTGAGCAAAAGCATACAATAATAACAATGTCAGTTCGCAACTCACCTCTGGAATGCCGGGATTGTCCAGAATCACCATCAGTACCATTTCTCTGAACATGCGCAGTAGCTGTTGACTGGTGGTACCATCAATTGTGATCCACGGACGGCAAACCACTGAATAACTCTCATAGTTCCTACAACATAAAACATCCAGATGCACTAAAACTTTTACGCTTGGGAGCAACATGATGTAGCACGAACGTCTTAGTCTACGGCGACATAAAAGCAACTAAGACAAAAGTCCATGAGCTGTTTTTTTCTACATGTTTGGAAAATGGAAGTTTTTTTCGATACTAGAAAATAACCTCTAATAAAATAAAATAAGATAAAATAACATCCAGGTTTACGGTAGAGAAACAAGGATTTCACTGACATTTCAGTGTTACCTTGCAGTCCTTGACAGGCCGGTCAACAAAACAAATCTAGATAAAACAACACTGTCACAGAATTTTACTAACGTGACAGTCTCAAAGACCTACATCTGCGTTAAAATGGACATATGGTTGTTTCAAATGATAAAGTTTGGGCGTTGACATTTGTAGTAAGTGGGTAAAGTAGTTAGTCCAGCCAAGGTCTGTCAGTCACGTGTCAGCTGTTCAAATTCGGGATGGTGTGGCATAAAAAATCAACGCTAGCCATGAACTGTTTATTTTTCTACTCCCCAATCAGACTTGGCAGTGTGCTACCTGCATATATTTACTACATACCTTATTTTTGATTTCTTCCTTCGAGCTTTTGATTCATCCACCTGTTTAGAAGGCAGGTCACCTAACCGATCACTGGATAAACCTTTTGTGTCAGTTGTTTCGTTGTTTTCGTCGTGAGTTGAATCTGTATCACGTGACGATGTAGCACTGCACTCATTTGTCACTTTCGCAGTTGAAGAATCATCTTGGCTTGCTTCACTTGTTGTGTCTTCTGTGATGATTTCTGTTATTTGCAAATCATTCTTATCTCCTTGATAGATTCCTTGTGAATCGTTGCTTTCTGCATCTTCTTCCTGGTTTGATGTGTTCTTCTTGGTATTCAGTGAATCACTAGTACATGGTAATGATTTCTCTTCATCATCTTTGCCAGGTTCAGCAGCCTTCATCAGGGTTTGCTGCGAACCGCTAATGGACTAAACGCGAAAAGGTTTGTAAGATATTTACAGTAAGAGTTACGTTGATTTAGCAATGTCTCTGACTTGCAAACAAATTTCATTTCCAAAATCTTTCATTCATAAATCTTTCATTGGCAGATTACATAAATGAGTAGCTCGTAGCATATTCACGCAAAGCTATTTAGCTGTTCACTGTAGATACCTTTTCTTTCTCCTAGTAACGAAAACAAACCAATGCCCATAGTTGACACACTATACAAAAGAAACTAAACTTTTAAGATCGATTGCATAAATGAAGTGTTTAAACAGGGGTTCAGAAAACTGTGGTCTTAGTCGATTTTCAGCAATGTCAGAACACTGAGTACAATTTGTTTAACTCTGTGTAGACATGGCCTTTTTAGTCTCTTCATCCGCAAGTTCCAATAACACAACTCCGACCCACTTAGGCATGATTGACGAAGACCCAGTATTAACCACGGTTTAGCGTTAAACCGGCTCTAACTTAGACTTTGTTTAAGCAATTGGCCCAACTGTTTTTTGTTACATCAATGGCTTAATTTAATAACCATATATCGAAGTCTCCACCCGTGCCAGTTTTCTTCCGCTACCTATTCCCCCACACCTTTCATTGTTATTCTCTTGACTGAGTCTCTGCGTCAAATTAAAAGAAAACACTATTCCAGGTCAAAATGCTGAGAAGGCAGATTGGAAACATTAAACAGCCATACTAAAGCTAATCCCATACCTTGAGTAATGTTATACTCCAGGGCTTCACAAAGCTGGCAGTGACTAGACAACGCTCATAGAGACCAACTTTGTACAGCTGAAATACAGCAAAATGATAAACAAAAGGCCTTTAAGATGTAATTGACTCGGTAAGTCAGTCAGTCAGTCAGTCAGTCAGTCAGTCAGTCAGTCAGTCAGTCAGTTAGGGAGTCAGTCAGTCAATCGTCCGCCGTGAGTCGGTCGGTCGGTCGGTCGGTCGGTCGGTCGGTCGG
>Ga0126336_10001306_pt1 | contig 12694 bp, 7 predicted proteins | sample SidCmetagenome_FD_92530 | JGI IMG/M metagenome (GOLD analysis project Ga0126336, IMG submission 92530) | Coral microbial communities from El Islote,Puerto Morelos, Mexico - Siderastrea C C metagenome | ecosystem: Host-associated > Invertebrates > Cnidaria > Coral | place: El Islote,Puerto... | reverse complement strand
CCAAAAAAAGTATCCAGTGATTTTAGTTATACCCTAACCTATCTAACATTAAAATATGAAAGAAATCGAATTTTCCACCCTTGCCGCGTTATGTTTGATTTTTACAGACAAGCGCTCTTAAATCCTCATTAGCTAGAACTCTCGAAAGAATTTAATGAAACGTTGTTTGACTGATAAGTTGAAAACTACTTGCTGCAATTCAGAAAACTATGCTGAATTGAAGAAATTGTTGACATAACGAACTATGTGTAAATGTCTTAATACGTAAAGTGAATATAATATTTATGGTCTTTTTCAAAATGGCAGAGGAGATCCTAGTCACAGGACCCTTTTGATGTCCTTCCATTAACTGAGGAGCTAGAAATAAGGCACGGGCCTGCTTCACTGAAAGGAGCTCTTTCGCTTAACCACCTATAGAGGCAAAACGACCGAAAAATTAGACACCAACTGGAAATGTCGTGATATTATCAAATATTTGACTTATTTTCCTTCTATGATATAAAAAATGGTGTTGTAGGGATAACATAGTGGAGATATTTTTCGTTTACGTTCTGTGTGCGTCTTGAACGGGTATTAAATTTCATAGGACAAAGGTCAAACGATTGGCCAGCTATATTCACTTTCAAACTCGATTATAGTTGCTATTATAGTTGACGATGCAATTTCAAACATGACAAATGGAACGAATGAACACGAGATAGATTGCTAAGGACACTGCGAGGGCTAACACTGTTCAACAGCCTTTAAAGTGAATTTTGCCTCTTTCCAGTCGCATTACATTACTTTTCCGTCGCACTACATTACTGCTCACAACGCTTCGCAATGCTCACAACGCTTCATTCAAAATGCCTCTTAACAGCAAAACTAAACTGCACGTAAGCTGAATTACTTACAGTACATGTTTTTTATTCGCACCCATCAAACTCCAGTGTGACGTCATCGCCAATGAGTACAAACGGAGCCCAGTACTTCACTGCACTAAACTGGTCAGATTCTCTCATGCACTTCATGGCTTGGTTCAGTGACTCACTGGCACTTTTTCCTTTTACAAGATGCTGGTAGAAACTTTTCATGAACTCCAGAGTAGCTTCGTCATCAATCTCCCACAAAGACACCAGAACAGACCGGGCACCAGCACCCAAAAATGCCCGTGCTATGCCAACCACACCCTCAGCCTTAATCTCCCCACGAGCACTATGACAGCAACTCAATACAACCAGTTTTGCTCGTAAATGAACATTGTTTACATCTCTTATTGTTAAAATAAAGTCTTCTTCGACGGGAGCCCGTGATGCCGCAGTAGGGTTTGGTGCCAAGGCAATTTCTCCTGTTTCCATCCTTCCATGTGCTGCAATGTGCACCAAAGCAACTGAGGCGAGTCGGTTTAGTACTTCATCCTTTGTTGCCTGTCTTCCAATCAGAGGTGCAGTAGGAACTATTCGCCCAATCATCTGTACTTCTTCCCTGGCGCATGGCAGCTGCTGTAGCTTTGTCACTTCTTGTACCCATGGATCACCCACGAGAAGTGCACCAGTGTTACAGTGGAAATCTGTTGGACAATCAGTAATCAATTTTAAACTGGTCAGCGATGGCACCATTCGGATTCTGAAAGATTCACAAAGGTACTTTGAATATGAATCCATGAATACAGCAAATGGAGCCAAACACAATGTCCCCTCGGGGACGATTACAAGCTCATCGCCAAGAAACAAGTCTTGGATAGGGCCGATAATGATGTCGAACAATGTACTCAAAGCACTTTTCTCAAGTGTTAACGACTGCTGTTGCCTCTTGTCGTGAGGGGATTTCTCATCTCTTTCCGTATTTAGTGAACGGTCCTCGCACTTAACATCGGTTCTGGCATCAATTTCCTGGCACGAAATGTGCATTAAAGAATGAAAGAAGGCGGCGAGGTCACCCTGAAAACTGCTATCGTCGATCTTTTTGCTTCTTAATTCCACGCCTTTCCCTTTTCTGCAAACCCATAATATTACTTCCTGCTCTTTTGTTGCTATGAACAATGTGTTAGAAGGAAGACAGCTTAATACATCATCTAACGTTGCGTTTGGTGTTGCTGGCCCTGAAGAGGTTGTCTCAGTCGCATACTTCAATACCATAAGATCTCTCAGGGCTTGTGCACGTCCTTGTTCCGCAGAAAACAGAGCCTCAATAACCTTGCCTTCCTTTAACAACAAACCCCACAACTTAGCGTAGGCGCTTTTGTGTATATCGCGTAAGCTTATTTTCCACTCATCCTTGACCTGAAGGCGATCTCTAATACCATTAAAAGCTGCTACGCTGCGTTTCTGAAGATGAAGAGCCTCGCTAACACAGCCTAAAGACTCAAAGCTACAGCCGAGGTTGTACAACGATTGCGCCACCAGGACGCCGTGTCCTACCTCTTTAGCAATTCTAAGACCAGCTTCTTGGTAGGCTATAGCTGTTTTGATATCTCCAAGTCGGATAAGGGCACCACCAAGATTAAAATATGCGTTCCCTTCTCCTGACCTGTCTCCCACCTCCTTTGCAATTTTTAGCTCACGTTCATAGTATTCTACAGCTGTTTTCAAATCTCCGAGACTGCCGTAAACGCAACCAAGATTACCATACACCTTCCCTTCTAATGATGTGTCTCCCACTTCTTTTGCAATTTTTAGGCAACGTTCATAGTATTCTTTTGCTCTTTTAGCATCTCCAAGACTGTGATAAGCGTTCCCAAGATTACAGTACGTCTCCCTTTCTCCTGGCCTGTTTCCAACTTGTTTTGCAACTTTTAGGTGACGTTCATTGTAGTCTACGGCTGTTTCGAAAGCTACGACACAGCCATAAACGCTGCCAGGGCTACCCGTCACTTTCCCTTCTCCTGACCTGTCTCCCACTTCTTTCTCAATTTTCAGGGAACGTTCATAGTACCCTATGGCTCTTTTGACATCTCCGAGACTATGATATGCGTTTGCAAGATTACCATAGGCAATTCCTTCTACTGACCGGTCTCCAACTTCTTTTGCAATCTTAAGGCAGCGTTCATGGTATTCTATGGCTCTTTTAAAATCTGCGAGACTACGATAAGCGATGCCAAGATTACAATACGCCTTCCCTTCTTCTGACCTGTCTCCCACTTCTTTTGCAATTTTTAGGGAACGTTGATGGTATTCTATGGCTGTTTTGAAATCTCCGATACTGCTATATGCACAACCAAGGTTCCCATATACACTTCCTTCTCCCGACCTGTCTCCCACTTCTTTCGCGATCCTTAGGTAACTGTCAAAATACTCGACTGCTTTTCTGAAATCTCCGATGCTGAACTGAAGCGCACCAAGGAGGCTATAAGCCTTTCCTTCTCCACTCAAGTCTCCTTTTCCTTTGGCAGTTTTAAGGTTACGCTCATAGTAGCTTACATCTTGTCTGATATTTTCTTGTGGGCCGCAAAAGCTCTAAAAGTAGAGAAAAAGTTTTTAAACTTGGTTTTGTGAGAAGTTAACTAAAAGTATTTTTACGAATATGCAAGTGTAAACTTAAGTCTATTTTGGCATCTAGCGCCCCCTATCTAATTCGGTTTTTGCATCACCCAAACGAAGCTCTTCAAGAAAGAGAAAAAGCTGAGCAATAGTGCACGTTCATGAAAAAATAAAGCACGAAACCAACGTCAGACGACAGACGATGGACAATTTGGTTTCTTGCTGATTCGCGAGCCAAGAAGACTCTTACTAATTGAATTCCATTACCGTCAAAACATTTGGACACCTTACGAGCGCGAAGCGACGTATTGGTAAACATGTAGTCATGACTTATTCACAGCCATTGATGGTTGCACGCTTCAAAGGGTTTACAAGATTTTTTTACTGCACATATCAATGTAGCAGTAGACAACGAGCAAGTGAACACGGTAATTCTCTTGTGAATTATGAAGGAATCCTCATAACGATGATTTCAAGAGAAATCAGCGTTACCCTTTTAAGCATAGCTCTACTTTGCATATGAATGACACCAAAACATGGTTGTTCTTTCAAATGCTAACATTTAAGTACAGTAGAAAACATGTACTTTCAATCGAACACATCTTTACTTATTGTCGTCTAAGTAGTTATTTACATTTGAACTGAACTGAACTGTAACGATGTATGCGTTCTTATAACGCATGCGCTTTCAATAGCTAAAATCGAGAACAAAGGTACCTTATGTTGGTACTGGATTAGATGTATGGCTTTACTGCCATACAGATCGAGAATTAACCAATCAAACGTTTACAAGGTTTATGTTTACAATGTGCCCTAGTGTTTTCTCTTTGTTTTCTTTAAAAGAGAATTAACCAATCAAACGTTTACAAGGTTTATGATTACAACGTGCCCTAGCGTTTTCTCTTTGTTTTCTTTAGAATATATTAGTAACGTGGAAAGCAAAAACGTAAAAGAAACGATTCCGGTCCGGTCCCTTGCAAACATAACCTAAATGTAAGGTTCGACGCTTCTCTCGCGTAACCCACGGCCCTGCGTTCGATTAAAAGGCTGGCTTTCTGACGACTGTGGCTGACAAACACTCGTTCCGGACTTTCTCACGCTGGTATGCAAACAGTGGGAGAAAAGAATAGCTCACTTTAAGGCTTGTTTTTTCTTTTACAAATGTTTGCAATTAGGAGTTTGAAGCAATGGTTTCAGTTGTGCCTGCGTGTTCAGTTTCTTAATTGTTCTCCTCATTAGCATTTAGTGATTCTCATTAGCATGTAAGAAACGGGTTATACAAATTCACTATATAAACACACAATAAACCACTATCAGCAATTTTACTCAATAATGTATGAGGATACAATCCATTTTGCTTTTAAAAAAATCTGGATCTTGACTAGGCCGAAAAAATACTGCTCGTAGACGTGCCAGAACAGTGGCTCTCTGAGCGCGTGACAAGCCCAAGGAATGTCTACGTTAAAGGCTATGCTCTTGGTTCCCTGCGATCAAATTGAACAATCTTATGTTGCGCATATTTCAATTTCCAGTTGTAGCGCCATGGTGATTTTTGTGAACTAGGTTTACATATAGCAGATTTATGTATTCTTTCATCAAACGATAGAACACCTTGATTATGAGGGCGCACTGGATAACAAATGATACATAACGCGCCTCTATGGTTAACCTCGTTAGATATACAGCAAGACCGAGTAGAAAAATCAACCACTTATTGCAATGAAATCAAGAAAGAAAGGAGAAAAAAAGTGTTGCGTAAGTGTTGCAGCGTTTCCTTGCAAAGCTGAATGAATCAGTGAAACTACTCCGAGTGAACGTCCGAGCACAAGTTTTGGAAAGAAATGTTCCAATTATTGGCTCTGAAAATTGGTAAGTGCTTGATTATTCATGCAAAAATTGTTGCAATTATCGTTTAAAGCGGATTCAAGCCGTACGATCTCACTGTTGTAGCTGCAAGAGTTGAAATGAACAAGTTTGTAATTCCGGCCATGGTTCACACAACGGAGCCATCATGTGCTTGTTTGATCGAACAGGACAGAATTTGAACTTGAAGAGGTAAGTGAAAAAATGCAGCCCCTTCTGGTATTTGGTTCAGTGCTTGTTTGGATTGCTTTATTTTTTACTGACTGGCCATAAAGTGTGACACACATGTCTTACTGGATATTTCGGTGTAAAGGATCGCCGTATTTTGACGAGCCCGCAGGGCGAGTCAAATACAAACAACGAGTAAAAATATACGGCGATACTTCACATCGAAACATCTAATAAGAGATTTATTATCCAACTTGACCTTTTTCAACCTTTTCAGTAACTTGAAAGAAAACTACAAGTGTAACAGGATGAGCGCGCGCACAGTACTGTACAATAACCAACTGTACAATATCCTGGGATATGTGTACTCGTTTCGCGCGCTTTCTGTGCAATAACTAATACAGTTGGATAATAATGACTTGTTATTTTTAAAAATGCTTCTGTCCCATTGTACTCGAAAGCCTTCAGTATAAAAGCAATTGCAATTTTGACCTCACCATTGTAAATGTATTTTTTCCTCATTTAACTTTGCTGCAAAGTGATTTTTCTTGTCCATTTTTCTTGCCCTCTTGCTCGCGGGAAAACGCTTTCTGTTGTTGACGTGTTCATTGACCATATTTGTCGCAGCCTATCAAAATTCTAGAAATCCAATAACCCTACTCCGAGCTTTAACTTGTACTATGTCAATGTGGGCTAACGCAGAGTTCATGTGTCTGCGGGTTTTTGTAAACGTTTTCGATAATTTCGAATCGATTGTTCGGGAGTACTGAAGTTTTATACTTGAGAAATTAATAAATCTAATATCTATAAATGGATTGTCTTTTTGGTGGACGGCAAAAAGTCCATTACGAAATTTTTTTTCGAGGACTTCATATTTGTTGTTTTCCGCTGCGAACTCGGTCGGCACATCGCTTGAGTTTGCAACATTTGGCAGCGGTCCCGATGCCAAATATAGCAGAGCTAGTGCCTTCTGGTGTTTTCTTTCCACAACCATGGTTTCTGCGGTGGTACGAGCACATATTCGCCGGAAAAACACCGGCATGTTTATGTCGATCGAGCTGCGAACGATAAACAGGTTAAGGTTAAGTATTACAAATGTTACAACTCTCCAAAGGTTGTTGGTGTAGCCTAACCGTCATCGTGTGCTTCTTTGATGAGGGGTGTCGCGTGTGGCGCGGGTTCGAATCTTAGAGAGGAAAATGAATTTTTTTTTACGACTTCAATGAGAGTATTTTCAGAAATCTATAAGTACCAGCGAAAAGAAAAACATGTGGAGCTCCGCTTTGAGGCTTAGCTAAACCTATTTATTATCCAACTGTATTACTTATTGTGCAGAAAGCGCGCGAAACGAGTACAAATATCCCACGATATTGTACAGTTGGTTATTGTACAGTACCGTGCGGGCGCTCATCCTGTTACACTTGTAGTTTTTCTTTCAAGTTACTGAAAAAGGTTAAGCTGGATGATAAATCTCTTATTAGATGTTTCGGTGTGAAGTATCACCGTATCGTTTTACTCATTGTTTGTATTTTGACTCGCCTTGCGGGCTCGTCAAAATACAGCACAACGCGTAAAAATATACGGCGATACTTCACACCGAAAAATCTAATAAGATATATATATTGTAAGAAACAAATAGTACCAAGGGAAAGGACTGGTGCAGACCCCTTCATTGAATTGGTCATATTTTCGGGTTTCGCAAAAAGAACAATTCAAAAGTTACAACCATCTAGTCCAGTCTGATAAACAGCATCACATGAATATTCCTGAAGTGCTTTCATTTTAATAAGTATTCAGCCAAAACGCCCCCAAGACACAAATCCCCCTAAATCAGACAAAAAACCCCTTCAAAATAAACACATTTAGCAAATATCGTCCACAGATTTTTAAAATTAAGAGTTAAAGCCACTGTGCAGCTTTTATTTGAATAGTCAACAAACTTAGTAAAAACCATAGCACATTATTCTGAGTGTGACTCCAGGAGTGAGATGCTAGTAAGTGTTCATCATTAAAGGCTTACCGATTGCGTTTTTGACTGATCCTTCGTTCTTTCTCCGTCTGCTCCTTGCAGCTTGTTTTGCGCTTTGACAGACCTGCTCCTCAATTCCAACAACTTCTGGTTATTCTTGTCAATCTTACATTAGTCAAGACATTTTTCAAATAAAATAACAGAATAAAGGCAAGTGCTTTGTCGACTCTAAGGATAATTGGAAAGCAATTCCTACTCATTGCCTTTCCTAAAGTGTAATCATGATTTTAATTACTTAATTACCGACTTCTGAGCTTGTTCAGGATTATTTTCTACTCCCCATTTAGTAAAGAAAGAGTTCGTTGTTAGATCGCACCGGAAATCTATTTCACGGGAAGTTATAAGTTTCGTGCGCAAGTTATTGATGTTGTGGACAATTTGACAGTTGTGAAATAAAAGTCCCCGGATTTGGGGAGAAGCGCTTTTTTGCCGAAAGAAAAATAGTGGTTGTGTTGTCATTTTTTGTCGGGATTTCTTGAATTGGAACTTGGGACTTTTTTCGACTTTTGGACTAGGAACCTAAGGAGAAACAGAGCTTTTACCATGAATGTGTAGGGTTTTTCCATGAGCCTCGTAGTAATTATGAGGCCCCTTTGAAAAGAAATTTTATCTTATGGAACAATAAGGAGATTCTTATTGACAAGAAGCCAGTGTTCTGGAAAGCTTGGTATGTGATGAAAAGGTCTTCTTTTTTCAATTAACTGACTCAGGAGACTTCCTCTCTTTCAATCAAGAAATATCACATTGAAACAAATTCTCTAGAATACTACCACATTATCTCATCAATCCCAAGTATTCTCAAACAGAAATCTGGTGAGCAGAATGGTACTCAAATTAATAAACTTTTAATGAGAACACATTCTTCCTCTTGAAAAATATACCAATCAATTTTGATGAATTTCCACCTACGTGCATACCGCAAACAGTTCACGGGAAAAAACCATCCCGTCATTGCATGCCCATTTTTGGGAATCTGCTCTTGTTGTTAGTGCCTATAAAATTACCACCGATAACAAGCTCCAGTTCTAGTTTACATTGCTTCACCGTGTCCTCCTGACAAAAAAGTAATTAAAAATCTTTAGAATTGCAAATAATCAAAAATGTGTAACGTGCAACGAGTTGGACTCCATAGAGCAAACCTTCTTAAGCCTCTCAACAGATTTTCTCTTGTTCGATCCACTCCTTGTTATCTCTTTTCCCTCTCATTCCGCCTTCGGGTTGTATTCTCTCTTATTTTCTGTTATTTTTTCCTTTAGTTGTTTCGTTTGTGTGTGTTTTATCCACTTTTGTTTGTGTGTGCAAACGCATGTGTACTAGTTGAACACCCGTGAATGGTAATTAATAAGTTATTGTAAATAAACAGTAAATCGTGATCTTTTAGTTGTAATACAATTGTAACAATTAATTTAATTTTAAAAATGGTATTTTGTGACACTAAAGAAACTAGATAAGCTGTCGCCAAAAAAAAAAACAAAACAAAACAAAACAAAAGAAAACAACAACAACATTAGTCAAGACATAAATAATACTTGGGAAAAAACAAAAATCCTCAAGAATTAACATCCGGTAGATCATTCAAATACCATACATAAAGCTGAATATCAGTTCACTGCAGTAAAGGATACACCTAATCCCTTATCACACCACTTGATGGCTTCTGCAAACTGACTCAGATGAACACATGCAGTTGCCCCTGTAAGAGAATACATAATAATGTAAGTATAAAGGGTAAATGCTTTTGCTGGCTTTCCACGGCGATATAACGAGGGTATTGTCACTAATCTGGAAAACTGGTTGGGTAAAAGCGTCTGCTCCCTTTCCACGGCAACAAGAGAATTGTCAAAAATCTGATACCCTAACCCTAACCCTAACCCAACTCGGCCCGATAAAGCTCAGAACCAAGATGAGAGCAGACCAGGCTGTGGTCACAACTACATTATTGTATGGTGCATAAGCTTGGAATACAACAGTACAGGAAGGAAAACGCCTGTCAGCCTTCAGTATAACAGTTCCCTGAGAAGGGCACGGCAGATAACCTGAAAAGATAGAGTTACAAACGAGGAAGTGTACAGAAGAACTGCACAACCCCCACTCATTGCTCTTCTCCGAAGGAAACGACTGAAATGGCTGGGTCCGAATGGCACCAGCACGGCTACCTCGCACACTCCTCCTCTGTGGACCACGTGGGAGAAGAAGACCAGAGAGAGAATGCACGCGCTAGAGGGATACACTCACCTAGCGGAAATCTCAGTCTCTCTCGATGAAGCAGTATGGGCAACTCAAGACAGGCAGGAATGGTCAAAGCTAGTGGAGGCGTTATGTTGTTTATTCACGACAGCACAGACCAGAGTGAGTGAGTGAGTGAGCGAGTGAGTGAGTGAGTGAGTGAGTGAATGAGTGAGTGAGTGAGTGAGTGAGTGAGTGAATGAGTGAGTGGGTGAGTATATCTTTACAGTGCCTTACTCTACAAAGGGAGGTCTTGGTCTGCTTACAATAAGGGGAAAACATGAACAGATAAAATGAAATAATTTAAAAAATCGAAACAATAAAAGCTAAAGGACTATTTATTTGATTAGATTTTTATTAATTATTTAATTCCTTCTGAAATATTAAATGAATGTACTTCCCTACCAGTTTACAAGTATTGCATCCTCGGAGACCCAGGGGCAGATAGTCGGGGCGAGAGGCAGATCAAACGGGCGAAATTTATGCGAGCAGGAGCCTGGTGCGATCGATAGTTTACAAGATGGGCAAGAGAGCCCCTGGGCGATTACCTTTAACGGACTAGTTCAAGAGCCCATTTGCGTTCTTGCTTCTGATTGAGCTCAAATTTTGAGACATTGTATTTTTTTGTGCCCAATCAACGATCAGCTTATTTCACCGTAACTTTCGTGACGTCTTATACAGAGTGTAACTGTTTCCATGCGTGTCTCTTTATCGTAATTGTGTAGAAAAATCTTGTATCGGAGAGATAGAACGACTCGAAGAAGTAACTGTTCTTTAGCACGTATTTATTTGACGTCCCTTCAGCTTCAGGTAGCGAACAAACTCACAAGAAATAAACGTGACTTATTTGAATATCCCTGAATAATTATTGTACAAGTTTTCACACACATATTTCATAATTAATCATTCCATATGCATTCAAAAGGAAAATAATAACGTTCTAGAATGTTCCGTATTCACACTATAACAATGCGAGTTCATTAACGATCGAGAAAGAAAAGCCACGTAATCTTGTATCACAACAGTAACTTTGCTAAACCTTTTACCCAAATCTCATTCACTGGTGCGTAGTGAAATCAACTTTCTATCTCGCTCGTTCGATAGGCCTACCATCAAAGAAGATTTTCAATAGTAATATGCGAACCCAGAAAGCCGAGAAATGGGGAAATTTGAAAAGGGTACTCAAGGAAAAAGAAAACAACAAGTACGAAAATCAGATTGAGGTATTGTGGAAAGTTCACACCTAAGGTGTGAACTTTTAGAAGCGTGCAGGTTGGAGCAAACGCAAAGAAGTGTTGTGGATCGCACGTAAATCCTAACTGCACGCTTCTAAAAGTTCACATCTAAAGTGTGAACTTTTCACAATACCTCAATCTGATTCTCGCACTTGTTGTCTCTTTGTCCTTGAGTACCCTTTGCAAATTTCTCGATTCCTCGGCTTTGTGGGTTCTCATATTACTACTGAAAACTTTCTTCGATGGTAGGCCTATCGAACGAGCGAGATAGAAAGTTGATTTCAGTACGCACGAGTGCATGAGATCTGGGTAAAAGGTTTAGCAAAGTTACACTCTGTATAAGACGTCAAGAAAGGAAAGGTGAAATAAGCGGATCGCTGATTGGGCACAATAAATACAATGCCTCAAAATTTGTGCTCAATCCGAAGCAAGAACGCAAATGGGCTCTTGAACTAGTTCGTTAAAGGTATCCTCCCAGGGGCTGTTCCAGCCCGACTTGTAAACTATTGATCACACCAGGCTCCTGCTCGCATACATTTCGCCCGTTTTATCTGCCTCTCGCCCCGACTATCTACCCCTGAGTCTCCGAGGATGCAAGTATTGCTATTCTATGAATTAGCTTAATTTTGTCACGATCACTTAGAGCACCAAACTGAGGATCTATTTTGCTGATAAGAGAATGAAGTTCGCTTCTTAGGTTATCATGTCCTATCTTTGACAATACATCAAGAAATGCTGTTCATCCTCTATATCATTTTTCTTGCAAATTCGACATGTTCTTGATTCAACTGGTATTGATGACCCTTTATTTTCGTATTTAATTTGCCTGTTTGGATTCGTAATAAATGAACTCCTAATCGTAATTTTGTAATATTAATTCTATGTGCCGGATTTCTGATTATCTTAAAGTACTTTTCTATCGACTTCTAGTTGGTACTCTGTTTTAATATCCTTGTGTGTGTACTTTCCTATAGAACTCTCTAATGTGCTGTGGCTAGTTTTCAGCCAATTCTCTATGCATGTTTCTTTCTTAGCTGTTGCCTAATGTTTGAACGAATTTTCTTTATTTGTTACCCTGAAAATCTCTGTTGTTAGATTCGTCTTTCACACTGGGACCAATGTCACTACCAATAGTTCAGTAAGGTAGCAGGGTGATCACGCCTCCAGGCGTCGCTGTAGTGCGGAGGGGGAAAGGGGGGCGAGAGACCGAGAGAAAAGGGGGGAAGCGGGAGGTTTAAACCTCCCTGTCCCCACCCCCTCCGCTATAGTGCATTGGTCTCTCTTAAGGTGATTCCATCGAAAAAGAAGTTGTCATGAGAATTTGCTGAAACTTTGCACAGTTACTAATTACACCTAGTACACTAAAAAAATAAAATAAAAAGCGGGGGTCACCATGTCCGATTTCACGCTATGGGGCTGTAGTATATAGGTACTTTGCTATGTTTAGACAGCAATATTTAAAAAACCTATCCTTGTACCATTACTTCAACAAAGTTATTACTAGCAATGAAATATAAGCATTATTCTTATGATGGAAGAACAACGTTACAGTAAAACGCCTTAAAATTGCCGTAACAACTAAACTACTTTGAAAATAATAGGCAAATCGAGCGTCTGCACGGTTGCAGTGAAACGCCTAAAATCTGACTGTAACAGTGAATCAACCGGAATATTTCAAAATTGAATAACGAAAAATTCTTCAAATTTGAATATAT
>Ga0126336_10001305_pt1 | contig 12694 bp, 8 predicted proteins | sample SidCmetagenome_FD_92530 | JGI IMG/M metagenome (GOLD analysis project Ga0126336, IMG submission 92530) | Coral microbial communities from El Islote,Puerto Morelos, Mexico - Siderastrea C C metagenome | ecosystem: Host-associated > Invertebrates > Cnidaria > Coral | place: El Islote,Puerto... | reverse complement strand
TTCAATTGAGATCTTCCTCATAGTTTTACAGGAGCATTTCGTGTATGAGTAAAGGTACTAGGTTATGATTTTAGCACACAACTGATCTAAAATACCAAAATCCTCGTGACATAGCCCCTTTAACGCTGCAAATGTAACGGTACTAGATAACAAAGTGTCAAAAAGAAATTTCCAAAAACTTGACTCTAATGATGACTTCCACACAGGTTGTCGAAACATCAGTCAATGTTACCAACCGTCCTTCTCAAGACTACACTGACTCACCCAGACGATCATAAGCAATATACTTATGACACCATAACTGGGTTCAAACCATCTACTAAGAAATAAAAAAAGGTAAGAAATTACGAACAACTAACACAAACGGCACCTCTTTTTAGGGGGTTCAGACGAGTGAGTTGGACAGTCCCTTCTCTTATGTCCCAACTCTCCACAAATGTGACAAGCGCCTGCATCTGCAGATCTGATTAAAAAAATACCAAACTGAGTTATTTCAAATTTAATGGAACACCATCAAATGGAACTTCCGTTAGTAGGACTAAATGCAAATGAAACAGTACTAGATAACTCGAATTGCCCTAGAAAAACACATTAGGCTTAACGAAGTTCGAGTAACGGGGATTGAATACCGGTAATTGCAATAGAGAACATAGGCGCGCAGTGCGTGCAGAACCGGTGACGGGTTTTTTTAACCTTGTCATAATTTTGGCGTCGTATTAATTTCACAAGACATTGTCTAACGCAAGACGACCCAAAACAATCCGGGTGACAAACAACGTGCCTGAGATGCCACACTTTTGAGGTGATCTTATTTTTAAACATAGCCAAGCCATGCGCGCAGAAACACAAATTTAAAGTGGTCGGTTGATAGTAATGTAGAAAAAAGGTTTGAAGCAGATTTGTAGCCTGAGAAAACAGCCGACGTTCCACGAGGTCGCCACTTGAACCCTCGCAAAACGACGTCTGAGTAACGAGCGCAGGAATTCCATACTGATGACTTGACACTAATTAGATCTTGGTAATGCTTCTGATTGGTTGAAAGAAAATTCCAACCAATCAGAAGCACAATCAAGATCTGGGTGGAGACACGTCATCAGTATGGAATTTCTGCGCTCGCTAGTCAGACGTCGTTAGTCACGCGTGGCGCGTGACGCGTGGCGACCTCGTGGAATGTCGGCTGTTTTCTCAGGCTAACAGAACTGCCGTTTAAACTCAAACTCCTGTCTTGAATAGAAGCCACCATTAACTCTTCCTTAAAGCATAGGCATTGAGGTAGCACATTTGGATGACAGAGAACAATTGAACACCTCACTTGGAAGTGAAATAAATTAACTTACGGAGTGTGATTTATTTGGTATCAGTTTTATGGGTTTCAAGATCAGCACATAGATTTTTTATAAGAATAAATTAACTTGACAAAATTAATAGGAAAATGAATGAATGTCCTGCATTACATTCAAACACCCCACTGAGTTCATCATAAAACGCCTTTTTAGATACTGAAGTTTTGATGAATGCCCCAGGTGTTTTTTGGAGTAAATAAATTTTGAGAACACAGGTTGGGTGTCCTTGTTGTTCTAGTTTGCAAGTGTGTTGGTTGAAAGGAAGATTTGTTAACTTGAACGAAGATTCAACATCTTTACAGTGTTTCTTAAAACGCTCAACAAAGAGAAGGGACAAACACCTTCCAGAACATTTTTCATACTGTCACCGTTAATATGTCCATTAGCTGGGACTGTGGGACCTTGTACTGTCGTGCTTGCGTGTATGCAGGGCTGCAAGTTATTTTTCTTTCTTAAATGGGCATATGTCCGACCAAGTCTCCATTTTGGTCGGACAAAACAGAAATGTGGTCCGACGTTTATTATTTATTATTATTATTATTATTATTATTATTATTATTAATTTTTTTTAAGTGGAAGTTCTTTTTGAAATAATTATTTCTTATCATTATTTACTTATTATTGGGTAAAAGAATTTGTCTGGACATGATGTCCGACCAAAGTTGGGATTTCGTCGGACGTGGGCCGATTTTAGTCGGACATTGTCCGATGACCGACAGTTGCTTGCAGCTCTGTGTATGTACTTATTGATGTATGTGCACAAGTATCTATTGTGTTTGTATGCAATTAAGCAGAAACTGTCCGATGAAAATATAACACAACTCTGCAAAGCGCATAAAATCTTCCAATTTTCTAATGCCAGGGCATTCAAAATGGCGACCGGAAGGTTTTTCTGACTTCCGGGGATCAATTGACCTCCTTATCGCCGTTAGTTCCCAGTGTTCATACATCGTGACGTATTTTAGAACAAAATATCGCGTGCGTGGCTGCACGTGGTGGAACCGTTCCATAATATTTCAGCGTGCCCGACAGTATGGGCCTAATGTAGCCGACAGTTTTATGAGGGGTATTTTTCTTTTCGGAAGTCTGAATCGTTTCGTAAATTTCTGCTCGACTTTGAGCCCAGTCAGCTATGATAGCGGAGAACTAAATATTTGTTTACATTTCTCATATCACAAAAACAGCGCATTTGGACCACAATAAATTAGGTCCTAATTGATCAATCAAGATCGAATCCAAACACTTCACAGTCTGGGCGAGGTACTTCCTTTTATAAGCTATATCAGTCTCCTGGCTATATGGGCACGTACCGCTGATAGCGTAAGGCTTTTAGATTCCCCGTGGCACACCCCATCCTAAAACCCATACGGTATCCCCCAGGGGCTTCACAGGCGTGAGGCAACATCATTTAGGCTCCAACAATTACATAAACCGGTGACGTCACGTTAAAAAGTAGAGGAAACTATTTATGGTTCTAGTTGGCAGGAAATTCGAGTTTGTTTAGTGTTTCTAGAACTCTCTGTGCAGTAAATCTCTTACGGCTGAATTGAACTTCATGCAGCGCTCTGCAGAGGCTTGTGCGAGGAACAGAAAAATTCCTGAATGGCTCTCCACTCGGATTAAAAACAGTGAATACTCTCCGTTGATCTTTCCCGAGCAGAAGTGGCTCATCTTATGATATGAATGAGAAGACTGATTTGAGGAGACATACCTCTTACAATTGTGCCCATCGGGCTCGCAGCGATCACAAGTTGTACAGTGTTGAAGGCCTGTTGACAGCAAAGGATAGACAGTTTTTTTTATGAAATATAATGCAGTAATGATTGAACTGCATGGGCAGAAACCCATGTTTAAAGCTGCCTTCAAAAATTGACATCTCTGTACAGTAAATCAAGATCAATCACAGCTCATTACAGTGTGTATATGTCTGTTGTCCAGCTACTTGAAACATCTGATCCGTAGTCACAGGAACCTTTTCCAAGCCAATTCTTAAATACTGTACATTTAAAAAAGCTATTCAACGATATTAAACACTTCGAGGAAGAGATTTCCAACGGCTACCTCTATGGAAACTGAGCAAGAAAACAGGAAATGAAAATTGCCACAGTATGTAAAACCAACCTTGTGTCATTTTTAACTAATACTGTGCAAATAGTGGAACAGTTGTTGTAGGTATTGGACTTGCTGAGTTTACCTGGCTTAACGCACATGCCGCACATGTCACAGTGAACATACTGCCTTCCATCCTATAAAACATAAAACTGTAGTTGGCTTCTAGCACTTTTATATCTTCCAATTTTTTAATGCAACTTCTTTGACACCTTTTCTTTGCTGTCTTTAGTTTGGCGAACCTAATAATGTGACACTTGCTCTTTCTACAAGGCATCCTATTTAGGCCATGGAAATATCACACAGCTCAACACATTGCAACTGTGCTGTCTGAATTCTACTGATTTAATCCTTTGACTAACGGTTTTTGGTATACTCAAGACAGTTCTTAAACTTGAATTATCTTCGATGGAAAACAGGCGTGTTACAGCAAACAATCCATACACTTAAAACAGGTCTTGTGATAAATACATAACAAAGGACAGTGAATACAAATACTGCAGTGAAACAATAATCTCCCATAGTTGTAAGTGACTTTTCAGGGTGACGTTTTCCGGTGGATAACTGGACGTCTTGAAGTGAAATAAACCTAAACCAGGCAATATTGCTTTAACAAGGTTTAGTTGGTGCAACAGGAATAAAGATTTACACTGAAGAATAATTTCAAAAAAATCACTAAGGATATGCTCTTGCCCAAGCCCTTTTTTATTTGCATTCTTTTGTATTATTATTGCCTTGATGTTTGAAGGCTGGATGTAAAATTATTTTTGTCCTTGTTAAATTTGACATAATAAAAGAAATTAATAGGCTTCTTGAGGGAAAATTGAAGTGTTTGATTTGACTTGATTTACTTAGTTACCTTTGACATGCAGCCATTACATTTGTTACAGTGGGTATTTTCAGGCGCTACATATCTGTTACAGGTCTTACAAAACCTGAAAATAGAATTAAAGTTAGGAAAAAGTATGCAAAGGATCATTGAAGACAACTGAAAAAACCTCCACACAGGAGCCAAGAAAGAACTAAACACTATCACAGTAAACTGATTCAATACCAAAACAAAAATGGCACTTTATTAATTAATTAATTAATTAATTAATTAATTAATTAATTAATTAATTGACTAACATGTCCAGCAGGCAGCCATCTTTATATTACCAGATGGCTGACGGGGCACTATGTGTAATATTTTGCATGCTTGTTCACAGCTTTTCCCTCCTCAGATCTGGCACTATAATTTCCAGTGGCAATTAATGATTGACCTACATGTAGCTAGACAGAGGTATCATGTACAGTAAGAACCTGATCAAGCAGCTCATAGGAGGCAACCACTCAAATTGGATTGTATATCAATTTCAAGAGACCTGTTAAAGGGGAATGTTGAGCACTCTCCAGTAAATGCTGCATACCTGTAGCCTTCAGCAGAAGGTAAAACTACATCAGCAGGATTGACGTTGGTAAAGATTCTCACAGGTGAACCCCGCTTGGAGCCCTTCATGTGTTTGCTTTTAAAATGAGGATGATTGTCATAGTCAACCTGAAGTCAAGAGATATGAGATATAAGAGGTCATGTTGCTGCAGCCAATAAACTCAAATCTCATGACAAAATTTTTCTGCTTATTGGTTCTCAACAGCAAGAGTGAGAGAGTATGGTTATAAAATAGTGATTACCGTATTTTTTTCAGTTATAACACATGCTGTTTTTTCTTGAAAGTCAGTATTTATGTATACACAAATCTCTTAGTGTGCATATTGGCCAGAGCCTACATTTAAATGTGGAGTATAATATTCAAAAGCTTTTGAAGTAGATTGTTTCCAGCACAATTCCCATTAATTCAAGGTGGCTCATCTGGATTTTTCCGAGGCATACCATCCCAACTTTGAACGGCTAATACTTTACTGTCTGAGCTCGGTGGGGCAAGCTGCTTCAAATATTTACTAGAGAATGAATGAGCTTGTCAAAAAAGTAGGTTTGATTGACATCAGTGTTACCATAGCAACGAAACGATGATGTCATGATTTTTGTATATCAGCAATTCTCTCCACATCTAGACCTAAACTTCTAAAACGACCTATTGTCTCTTATAGTCTAGGTGTAGATCGTCAAGACTGACATGTCTAACATGTATTGAACTATCCCTGTAAATGTCACACGCATTGAATGGAAGCCTTATGTTAAGTGCCATTCTACTAAAAACAGAATTTTCACGATACCTCTGGCACCAGCGAAGAGTAGCAAGCAGGCATGGCAAACTTGTTGATCTCAAAGCACACAAATATGTAGAATACAGACAAAAGAGAAACTCCTGAAATAAACCGGCTGTCAACAAATGATGCAGCAATGAAAATTTTGGAGATGAGTGCAAAAGTCTCCTACACTTTTATTTGAATTTCGCACCCTTAAAATGAGTCAATGCACGTGACATTTGCAGGGATAGTTCAATACATGATAGACTTGAGATCACAAGATTTAAAAGCGAATTCATCGACTAGTTTTTGAATAAAAGCGTCCGTAACGAAGACGTTGCTTCTCTGTGTAAAATGAGCATATTTGAGACATTCCTTCTGATTACATCATTTGAAATCTAGCGAAGCAAACCACATAAAACCTTCAGGAAAAGTAGCTGTATGCTACAGCTATGACATAATTATGGTGAAAACATTGTTTCAATCTGTCAGGATAACACTGGTACCGATGAAACAATAGAAAATAACGTAAATCTCTAATTTTTACTGGAAAATATTCAACCCGATTTTTTTCGAAAATGCTCTCATAGAATTTTTTCAAACTTTGCTGTCTTGAAGATCTACATCTAGACTATAAGAGACAATAGGTCATTTTAGAAGTTTAGGTCTAGATGTCGAGAAAATTGCTGATATACAAAATCATGACATCATCGTTTCGTTGCTATGGTAACACTGATGTCAATCAAACCTATTTTTTTGACAAGTTCATTCATTCTCTAATAAAAGTGTGAAGCAGCCTGCCCCACCAAGCTCAGGCAGTAAAGTACTTGCCGCTCAAAGTTGGGATCATGTGCCCCGGAAAAATCCAGATGAGCCACCTTAACAGGTACAGGTACAGCTGCAATTTTTCCCTCATTTTGATGGCAAGGGCACTGTGTTCAAGGGGTGGTTCTGAGAATTGCACCCAGCTTCCCCTCTTACAAATGATCAACAAGAAAATTCTGACTCAAAAGCCCACTACTGAGATAACTGAGAGAAAACAACACTAAAAGCCTCTTTAGAGTTGCATAAGCCTAGACCTAATATTAACTGAAGAAAAAAGGATTTGATCAGAAAAGATTTTGCGAAGTTAGCCAAAATGATGTAAAAAGAAGACAAAATGCTCACAGAGAGTGGTAAGACACCCATATTACAAAATAGTGTGTTTTGCAAATAATTTGGAAATGTACCCTGTAAGTACACAGTAATCGTGTGACTATTAAAGTGGGTAGTTATTTAAACTATAAGCAATACAATATACTGCGATGACAATCGCAGTTAATGATGGGCATCATCATTTCATTTTCATCCACACTGGTAAATATGAGACATACATTTGCCCTCAATGACAACATACCTTGTAATCAAGCATGGTTAAAGAAGGAAAGACAGCTTTCATGTGTGACTCCATGAAATATGGGAATATCCACATTGTTGGCAACTCCTTGTCTTTTTCTTTTAAAAGAAAAATGTTACAATCATGATTTAAATAAAGATAGTATAGACTTTCACAAAGTGTTCAGTCATACACAAAAACTAATGATGACACAAAGAAATTGTCTCGTTCACTTAGGAATGTTTCCAAAAATTTCACAGGTTCCAGTGTTCTCCTTATCAGGCAGTGACCGGTAAAATTTACCGCTTGAAGCAAGGCTTATTACCGGTTAGAATTACATGTCAGGCATACTGCGTTCCAAGTAAGTCTTGTCTTAGTGACTGTTATCACTTCCTTCATATGTGTGTGTACGGTATTAGTCTTATATTCTCAATGTTTCTCCGTTTGTAAGGTAAAAGTCTTGTCTTCTCGATGTTTCTCTGTAAGGTACCACTTTAGTCTTCTTGAATTTTCTCCGTGCTAACTGTAACAGTAGTCTTCTCCTAGGTGACAGTTGAGAAAATTACTGCATTAACAGCAGTTTTCTTGTCACTGATAAAAACTAGGCTGCAAATTATTAGGATGGCCTTTGAAGGGCCAGTCCTATAGTTGAGCATTTTTAAGGGTTTTCTTGTAAACCTAGTGTCATGGGCAACATTCCAGGTCTCATGCGCTCAATTGCACTCCGTAATAGAAAAGGACTTTCAGGAGAGCTGCTTTACCGGTCTGAAAAACTGTCATACCTGCAGCCCTGAAAACAAGGGAGAACACTGAGGTTCTGTTGTGGCAGGGAGAAAAATACACTACAAGCACTGCACACTATACACATGTGGGCTTTGGCGCCACTTTTTTGTATACCAGTTCTGATAAAGGAAAGGTTGAAGTACACTGTACATGTATTTTGCAGTGACAATAAATAAAGCTCAAAACAATCAACTGTGGTTGAATAGCTCACGTTGTTTCTTACTTTAGGGAAAACCAAACATTCAGTTTTCCATTTGATCCAATAGATCTTACCATCAGAATGAGCCTTACTCCAGACATCCCATATTGTCTTCACAGAGGCAGCAAGAACTTCAGCCAAACCCCCAAATGGAGGGTCCATCACTAACAATAACCCCTCACTCCTGACAAATGATTGAAATGCCTTTTCACTTCTGTGGCTTCCAAAGAAGAAATGATTGAACATGTTGTACCAGCAGAACTTGGAAGATGGAAAAAATTGACCCTGTATTGACAAAACAGAACTATAGGATCAGTAAATTGTCACTGAACTTACACGTACTTTCTCTAGCATTTTGATTGGTAGGGAAAACATGCTACAGACTGCAAATAACTGCCTACAGATAATGGTCTGCTCATGTGCATTACAGTGCAGAGTTATTCTGCTGCTGTTCTGCTCCTCTGCAGTGTTGTCCTTTAACCTTCTTTTGAATCCCAATAGCAAAAAGTTTTCTTGAGTCAACAGAGACCAATTTAGCCAGTCTTCTTAAACATAAAAAGAGCACTAACCCAAGGATGGAATCAAGTGGTTATGATCTTAGTATATATTCAGCAATAAAGAAAAGGAACGGGTAAGTGGAAGATCCACTTATAGCATCAAGGGTGCAGGCAAGCATAATATTAAATCTACTTGGAGGAGTCAACCGATTGAATTTGAAGAGCTATAATTAAGGTATCAGCCACCCTTTGGGAACGTTTGCGCAAGGATCGCTCTCGTTTTTGTTGGTTTTATGAAAAACCTTATAAACTATACATTTTTAGCAGCTTAATAATTCCAGAAAATGACTTTATATTCAAAAAGAGGCAGAAGTTTAACATGTTCGGAAAATGGGAAGGTTTTTTCACACGTACATGTCTTTACAGATTAGGTTCCACTCCCTCCAGAAACAAAGAGAATAAAACAATTAACACTGCATTCTCTTCTTGACACATATGGCTAAAAACCTTGTCTCAGATTTTTGACCAGGTACGTTTGTTCTTCTTTTATTAGCAGATGAAGTTAGAGAAGACAAATAAATTAGCACTTCGCGCGGAAAAAAGGCCTAGCTTTAAAACAAAAAGAGGGATTAAAATTCGCAGACCAATTTTGTAGAAAAACTATCTGGCAACAATCTGGCCAAATTTCAGCAAAATTGGTCGAGCGGCAGTTGACTTGTAGTTTAAAACGTACATATAACTTGCCAAAATTTGACTTTCAAGAAAAAAAGGAAAATGTATTTTTTGCGGTGTATTGCCAGTGAGTTCTACTTTGATCGATACCAGAGAGGGATCAGCTTTCTCAAACAATAGAACTTTGACAGGTAACATGTTACAGGAGTAATCTTTTGCGGCGAGTGGCAGAAAATAATTTATTACCTTTCAACTCACCGCTCTTGGATGTGAGGAAACAGTCGTCATTTTCGTTTTATTTACAAAATGTTTTCCTTATTTCAATTCGTATTTCATGTGACAATGAAAATGTGTTATGAATATTTCCTGAAATGCTGTCCAGTTTGATAAAGATGCCAAAAATCGCGGCAAAATCTGGAGAATTCATCGACACAACCACTTCTCCTGTCGATAAAATGAACCTTGATCGCTCTCCTCCAATTCACTGCCCATTCTTTGTCAGGGGCTCTTGGTTTCCTTCATTCTTGGTTTGGAAGACAAAAACACACATAACCGTTTTCTTAATAATGCACTTAGGTGAAAGAAAACTCTCTTTACTTCGTCCAAAAAACTTCTATAAGCTATTTCGTAAGAAGCGCTTTCGATTTCATGTGATCAAGTTAATCAGGTGTGATAGCACTTGTCAGCGATCAATTATCATAATTAACAAGGAAAAATCTTTTACTCCTAATGACCCTCCATTGAGCCATTATTCTCTTCTAATTTTTTGTTTGAAAGAAGCTCTCGAAGAGATTTATCTGAACATGTCAAGATTGAAGAAATCATTTATGAAAAAATGACACTTTTTTCCGTGGCTGATACCTTAAGGTAGCTCGCTTTTGTTTGTTAACTCATGGGTTGGATGATATAATAATATTGTTGAACTTAGTTTTCACAACTCATGGCTTTGCTGATAAAATAATATTGTTAAACTTGGTTTTCACAAAAAATTGTGAATTGATAGCGTCGTGCAGGATCAGTTATTTGCTTCTGCCTTTGGCCAAATAATCCATCTGCCACTTCTGGAAATGCATGTTATTTTGCTTAACCTTGTGCAGTAACTGCCTATTAGGTTCCTTAAGCAACTATTATGCCTTAAGAATCTATTATAAAGAGACAAAATAAATTAAACACAGCAAAACTTTCTGATGACTTACATATCGGAAGTCAATATCCAGAAGAAGGCTATCAAGAGTGCCACCTGATGTCTGACTACATTGAATTTCTTCATGAAGTCTGTCATTGAAAACATTAAGAATGATATGCAATGATGTGTTTTACAAAAACAATTTACAAAAAAAACAATGATATTGTTATACAATTATATCGTTATACAGTATCCAAGTCAAGACAGTTATGGATGTATAGTACTAGTTTGTATGTTTTTAAGTCAGGATTATCATATCCAGCATAGTAAAACTGATTCCAGGTTAGATCAACTCAGCTAGAGAAGAATTCTACATCTACAGGCTCTACAAACTTGATTATCAACTCTGCAATGCTGTCATGAGACTGAATAACTATGAGGAGGAAACATTGTCTTGGTAAGAAACAAACAGCAAATTAAAATGTCTAAAACAAGCAGCAAATTTGGTGAAGTAGATGGCCTTTGGTGGCTATTATCTCTCATGTGTCTTCGAGTGCACAGGAGATAAATCATCCACTGATTAAGGCAATCATTGGTGCTTTGCAAGTTGTGAGAACATTGTAAATGGATTTCATTCAAGAGAATTATGCATACATGTAGGTTTTAGTTGGTTCCCGGCTCAGCCAAAATGCTTATGAATTGAATATAAAATAAAATGAATAGCAACATTCCTTATCAGCTAATTTCACTTTGACAACAGATTAGTAAATGAACATCACTGTTTTGTTTACCATACAGGCAAAAACTCATGTACTAACCCAGGTTGATGTAAAAATAGAGAACTTCATCCAGTGGAAAAGCCACTGTATGCATATTTATTATACACTAGTTTTGTGCATTACTTGGATTGACAGAGTTTTCTGCACTGAACAACTGAAGCCTAGATTAATACTTTCCCTGCCTTGTTTGAATCTTGCAACTTATGTGAACATGTATATATGCCTTTGACTCCCTGTGGGAGAAGCTCTAAAAAATAAATAACTTAGATTTTACACACCTTGGAGTTCCTACACATAACACATTCTTGAAACCCAAATCTTTAATAATGTTAACTAAAAACTGGGTGGCCTTCTTTGAAAAGAAGTATTGCTGCAAGAAAATAAAAAAGAAAAATACATCATTAACGAAATACATCTATATTTGACCTGCAAAACTCACGCTCATATTACTGTACTTACTGCTTGTGTTTTTTCATTTTCTCTTGGTCTCAGAATTAATGTTGGTTTAGACACATCTCCAGCTTGTTGATAATCATGAATTTGGTGTTTTTCCTTATCTTTAGGCAAAAATAACAGGCTACAAGAATGACAAAACAAGCATCTTTGTAAATGATCCAATGAATCAATTATGTTCTTATATGTAGTGCAGGCTTCTCTGTATGGTTCTCTTGATGCTTCCACAATTTCTTTGTGAGCATTGTGTCTGGCCTCTGAAACTTTTTCTCCTTCCCACTGAAAAAATGAACAGTCTTTTCTGTCTCTCGCTGCTGAGCAAGCATAGAATCTGCGAGGTGATCGACCATCTTGGTAAAATCTTTCAAACAGAAGCATTGGTCCTACAAAATCAAAATGTATTGAATCTAACTGCAACAATAAGTGGCCATTGACATGTTCACAAGTTTCCTGTACTTAATGACTTCTATAAAGTGTTGAAAATTTAAATACTACTTGTCATTAAGGTGCAGAAGCAAACACAGGAAGTCCACCTAAATTTCTCATAGATGTCAAACAAAGAAAATTTTGGCCCCTAACAAGCTGCATTGCATTATGAACAAAGATGAAGATTCTGGCACTTAAACCAACATGCATTTTAGACTTTAAACAGTGCAACAAGCATCCCCAAACCATGCCATAATCTTGGCTTCTGTGTTATTAGGAGAACAATTCCGTTGACACCTAAATAAAGTGATTTATTTCATTTTATTTTAGTTTAGCTATTTTTACTTTTAGTTTTACTAACATTGTTGGCTCAAGAGAAACACAGCATTCTTGTGGCTCAAGACACACATGAAAAACACACTCACCATTATTGTTGGAAATCAGGAGGTCAAGCCAGGGCAATGAAGGGTGATGAAGAGCAGTATTTTGTGAGCCATTAATTGCCACAATTTTTGAGGGTGCGAAATGTGACATTAATAGTTTTCCTTGAGAAAAGTTATTTTCCATGATGCGCCGATCAATTTGAAAGTTCAACATCCCCCCCCCCCGGGGCAACCCCCCAGGCATTTGAACTTTTGAAGATTGGCTTGTTCAAATTCCCTCCCCTCGGGGCAAAAAAGCTGTTCAAATGCCCCACCAATTACTACTAAAATACCTCTCCTCAAAGACAAATTTCGTCTTCAAT
>Ga0126336_10001304_pt1 | contig 12695 bp, 10 predicted proteins | sample SidCmetagenome_FD_92530 | JGI IMG/M metagenome (GOLD analysis project Ga0126336, IMG submission 92530) | Coral microbial communities from El Islote,Puerto Morelos, Mexico - Siderastrea C C metagenome | ecosystem: Host-associated > Invertebrates > Cnidaria > Coral | place: El Islote,Puerto... | reverse complement strand
TCGTCGGGGGGGGGGCGGTGGTGGGGAGTGGGTTGTTTTGTGGGGTGGTTTGGGTGGGGAGAGGGTGCGTGTGGGGGGGGGGGGGGGGGGGGGGGGGGGGGTGAACTTCCTGCTTCTAACACCTTTATCACTACTTCTGGTTCCTAGGTTATTATTAAATATTATGTTATCCCCGCCTTTTGCCACCTCACAGTTTCTGATTTTCGTCAGGCTACTGTCCCCTTTTCTCATAGGTTCTTGACCTCATGTCCCCTTCCCCAATGGGCTGAAATTGATTGTTGATACTCTCTACTTCTAGACCTTACCTCTGAGACAAATTCCTGGCCTTGCTGGGCCCAGTTGTTCAAAGGAGGATAATGCTAACCCAGGATTAGCATCAAATTGCAATTCAGTCTTACTGCCAAGCGATGAAGTTTCCTGTATATCCTTCGTGACCCAGGTTTTGACTTTGGTTGTATTCAAACAGCCACTTGAAATCAACAGCGAAAAATCTTTTAAACAAAAGAAACAGGAATACGGGTAAAATTTTAAACTGGGGTGTACGTTAACTGGCTTTCGAACAGCCAGGCCCTGGTGTTTACATTCCTTTTGACATGTCTGTGGATCAATATAAAGTAACCTAGTCAGTAAGCCTCATCAGCAGATTTGTTTTTTTTCCCTCAAATTTCAGGAAGTTTCTGCAACACGCCTAAAAAGCCATTCAGGAAACGGAAAAGAGAATCTTTGTCAGGTTTGTGTTGGCAACCTTTGAGGAATTTTTTTTTGAAATACAGCTTGCTGTCTTCAATCAAACTGTCTGTGACAGAAATGTCTTGCAGTGCTTTGCTAACCAAAAGCACATTAACTCATCAACTCCTAGAGTTTCTCAAAAAGTATCATTTGAAGCTCTTAAAGCCACTTTTTGGCTGCCTTCCAGAGGAAATGCAGCAAAACTCTCTAAAGCTTTTGAACAGTTTTGTTTGAAGCTACTAAAGCCACCTTTTGGCTGCCATCCAGAGAAAATGTAGCAAAGCTCTCCAAATCTTTGATTGCAATAATATTTTATTTCATTCTTGGACAAGTATACAGATTTTTGGTTTTAGGCATGCTCACAAAAGCAAGCTCAACATTTACATTTCCTTTTTTCTTCCTGTTCTTTTTGCTGGACTTTCACTAGAATAACTTCTTCTTAGGAAACGTTTGCGGAAAAATGCTGGAGAACATAAAAATTTTTGATAAGAATTGGCAATGGGTAGGGAGGCCGAAGTTTCCTTGAAATTTGCTGGTCAAATTTACTTGTTTTTCGGCCTATATCTGTGACCCATTTCATGGAGTCACTCTCATTTGGGCACACTTTGGAAGATTTCTTCATCCTGCATACATTGCTCATCAACGTCGTCTCATCATCTTCATCAATGTTAATGTAAAAAGAGATGACGTCACCACTGGAACAGGCCCAACACATTTCAGATGTCATTTTGTGGACAATTATTTGTGTTCGGTGGTGCTGGATCTTTGCGTTCGCTGTAGTTGAGGGCAATAGATCGTAAAGTTGCCACCGCTTATTCTTTATTATCGCTGCTAAGCTTGGGTTCTAGTTTCCAATAGGCCTTCTCAAAAGTTGCTTGGATTTCTCTCGGTGATATTCGTTGTGGAAAAGCAAAGTTAAGGCCTCGCCACAATACCAGCTTTTGGAAAAAAGACAGCCTGTACGAGGATACTTATACAAGGATATGAGGGTAATTTTTTGTGTGATTTGGACATTGCAAACTTTCCATTGTAAATTGGTTGAGGGTTTTTCAGTTAGTTGGTTAGCAGAAAATGTTTTCTGTTTGATTTTGATATTACATGTATGACTCTTTGCTGGTGGGAGAAAATTAAGGCCTACTCTGCAATTCTAAAAGTGGGCTTTTTTCTTCTCCAGATGTTTTGGGTGTAAAAGGAAGCTACACTCCCCCTCGACAAATTCCTTGGTGCATAGGGTTTACTTCAGCAAGAACATCAGGAAGCGAGAGTGAGCTCTCTGAACCACCGAATGCAGTATATTTTGTCAAGGGATATGATTCTGCTGTAACTGCTGTCATAACCGACTCTGAAGATGACCTGTTTTTCCTGGAAGGTAAGGGTTATTATAAGCATAAGAGAAACGGACAAGTGCAGGAAGGGTAGCATGCAGACGATACAAACCTTTTGTGATGAGACCCCAGTGGTGTAAACATGAATAAGTGAAAGATTGTTTGATTGTTTAAACTGATTTAATTTGGTTTGAACAAAGATTCATTGTTACCCCGCCGTCAGGACGGGGTCTAGTACATGGTGTAATACCCTTTTTTTTTCCGTGGTTTTTTTTTTTTTTTGGTGGTCACTTGCCCCAGACCTCCGGTTTTCGCTCGGCCCCAGAAATACTCGTCGTGTCTTTTGCTACACAGCCAAGGGCTTTTATCTTGAGTGACCGTAACATATTTTACCACCCCCCGGGGGGGGGGAGAACAACGGCGGGGTCTAATGCCCCTGGGGCTTTTCTTGTTTGTTTCGTTTTTCACTGGTTCATTTAAATTCATTTATTTGCTACTTTGTTGGCTTTTTGGTAAGGAGGTATGGACTGACTAACCTACCAACTGGCTGGCTAGCCAACTGAATGACAGACCAACTGACCAACTAACCTGAGCTGATTGAAAAATTGGTTGGTCAGACTAATAATTAGTTGACTGACTGATTTAATGGTTGACTCGCAGTCTTATTGATATGATACGTAGAAACTGTGGAATTTGAGCCACCTGGTTCTGATAGTGAAGAAGAAGAGGAAGAGGAGGGAGAAGGATCAGAAGATGAAGGTATACAAGTCAAAATTTCATGTGTCAATATCTTCACTGTCTGCGGCAAAAATGTAAGAGAAATCCTTGTATTTGTTGGAAGGTTTTGTGGCAAACAAAGCGTTCACACACCAAAATGAGTGCAAAATATGACTCAGACCATGTTTGCATTCAACTTGCTAAATTCAAAGAAAGATAATAGTTCTATAATAAACAATTTATTCAGAATTTTATAATATAGATAGTTATTTTTACTTGTCAGATTTTATTTTTTCTGGGCTAAAGGTTAAGAAAAGCAGGCTCAAAAAAGTACCCAACCAAAAAATAGCTAACTTTCTGTGGACTTAGTACCCTTTTTGCAATCCATTCAGATACCCATTAGTTGCCCTTGTTTTCCTATCTGCTTCAGTTGTCATAATCAGCTCAGAAGATGAGGACCCTGGAGCTGAGGGTGGAGATGAGTATGAAGAAGGCCAGGAGTCAGATTCAGATATCGATGAAGAAGATCTGTGGGCATGTCCACAGTGTAACCTCAAGAACCATCCAATGTCACGTCAGTGTGCTCGCTGCTGGATTGAAAGACATGAGTGGCTTCCTCACTTAGAAAGGTCTGTTCATGAGTCTTCCTTACTCTCCCATAGAGCCGAACCTTGAATCATCTGATGTGGTTCTGTTTTTTGAGGTTGTTTATGAAATCCTAGTGTCACCATTCAGTTGAAAGCTACTGTGCAGTATTAAATCCTGTGGTTCTGTTTTTTATGCCGCACTTGTTAGTTCTAACTTTTGAGTCTGTCAATAAAATCCTAAAGTGTGATCATTCAAATGAAAGTTATTGTGTTTTACAAGTTGGCTCTATCTTAAATGGGTCTGTGGACAACACCCTGAAGTGCTACCTGAAAGCTAGTTAGCAATGCGTCCCTGTGGTACTGTTTGTAATTTCAAGCAAGGTAGTTTTAACTTTTGAGTCTGTGGATGACCATGCAAACAGAAGTGTCTAAGCAGTGCTGTCCTTAAAAGGGCATTGTCACGAGAATTTCGCAGATTTTTGGTTATCGGTAGCTAAAAAATTATCGGTAGCTAACTTTATCCATGCCCAACATTGTGTTTGAACATTTAAAGGAACATATTAACTTAATTTCATTACCAGAAAACAAACCATGACCATTTAAAATAGATTTAATGTCAACACGCTGAAAGAATTTGAAAAGTTTAGTCTAATTTTTTCAAATTGTAATCCATTTCCATTCGTGCCATCCGTAGCAACAGACGACAGAAAACAGTTCAGTGAAGTAATATAGTCTTTGAAAACAAAACTAGACCATTCTTTGTGGGCGTTCATTGATGTGAGGACATATTTTTGATTTCTAAAGTTAACTGAAATAGCCTGACTATGCCCCTTTAAGAGCTGTTTTTGTTGAAGCTTTTAGAGCCTTTTCACTACATTACTTTGTGGTGAGTGCCCAAATGTGACCAAATTTCTTGATCTACAAGATGTTCCCCAAAACTTGTAAAGCAAGCATTCTGGAGGCACCTTGCCCTTTCTTTTTATAAAGTTGACTCAGGAAGAGTGTAAGAGAAAGCAATGTAATTTAATTTTTGTACATTTTTTGTTTGCAGATTATCTTCAGAACCAGCTGTGGTTTTATCCAGCATTACAAGGAATCTCTCTGATTTGCCATCACTTCAAAAATCTTTGTCACTTCCTGTTGCACCAACTATTGAAAATCCTTCATCTTCAACATCATCATTTTCATTACAAACAGTGACTCGTATTCCACAACCTGCTTCACACATAACAACTACCTCTACGTCATCTCAGGTGAACCATCAAGGAACTGAAACAAAAAGAACTGAAAGAACTGAAACAAAAGACTGCGAGTCTGCCTTTTCTCCAGACCTGTGTGTCATTTGCTTGACGCAACCTCGAAATGCAAGTTTGGTGCATGGACGAACTGGTCACCAGGTGTGTTGTATTGGATGTGCAGAAAAACTCAAGGAAAACAAAAAGAAATGCCCAGTTTGCCGCAAGAAAATCAAACTGGTTGTCAAAAACTTCTTCTAGCCCAGGTATCCTTTGATGTTTCCAGCAGAATTTTTGTAACATCTGAAGATCCTGCTAGGGTTACATGTAAGTCAGTTGACATTCTAATAGCAACTGACTGTTTTGTCACAAAAGAATTAGTTTGTGGTAGTGCAGTTAGTATGTAAATTGGATGTTTTTTCCATGCTTGACTATTCCAGGATCTGCAGTAGTTGTCATGTGGTGCTTTATGTTAGGAAATTTTCTCTTTTTCTCTCTCTCAGCCAAGAATATTACAGTTTATTATATGGCAAGCAATTCTCCAGTCCAAATCAAGTGTTCTGATTGGTTAGTTTTGAGTTGGGATTTTACAGTACGGACCATTACTATGGAAACGGTCCTTTTTGGATTTTTTTTTCAAGCTTGCGCTCCCGCTCCCGCAAAGTTCAAACTGCGAAAATGCAAGAAGATAAAAAAGGAAAGGTTTGAAGCTGGTACAAAACCGGAATGAACGAGGTAAACAAGTCTATTTAGAAAAAGTGCTCTTCAATTAACTTTACCGACTTTTTGATATAAGCAAAACACTCACCAGCAGTGAATCAAAAAGGATGCCAATGCTCTTCAGTGACTGTGTGTGTTTATTGTTTTTTTGTTTGGCTATTAGACTGTAAGCTGTAAAGAGCCGAGTAAACCGGCCAACACTTAAACAATAATTATTAACATTCAGCATTCACAAAAGAGTACGTTTCTCACAAGTAAAAAACTGAAAACTGCAAAACAACTAGCAAACGGCTTTCATCAGCAACTGTAAATGGAAAGGAAATGATCATGTTCTTATCTAGTTTAATATTGGCCATCGCTTCAGTCAGCGCTTTCCACAAGAACAAATTAAAGCTACCCGTACATGTATTAAACTAATAGTGTACCTTGATTCCTCAGCAAAATTTTTGCTCTTGTAGTGGACATCCTTGAAAATAATTTTAGCTTGTTCACAAGTCCGCTCTTGCTGTAGCTCGCGCTAAAAACAACTTTTATAGGTGCAACGAAAATTTGCTCTCAGCATCCACAAAGTTCTCCATAAAGCCACTGAAGCAAACAACTTGCAGTACTTGATGGAGAGATAATTTCCAGTGTCTTTTTTTTTAAAGTTCGAGTGTTCCTTTGTTCACATTACGGACTGACATGCTGCCACAATTTCCAGTTTGAGAAGCACGTTTCTGAGATTTTATCGCAGCCTTTTCATTATTCTTCTTTTTCCCGAATTGTCTCCACCCATAACAAAGAAGTATTTTCAAATAAAACTATCTTGTGTTGTAGAGGACGACGAAAAACTGACACATATAATAGAAGCAGAGCAGTTTTCATTCAAGAGCCACGCAATTTTTTGCCGATTGACAGCAATGATCATCAAACTGATTGGAGAGCCAATTAAAAATTGCTGGCTTCTTTCCTTGACATTGCGCCGGAAATTGACTTGAATGAACTACCAGAAGTGTTGTTTTGTACAAAAAATGATGCCATATAATAAACTACTTACTAACTTCACTTGCTCGGGACCGTACTGAGGAATATTGGCCCTCGGTCGTTTTTGTACGGACCTTGCTGCGTTCAGTCCGTACTGCCACGACCTCGGGCCAATATTCCCCAGTACGGTCCTCGCGTTCAGTTAGGAAGAGGTTAGTAATTCTATAAACTTGTTCAGGCATTTTCTTAGTTTTTTTTTTGGCCCCTTGTTTGGTATAGTGATAGTGCCATAAACATAGGAGAGTACTATTGAACTTGATCTCCATAAAACTTGCCTCTCTGTGACAAACAGTTTGTTTGGTCCATGATTCAGGCAACACCCTGGTCCCTTTGGTATCTGCTTAAAAGAGGTTTAATTGCAATGCCCAGTGGCTGTTATTTGAATGGTCATGCTTTAGAGTTTCATTACATGACATTATCATTGTTTCATGCCATAAGTGAATGAGTTGGAATGTTGAATTCATTCTGGCCACTCTTTGTTGTGATCTTGGGGAGTACATTGCTCTCGCAGTCTCTTGCTACATCCACGCAGATGTGTGGCACCATCTTGTGTAGATGCTAGAGGTTAACCTACAGTAGATGGACTTACAGTCCCATTCAGGGGGCAAGAGGGAGTGGCCCTGCTCCTCTGTGGGTTTAAAAAAGTCTGCCTAAAGTTTACCTCCTAAAACGACATTTGCTGAAGGAGCATTTATGATATCGAAACTAAAGAGCCATCACAAAAGCGACAACAACCTCTGTGGTGTGCAATAAAATACTATTGTAGTTTAAGTCAGCAAAAAATCTTCTGCTAATGATGACGATAAACTGTTTTCATTGTTATCAACAGAATTGGTGAGCTGCACTGACTTTTTGCCTCACTTCCAGTTGTTGTTGTCCAAATTGTTGCATGGTTTCTAATTGACTTAGTCTCTGTTTTCTTAAAACCTGACATGAATCAGCGAGACAGGGTAGCCATATTACTATGGATTGTAATAATATCATATTACTTATTACTTATAAATTATTATGTTTTTAGCATTGATGTAGTTTCCATATGGGAACGTATGACAATACCATTACTTTATTTGTTTTGTGAATAACTGGCTTAAATTAAGCAAAGATTTGTAAACTGTTTCTTGGACATTTTTTACCAACAGATCTAAAGTAAAAAACCAAATCGTTTTTTTAACATGGTACTGCAATAGTGTAGCATACGAAACTACAAAAAAAAATAGAGGGTATAGTTCTATTTATGTAATTGGTGATGCAAACATAAAAGAAAGTTTAAAAATGACTTGATTTCTGACCTGCAGATCTTTGCATCACATTTTTAAAATAATTTGTATAACATTCAATCAGAGTATACATTATATTTAGGTTATTTTATAACAGAAAAATCAAGAAAGCCTTTAGCTTTTATAGCTTTTGCTGTTTTGCATGTATCGTACAATTTCTGCCCCTCAAAAGAATATTTTAATATATATAAAAATATGTTTTAAAGTTATTTTAGGTAACATTTCGTGGTCACTTTTTCCACTTGCAATCCCATGATTGGAAGTGTAGCTAAGAAGCTTTAGACAGAGAGCCACATGGATGATAATCTAGTACAAGTCCAAGATTGAGGCTCAGTGACATACACGTAACACCATATACAGTTGAGTTGATGATCTGGGGTGTGTTCGTTTGGGATGATCCTGATCAGGATCAGTAATCCGAGATCACTTCGCTCTGGACAGGAATCCTTCGGTCCTTTTGATGCACCATGATCTGAGTGATCTTGAATCACTGATCCTGATCTGGATCATCCCAAAGGAACACACCCTTAGATCTGTGGGTGTAAGACTTACGCATATTAAATGCATTAGTTTTGGCAGGTTTATTATTTCAGTCTCTCTATTGATGTCTTTGTTAGTATGCATGGTAGTATGTTGCATGGTTGTTAGTATGTATAGTCTAGTCCAATGTATTATTTCACCTCGTATTACTCATAAAAAAGCCTTTGTAAGGCTATTACGTACACCACGTTGTGACAAAATTGCAATCTGAGTGGGTTTGCTCTGGTCGGCAAATATTATGGGAACCAGGTAATCTTTTATTGCACACTAATTATGTTCTTTGCTGTAGCAATGTAAAGAACACTGATTAAGGAAAAGGATTTTGTTTCTTAAATGAACTGAAAGTGGAAGTTGGACCACAAGGGTAGAACGGCAAACTGAAAGTTAATTGTCCAGTGGGAATGACTTTATACAATTAAGTAGTTAATTAAGTTATTTTTGTTTATTATTATGCTTAAAAACAATGTTAAAACAGCTCACGGTTGTTCAGTGAAGATTTTGGCATCTTTCTTTTGTTTTCCATTGCCTTTTTCTTTCCTTTGCTGTTTGTGAAAAAGTAGGTTTCCACCTGCGCAGAACATGCGTCCATCTTTGGTTGGACATCCTCCAGTTTGGACATTGCAGGTGAGACAAACATGACGTTGTAGTAAAGAATTCGCGGTGCAATTTAGGCCGATCGTTGTTTGTGTCAGCAGCGTTATCATAAATTATCAAAAATTCAATTAAGCCTGGCAATCAAAAAAATACGACAAACTGAAAGAGCCTGTTACATTCAGTAAATGTGGCACATATGAGAGATACTTCTTTTTGAAAACAGACGTTCGTTTGGTTTTGTGGCAAACGTTGTCACCAACCATACAAACGTCTGTAAATGTTGTTACAACATTTATAAATTTAAAAATGCATCATTTGAAGCCGGTTATCATCCTTTTACTTTTATGCTTCGGAAGTTGACTAAATTTTACATGCTTTCTAGCTATGGTGTCTGTCTGTTTATCGGGTGAATTTTAACTTGAATTTTAGCTTTCAAGATGTAAACAATGATCCTCACATGCTGTACTAAGAGTGGCTTAAATCACAGCCAAGTTGCTCAAACGGAGAGCGCCATTTTACACCAAACATGATGAAATTCAACTTCTTATCTTAACGTTTTCAAGCAAATTTGGTTCGTTAACAAGTTAGTCATTTCTCTGCACAAACTACGTCCAAGGAAATTGGGGCAATGTTCAGTGAATGTTATTTCAAGTTCTGCTGTTCATAGTTCGCAGCCGGTTTTTCTTCGGTTCTCCGTTATTACTACGTCTTGGCCACTCAAACACCAAGGAGAATTCACTGTGGCAACAGACCGGTGTATGGCTTGGAAAACAATTAGAAAGATGTCAAAAAGTAAGAATAGTAATCGTAGTACGTCTGGGACCCGGGTTCTAGGAGCAGTGTCGAGAAGTTTTATGTTCAAAGGAACTTTATTTACTAGAGAATTAGGTAGAGTGTAGCTTTTGTATGTGCTACAAAGTTCTTTTTTTAATCGCATTTCCTATGTTAATTTATTAAGATTAGTGCAGAAGTTATGAAACGTAAGATATGTATTTTTAGTGAAAAATTCCAAAGTAAAAATATATTTTTGATTTTATTGGTTTACGTAAGGTAAGTAACTTGTGACAGTTAGTGCATTTTTATCTTTTTACAACAATGTGAAGTGTGCAAACTGTCAACTTCTAAATGGCTGTCCTGTCTTGCTGGTTTTTGACATGTATGTCCTTTATAACTGTTTATCCGTAGCTACCAATTTAGTGTACCGTCTTTGCTTTCCGCTTGCTAAGTAGAACGAACTCGTTTGCTTCTAACGCCAGATTGTACATTAAAGAATTGAATAAGGTAGTGTGATGTATGTGGCAGAAATGCCTGAGATGGCGGGGTGTGGAGTGACACTATTGTCGCGTGGTGACAGCATCGCTTAGGATGGCTTAGTACAGTGTGACCGAATTGCTTAGATGGCTTGATGTAGCGTGACAGAATCCCTTATCTATTGTGACTTTCTTTTACTGTATTTCTGCAAAGTTCGCTTGCTCTTAATCTTTTGGCTTCTTTGTGACAGGAAATAGATGACCGAGTTCCGTAGCAATGTGTACTGATGTTGTACAGTTGTGGTTGTCAAAAGCATAAAGTCTTTTTTGTGCTTGTGTTGGAAATATCAATAAAGTAAAGCATGGATATTAGACGTGTTATGTCAGGTTTGTTTCCTTTAAAGAATAATATTCCGTATGACATCAGATTTGAAAACAAAGCCTGTAAAAAATTCAGGCTTTTACGGGATCATTTCCACCCCATGACAATCGCGATACCGTTGCAAATACTCTACCACTGAGTTATAAACCCATTGACAGTGGGAGCTGGTCGTATTTGTGAGATCTATTATTCCCGTGGAATGAATTTGATTTCCGAAAAAATGTATTACTCCAGGAAATAGTTCCACCAATTTACTCCCCTATAGAAATGCCATGTGGATGTCACCAACTGCATTACTTTGCTGAGTAGCAAACTGTAGAACTGCCTTTTGGGGGAGAGAAACACCGCGTCAATCTGATATCAACCTGTTTGCCGTTGAAATAAGAATACAATAAGACATAGACAGGTGTCTTCTTTGTATAGAACGAAATTATTAGAGGAGAAGGTCACTCCAGGATTTTTGTAAACACCAACAGAACGTTAACACTGTTAAGTTACGGAACGTTTTGTGAAGTTTCCAGATGCATCCGATCCTAACTGAATTCCCTCCAGAAAATATATTGATCTTTCTACAAAGCAAAAACCCAAATAATTGCCAGTTTGCAAACTAAAAAGTCCTGTAAAAATTTTATGTTGACACGGCATCCTTTCTTCATGCAGTCGCCAAATTGAGGTGTCTGCAGTATCTACTGTGACCGTGCAATTACACACAATGAGTCTCGCGTTTCAAACGCGCTCAAAATATCTCATCATCGACGTACATAATAAGCTAGGGACAAATCTGATTGTAATCCATGTATTAAATTGTCTTGAAACAACCTCGTCTCCAGGACCACCGTATTTAAAACGGCAGTGAGAGAATGCCCTTGGTCACGTGTCTCCAAAAATATTGGAGATTTTGATTGGTTCAACAGGAAGGAAAACTCGCTATTTGCCCGAAATGGGAAATTTCGATATCACGTGATCAACTGTTTGCGAAGTCTTCTCTCTCCGCCATTTTTAAAACCGAGAAGTGCCCGGGAACGAGATTGTCTTAAAACACCACAATTCACCACAGCGCTCTCCCAGGGTCTTTGATCGCCGCCACCCCGGATTGGCTAAACCCGTTATCAACTGCTTGCACAAGTGTTTCATGGCAATGCAATGCATCGCTTTGACTTTTTATATGCTCTTCCAAATCCAAACTAAAACGCCAACTGAACGCGTTTAAGCTTTGTTCTCCACCGTTAACGATCCTTACAGAAAATTCGTGCTAAGAATTGTACGCCAGAAGCCGGCTTTCTGGACAAACTTTTAAAGACATTTTAAGATACGCTTTTCTATGTTTGATACTTTGATAAAATAAGCTGGCTAGGGCTAGGCAAGGTTTCCATCCATATTATCATAACTAGTAGCAAGCGGATACATTTTCATTTCCATCAGAAAGAGATAAGAAATTGAAAAAGGTGAAAATTGGCTGCAAATTAACTGGCGTCCGCAAATCAATGAAGCACTGTCAATGACTTTTGTATCAAAGCGATGGCTATTATAATCTGTCGGAAGATGAAAAGAACAAAAGACGTTAGATGACTTGAAATGAAATGAAATGAAATGTTCTATTTTCAAGAGAAAAAGCAATTATCTTTCCACAGTTTTTGCATCTTCTAAGTTCAGTTTGCAGTAGCACAAATCGGAGAAAACCGAGGTTTTTTTCGCTGGCTGATAATAAGGTAAGAAATCCGATTGCTAAGTTTGCAATGTGTGTAACATACTCCAGGAAATTTTCGCGACAACTTTATTTGCAATTTGCGAGAAGAGACCTTTCGCAAGATAAAATGTTTGCGGTTTTGGATCAATTATTGAAACTTTTTTCTCATAAGTAAGCGACTTACAATTTTCGCGACATCAGAGCTTTCGCGATTTATTAGATGCGAGTGCTAATATTGCGACGGAACTTTCTACCGCTTTTCTCAACCAAAATGTCCGTATTTATCTCCGCAAACGACAACAAATAAAATATTCTGTCTTTTTCCAAGCTACAAGATTGAAGAATTGAAACGCTCGAGTAAAAAGTGCACAAAATTACTAGTACTTTTTGAAAACTTTCGCTTCGTTCGCTCGCTCGCGAGGTCGTTCCAACGTCGGTAAGAAAACTAGAGCTAATATTCTATCGATCGAAGCAAAATGAAAAATCCTGTTCTGGTCTTGTATAACCACCGGTGAGAATTTTGAGGTAAATATCAAATTCAGTTTAATTGCTCGCTAAGCAAGATCAATCCTGCATGGCATAGAGCAGGACATTTTACAAGGATCCTTGTTTTAAACCAATCGCAATCT
>Ga0126336_10001303_pt1 | contig 12695 bp, 9 predicted proteins | sample SidCmetagenome_FD_92530 | JGI IMG/M metagenome (GOLD analysis project Ga0126336, IMG submission 92530) | Coral microbial communities from El Islote,Puerto Morelos, Mexico - Siderastrea C C metagenome | ecosystem: Host-associated > Invertebrates > Cnidaria > Coral | place: El Islote,Puerto... | reverse complement strand
CTAAGGTAGAAAAACACCAAAGAAGTAATAATAAACCAAAACTAAACAAGGATGGTTACGAATGAGGGAGATTAAGATGGATTTCGGATGACCAACTTGAAAAAACTTGCCAGCTTTTTCAAGGTGCAGTATCCGTGATGTAGCTCCTTTAAGCATGACCTTGGTGGTGCCTTAGTAGCAGCTGTTGTTCTTTTTGTTGAGAACTTGGTCCAACAGTCTAACTAACCTGCAAATCAAATCAGCAATCTGTGTTCATCTTCAATAAGATTTCTGGTCTATCCTGACTTTATAGAAAACCTAAAAAGCCTTAGATTCAATGGAGCCTTCTGGTGGAACATCCTACCAAAAGACATCTGGCAAACTAAGGGCTTTTCATCGTTTAGCTCTCAAGGCAAATCAGCTGCCATGTAAATGTACAAATTAAACAGCTTATGAATACTACGTATAATCTGTAGAGTTAATTAATATGGAGGTGAATAGTGGTGGATATTTGCTGAACCGCCGAAAGGCAAGGATAATATAGATCTGCCACACTAAATTGTTTCACATTTTAGTCACGTCTTCCATGTATACCATTATTACTTTAAATGGACCTTAGTTTTAAATAAATTATCATAGTGTTTTTGGTGTAATACTCCTGACATCTTTGGTTTTCCTTTAGTGACAAGGAAGAAGACTTAGATGAGGCAGGGGTTGATGCAGATGTCGAGACAGCTCAAGAGAAAAGGCTCCGTCTTGCAAAGCAGTACCTGGCCCAATTAGAGAATGAAGGTAGAGTTAAATCCTGAACCAGGGGAAACACACAATTGTTTGAGTTAGTTAGCCTGCATTATTGAACAATCTGGGTGATCATTACTGCTGAAGCTTAGTTCCATTTTCTGTTGCATCAATACAAGTATCACCACTCCCCCACTCCCTGAACAAAGTAGCTCATTTTACAGTTGTGTGCTTGACGATGTGGTCTTTGAGTGAAAGTGAGGCTTGAGTTGACTTTGTTTTGTTAAAGAACTGCTTTTCGAATGCCTGGAAAGCATGACGTTCTTATGATAACATGTTTCTGATTCTGTAAATGGTTTGAACCCAGGGGTGAGTTGCTTAATACCTAATGCCGCACGTAACTGCTAGTGTCAGACATTAAAATAGGGATTTTGACTGGAGTAAATGTCTGAAGTTGCACCGGAAATTGAGTCTTATGCAACTAACCCCAGGAGTCATATCATAAGTCGGTGAAGTATGATCGTCCGGGTGAGTGTAGTCCTGAGAAGGACTGTTTAAGGTGACATTGACTGACGTTTTGACAACCTGAGCAGAAGTCATTGTCAGAGTCAAGTGAATTGTGAATCGTCAGTAGATGTTATAAGTCTCTGATCACTGTCCTGATTGGTTGACAAACTTGCAATGTCATTGGCAGTCTGACTGGAATTTTATTAGGTTGTTTTCTCTGAAACACGTTTCCTGGCCGAGGCCAGGCACTGAGCCACTGACATTACTTTGCCTTTTAACCCTTTAAGCCCCAATATTAACATCCATATACTCCTCACTATTCTCCTTATGTTTCTTATTTTACCGGTTGGGAGAATTTGATAAAAAAATCAAGACATTTTGTCTTTGGTGATCATTTCCTTTATTCTCATGACCTGTATGTTTGATCAAGTAGTAATACTGTAAGGAGAAATTAGATGCTTGTCACTATTGGGGCTTGACTCTGAAGTTCAAGGCTTATCCACTGCTTGCATTTTTCAAATCTGCTGTCAATCAACACATTGGAAGTCTCAAAAAAGCAATGAAAGAAGTTTACTTTGAACAATGAGTATATGCTCTGATTATTAAATTTCACTCTGCTTTATTTTTTGTGGTCTGTTGGGTTTCAACATAATTTTGGTTGAGGGCAGTAAAAATGCCAATCATTTGTTGGGTTTTGAAGTTCAGGGTTCATGTGTTTTTGAAAAGCATGGTTATAACCGTAATGTCATATGTCTGATGGAGACTTGCCACCTGCCCACAGCCATTTTTGTTAGTTATGGTCTGATAATTTCATGCATTGCTAATTTTCTTTTTCAGAACAAAAAAGGAAAGACTCAGATAACATAGATCATGATGCTATAGCTCACAGACTGAAGCAAGATGTTGTGAGTACTTACTCTGTAGCTGTTATTTTTAAGACTGTTAATCTGTACAGTAGATAGCTAACTAATTTGAAGACAGACTGCAAGTTTAATTTGCTTCATAACTGTTAGTAATATCATTTTCTTTATACTTGTTGCTGTCAATTAATTTCCTAAAGTATTTCTTTGCTCTTATTGTAGCTTGAACAAACTGGCCGATTACAGAAAAGAATTGCTTCCCAGGTATGATAAAGAAATTGTTACCCTTGTGAAAGTCCCTAGGATTAAGAGATGAGAGAAGCTACTTGGGAGAAATGGGATAGGGTTTACCTGGGTCTTAAGGTGATTTGGAAGAGTGAAGGTTGGGTTTAGAATGAAAGAAATTAATATGGCTTTTTTTGGTTTGAACAGAGTAGGTTTGAAAATGGGCCCCAGGAAAATGATGTTTTGGTCATAAATAGGTTAGGGTTTAAGTTGGGAGGCGCAGTCCCACCAAAATATTCAAAGAGTGTCCCCCTGCAATGCCCCCAGGCTAGACCCAATGTAGTACTTTTACCTACAAGGTGGTTATAACTTTTAAGTCTATGGGTGAAATCCTAAGTTGTGACTAATGTAGTGTCCAACGGACACACGCACAACACATCAGGACACTTGAGCTAGCGCACAAAGGAGTGTAGAGTGAGTGTGGAGTTGACTTCATGTCGGGCAAATTGTTAATATAGTGTATATGTATTTTATGGCCTTGGTGGTGATTTCTTCACTACAACAGTACTATTTAAATGAAAGCTATTAGAGATCATTTCTAATCTGTGTTTTGTCAATATTTTGGTCAACAGTATGCACAGCCCTCTCCAGCAGCCATCAGAGTTCTGAGAGGTCATCAGTTGTCAATCACATGTCTCTGTATATCACCTGACGACAAATTTATCTTCTCTGGTTCAAAAGACTGCTCCATCATAAAATGTAATTAATACGTAGAGCTAAGATATGACAGATGGCCCTAGTACATCCAAAGGGTCTTGCATGCTCCTTATAAGCCTTAAATAGTTTTTTCTTTAAAATTATAATTCGTGCATTTTGTCAGTGATAATGTGTGACTCACATTTACTTTGGAAAGTGAGAACTCATGTCAGAAGTTAGTGTCAAACCCTGTAGAGAGACAGCAACATTTATGCCAAAACTTTAGACTGCTGGAACACAAAGCCAAAACTTGGACTGAAAAGAGACATCTGTTCACAGTATTTACATAAAACATCTTCATAATATGCGCCAAGTTAGAGGTACAAAATCATTATCCTCTATTTTTGGCCAATCTAGGTAACTAATTACGAACATTGCTTATGTATGTGTATTTATGAACAGGGAATTTAGAAACAGGCCAGAAGGAAGGAAAGATCTTGGGTTGTCACAAAGCCACTGAAGGAAGGAAAGGCCACAAAGGACATGTCCTGTGTCTTGCTGTTACTTCTGATAACAAGTTTTTGGTGAGAAAAATAAAATAAAGTTCTTATTAAATTCTCAATCTTTGGTTACTTAATAATTACTTTCTAGCTTTCCAATTTGATCACTGCACATGTGTTATCAGTGAATAGAACCCTGCTTTTTGCCTTACAAGGAAATTTGATGACATGTTAACTGCAGTGGCATTCAAACGTTTTGGTGGCAAAGCAGTTTCCTCTAAAGAAAAAAAATTAATTCCAATTGTGGCTTGTTCAGATATGAGGTGTTCCTAACCAACTTGGTGCTATGTATCTTGTTGATTATTTATCACACCATATCCAGTGCACACTTATCGAATAATTATTGTAAATCAACTGTCTTCTACACCAGCCTGCAGCGTAATTTCAGCAATCCGTTGAATTCAGAGGCATGGCAGTGTAGTGGCCATCGCGTAGGTCTTTGGATCTGACGATCACGAGATCAAAGAGTCGGTGGTTCTAGGGTTGGTCTCTGCATTGTATCGTGTTGTTTCCATAGACAAAAACCTTTACTCCACATTGTCTCTCTCCACCCAGGTGTACAAATGGGTACCAGCAAACTGTTAGGGAATCCTAACAGAAAAGCTGGGGGGTAGCATCGCCCATCCAGAATTAAGTGCCAGCCTTGTTGAGGTTTAGGCCATGATGCAGTTGGTTATTTTCATTCCAGTCCAAATTTAAGAATTAACTGTCTTTTAAAGATTTGTTTTGGAGGCAAAGGGTTGAAATTATTGTACTTGTCAGACTGTGTCAAACTTGTCATTATGTTGTGTGTTCAATTATAGGCTAGTGGTGGGAGAGACAAAGTTATTCACATATGGGATCCCATTTCACTTCATCACCTGCACACATTTAAAGGTCACAAAGATGCAGTATCGGTGAGTTTAGACACAGGTTTGTGGATTTTTCTCCACGCTGTGGCTTGTTCCTGTTAGGATAATTATGGCTTTTAGACTAAAAACTCATCAGCTTTTCAGCTGCTTTTTCGTGGGTTTTTCTCTGCATTGTACCCTGTTCCTAAAGAAGACCCTTTTTTTACCTGTAAGGTAATGGATTTTAGGGCTGATCTAGCTGGTACACCTTTCCATTAATACTGTCACATGCAATTTTTGTAGCACTTGCTGCAAATGCCATGCAAAATTCATACACACCTCCAATCCTGTAACATTTGCTGAGGCTACAATCACCAGAGATGTTTAAAACATTTCCTGTGTTGCATGCATCTGTGGTTTGGTCTGATTTAGATGACAAAGTTTGTGTTGTAGTCATGGCAGAAGCAAGTCACATGATGCAAGCAATGCGAGCTACAAAAGTTGCATGCATCCAGTTTATACCATCTAAACTGGCTTTTAGACAAGGGACTCGTCAGCATATTCAACTGCTTGTCTTTTTGGATTTTTTCTGTTCAGTACTTTGGCATATACATGTACCAGGGCTAAACTTTTATTCTCTGCTAGGGTGTGGCTTTCAGACGGGGAACTCATCAGCTGTTTAGCTGCTCTCATGATCGCACTTTAAAAATCTGGAATTTGGATGAGATGGCTTATGTTGAAACTCTGTAAGTAAAGAAGTATTTTATTGCACCTTTAAAAACATGATGCATGTTGCAGATAATTATGTAAAATTTCCACCCAGTCAGAAACGGGCACTCTTTAAAAGATAAGTGCCCAGGGGTTTTCCTGCTCATCTTGTAAACTCATGTGCACCAATTTTGTTCATTTTATCTGCCTCCCACCCTGTCTGTCTACCCTTGGGTCTCTAAGGATGTCATTTGATGATACACTGGGTCTCTGTACAGATTTAAAGTATATGTTGTTAGAAATCACCATTAATTCAGTGTTACTATTCCCCCATAAAACCAAATAATCTAGATTTGGACATGAAGACAGCGTGACAGCCATTGACAGCTTATCACGTGACAGAGCCGTGACCGTAGGAGGCAGAGACAGAACTCTTCGGGTGTGGAAAGTGGTTGAGGAGTCACAGTTGGTTTTCAATGCACCAGGAAGCATGTAAGCAAATAGCATGCTTTTAATGATTATTCAGTGACAACAATAATAATAATTACTGTTGTTATTGAGTAACCTTGATTTGTTATTGAAAGGACAATGAGCAACTAATAACAAAAAAAAAAAAAGGTGCAAAAAATAAATAGATACCATTTTCATTCCCAAGCAAAAAATTGAATATTGTATCAAGAGATGTTAGATGTTGGGGTTTACAGCTCTTTGTAGGTAGAATGACTGTGCTGGTAGCTGGCAAATTTGTTGCCTACATTTGTTTACTTGCTGCATGTTTCATACTGGATTTTGTCTCCCTCAGCAGCTCAAGGTTTTTCCTTATAATTCGTTTGAGCATTACAATTTATTTGATGAAATTTGTAGAAATTTCGAAAATTCAAACCATGAGTTTAATGAGATGTGTCTGTAGCTTCCTTACTCCTATTATGCTGCCATAACCCTTTAAGCCCCAATATCAAGTTGTATCTTCTCCTCAATGTTCCTCATATATTTCCAATGGGGCTGGTTGGGAGAATTTTCTTAAACATCAATACATTTTGTTTATTCTCATGACCAGCACATTTGATCAAGTAGTGATATAATTTGTAAGGAGAAAATAAAATTGTAATTATAATAATTGTAGGTGCTATATCTAAAAAGAAAATATTTTGATATAGATTTCAATTCATCACTATTCTATGCACACTTCTTGCTAGCTGGTAATGTTTTATTTTATCCATGTCATCTTTCTAGGGGGTCATTGGATTGTGTACACTTGATTAATGAAGAGCACATGGTTTCTGGAGCAGACAATGGGTAAGTCTACACACGAGACTTGTTGAATGCACATTATTTGAATTCTTATTAAAAGTTTCATTTTGTCAACAGCTCGCTTTCGTTATGGAGTGTGTCAAAGAAGAAGCCTTTATGCACAGTACCAAAAGCTCACAGTAAACCTGTTGGCAGCTTAGAAGAGACCATTCCAGATGAGAGCTGGATAACATCAATTGCAACACTGTGTAGTACAGATCTCTTAGCTTCAGGTAACGGCTCTACATTCAGTCTTTCAGATGTTCAATCAGTCAAACGTCAGTCAGACAGTCACCTTGTCACCAGTCAATCAATCATCAGTCAATCAGTCAGTCAGTTAGACGTCAGTCAGTCAGTCAGCTTCCTTCCAGGCTAAGTCTTATTTTGTGTTGAATGACCTCATCTGACATGCCTTTCTGGTTTGTCAGCAGGTTCCTGTGATTCTTGCATCAAGCTCTGGCAGTGTGGGGATGGCTTCAGAAGTCTGAAGCAACTCTTTGCAATACCAGTGGTGAGACTTGATACTAATGCTCATGAATGATTTTTCAAACACATGAATTGCTGTGGCTGCAGGTTATTATGGCTTCAACAAAAATATGTTTGAGACTAACATTTGAGACCAACATTTTTTCAGATTGAGACCCTGTAAAGATGCACCTTAAATATTTACACTCTTCTTCAGACCAGCACACATTCTTTTGGATTGAAATGGTCAAACGTTTTACCTAATTTCAGACCAAAATGACTCAAAACCTGCCAGTGGCTGGTATCTATGAAGTTATTGTATAATTTATGTAATCACATGATTTTGATTGCAATATGGAATAAATGTGCCCAAGTTAATTTTCTAAAGGCTAACAAAATTGCACAAGCACACACTCTCCAAATCTGTCCACCATTTTGTTATGACACAGGTTTGTGACTTACCTCTCAATCATTTTATTAATTTCAACTTTTTGCTTTCAGTTTTAAATTTTTGTGCTGTGTCTATATTCTGCACTGTTTGGGATTGGCATGTTTACGGCCAATCATAACGCAGATTGAAATATTTGTATGTACATTAATATGAAGAGAATATTACAATCCCTTCTGGACATATTCTCAGTCACTGTTTTCTCTTTTTAGGTTGGGTTTGTGAATGCAATGACTTTCTCTAATGATGGGAACACACTTATAGCAGGCGTGGGACAGGAACACAGGCTAGGGCGATGGTGGAGACTTAAAAATGCCAAGAACTCTTTATGCATTATACCATTACAAAGGACAGCTGAGAATGGAGAACAAGCACCATGAAATCTGTCCACACTAACATACACCGTCCTGGTCTCTGTTGTTCAAAGCTCAATGGTTTATTCAAGCTAGCCAGTCCTAGAACCTTTAACCAAGGTTGTTTACCATTTACTGGGGGAAGCTGGTTGGTCTACCGTTTGTGCAAATGGTAAGCAAAACCTCCTGAACGGGAAATTCCGTTCGAGATTAGCATGTACCATTTGTGCAATTCACTCTAATTTACAGAGTCTGGAACTAGTTTGACTATTGGCACAGGATCTGGAACTGGTAGAAAAATGAAAGAGAAACAATTTTCTGTTTGGATATAACCCATATTCCAGTTGGGAATTTTGGACTACCTCTCAAGACGTTCCGTTTATTGTGGAAATTTTCCGGTCGGGCAAAACCAAAAAGCCTAACCATTTACAGTCCAACCAAAATTCCGGATTTTTTTGGTAAATGGTAAACACTCCTAGTCTCAGTGTATCCCATTTCCGATCTAATGGGATTGGATCCTCTGTTTGAAGTTCTTCCACTCGGTGTAACATCTCATGCACCAAATACATTAATTAAAGACTCAAGTTAACTTAGCCTGAATTTGTGACCAGAGGGGAAGGATGAAATTCAGATTCAAATTGCCTGAAATGTGATTTCAAACAGGAAGGCATTGCAAAAAAATATTTAAATAAGGACTGGTGTGAATAAAAATTCATTTTCATGTCAAAGGCTGTGCACCAGGCCTCTCTTGAGAAATGCTTCAGACAAAAGTCCAGTTTGGAGTTCACCAATTCCGCTGCATAAAAAGACAAAAGACACATAGAGATTTCTTAATCTGAAGTGAAGCACTTACAAATACCAGTGAGAAGATGAACTATTCACAACTCAGTATCGTTTTAATTCAGGATTCAGTACTTTCTTGCTGGTATTTTTGCATATTTTTCTTCAGATTGGAACTACCCCTGTAAAAGCTCAGCTTTAGGATTTTCATTGAGCAGTCTTGGTGAACTCAAAACTGGACTATGCAGATATGGACCATTGAATGTCATTTTTCAAAGCAATGCTGTGGAAGAAAATGTAATGATTTGCATCACACAAAATCAGACAAAATAACTTTTTATTTGAAAAAATTCTGGTTGTCATATATGCATTCTCACTTTCTACTGAGATGGTCCAAGATTATCAACAATCCTCTATACTCTAGAGGAATTGAGAACAAGTGACCTTAAACCATCTTTGCTATTAATAACAAAGGTCAGGATTTTATAACCAATTTTTTATTTAATTAAGGAGGAATGCGTTCAAATGGATCCGTGTCATTAAAACAAGCGTCAAAAACACTGTTCACTACATCCTCTGCCTCTTGTTTGCTGATGTCTTTTACACACAACATAGACTTCACTGCTCTTTCTTTTACACATTCCTGCAAAAAGGACAAAGAAATAAAAAGGTTATTCAATGGAAAGTTGGAACAGTATGGCTGGGTATTTTTACTACCTTGTCAAGGGCCCCACTGAAAACCGCCAAGGCGAGTGGGCTCCCTGGTTAAATATTATTATTATTATTATTATTATTATTATTATTATTATTTGAGCCTTGTAGTTTAAAAGAGAAAAGTAAAATCTGATGAGTAAAAATTCCCAGTCAATTCCTGTTATCTTGACACCCAGTTATTATGAACAGAAATTGAAAATAGGAATCCCAGCAAAACTGAATTAATTAAATTATTTACTCCCGCAAAATGGTATTTATTAGTACTAAGAATTTGTCTGGACATTGTGTCTGACTACAGCTGGGATTTCGTCAGACATGGGTAAATTTTGGGCAGCCATTACTTGCCCCTCTGCTTGGAGTAACAAACCAGACATCAAAATTACTGGTTATCCTGATCCCGACCATGTCTGTTATAACAGGAGTTGATGGTAAGTCTTGTAATAACAATGCATGATCAAACACAATAAAGAAATTGATCAAAGATTATTATTTAGTCTATTCTAATCATTTCCTTTTAATTATTATATTTGTCTTAAGTGTTGGGTGAACCACTACTCTCAAAATCAGAATTGAAGGGTTTTAATGGCCTTCCTTACTTTAGACGACTTCTGAGGTTTCTTAATAAATTTTCAATAAGCTTGAGAAGTTGATACATATTTAAAAACCCAGCAACTATCTACATTTTTAAAAAGTGCAGTGCTGATAGAATACCTGCTGATGCCTTTTCCAACCAAATTTGAAGCGTCCAAATGTCTCTTTAGAAAACCAACAATCCCCACTAAGATTTGCAGCACGAATCTGTCGGTAAGAACAAAACTTTCAATCTTTTTCAGTACATGCAGAAGCCAGGGTCCATAAGATCGTAGAACAAGCACAACTTTTCACTTTTTGTAGCCAAGCAGATTCTCATGAATCCAGTCTCTTAATTAATATGTTGCATCAAAGTGACGTGGTCCACTTTGCAATTACACTTGTAATAATAACTAGCTTCACTTTCTAAGAATAAAGCTGTGAAGTTTTCCATAGGCAAATTCTCAAAGCAGAAATCAGAAAGCAGTGTAGTCTTAAAAGGCTTATGTACATGTTCTTTGGAGGTGAAATGCATAAAGTCTATTTAGCATAATCTGGCAACCAGCAACTGGCATTCTCGCAATCTGATTGGTTATTAAGGGGTGGGCTAATTTTGAGTAACCATTTTTGGAAGGTGAATATCACTTTCTTCTTACAAATTTTATTAAGGCCTGGTCAGACGAGAAGTCTGATCAAATCTAGCCAAGGGCAAATTTTCTTTCTGTACCAACAAATGTGTGTGTCATCTAAGTGGACTTCAACAGGGTAGAATTTGTCGTCCACTTTTAAAACTATAATTATTTTTTTTAATAATAATTGTTATATTTATTATTTAAATATTTTGAAATGACATTTGCTCTAAGAGCATGGTATGCTCATCAAGACAGCTTATTACTTATAACAAATCACATGATGAAAACAGCTGCTGCAATACCTCAGTACAAGCTAACATTCTCACATCCTCAGGATCGTATTTTATTCTGCAGTTGTCATAGGCATGTATGAGTTCATGTGTTAGAACATCTTCCATTGTCTTCTGGGAGTAGATTGTGTTTTCACATAAGAACATCTGCCAGAGAGTGAAACAATGTTGAACTTGTTAATAAGCAAGGTTTGTGCAAAATAAAAAAACAAAAACAAGAAATCATGCAATAATAATAATAATAATAATAATAATAGAAAATACTGTAATACGTGACATTTCTGCTAAAAAAAAGAATTGTTCCCAGCCATCTGAAAATGTTTTGTTGGCATATAATAGGAGTAGTAGGCTGTAAGGACTAGGTCCTCTGTGCTTAAGTAGGAGTCCTGGTAAAGTAAGTGACAAAATCTTTTCCAAATTGCCTGGCCTGTCTGTTTTTTCATGCAGACTAGAAAATATTGTTAGTAAGAAACATATTTTCAAATTGGTACCTATTGACTTAATTTAGAAGAATTAACCTACTTCTCAAGTAGCCTATTAATACTTAAATTTTTAAAAACAACTGAATTAATTAAAACAGCAGAAGAACAATGGTTGATTGATTTCAACTGTTCCATTCCTGATTTGATAAAGTTTTTAAGAATTTATAGTCTTATTCTTTATACGAGAAATAAAACAATGGAATTCTGCTGTAATACAGCAAGCTGATGTTGACCAGCAGTCCATTGCCCTGAAATGCCCTAAGTTTGGTGTCCATAAAAAATGCAACTATAGAACTGGGGCAATCACACTGGATCGTACCTCCTTTTTATCAGGGTCAAATCCTCCGAGAAGCTTTGAATTGCATGGTTCACACATCATGTGCTTCTCTGGGTCAACAACACTGTGGTCATCATAAATGGAGTTCATATTATAATAAAGTTAGCAAATTACTTGTATCCATTGTACAAATGTTCAGGTGGGTTAGCATGATCTTTTAATTTAAGACCCTAATCGGTGTCTGGCTGGGATTCAAAATTGCAACGTCCACTCTTCTTGTCATCCAGTTCTAAGGTTTGGGCTTTCATTTAATTTAGGGTGGCAAAAGAGTGTGGTAGTTCTGACCCCTTCTAGCCAGAAAATTTGGCCAAGTTTTGCAAAGGCAGCAAGGTTTTTTCTTTACATACACCATTTTTATGAATTCAGACAACTACATTAATCATTGTATTCTTTATCTAATCATCTCTGTTTTGCCTGATCATGATTTGTCATTTTCAGACTTCAAGTTAATGGTGCAGCCCCGTGGGGGAGGCGAGGGGGACATTCTCATTGTGTTGATAATTTAAAAGGCCTTCTATAGATGGGTCTTAATTGACACTATTGGTATTTACTTGATCACAATTAGCTTGTTGCAGTTTTATTTCAAATGCTACTTTGTTACTAATAAAATAAATGTTACTTGTAAAATTTTCCCTTGTAGGTCCTTAATAATTATGTCCCTCATTGTTCTAGAGTCCTCCTTTCCTTTCTCCCTAATTACATTACTGCATCCGACAGCCTCTAAATCAGCCAATACCCGAAAAGTACAAAATAGTTGACACAAGACTGATGCACTTCAGTGATGTCTACTTAAATGCAGCCCAAGTAACCAAATCAAAGGGATTGTCCAATTTGGCAGAAATATTTACAATGCAAAAAGCTTCCATAATTTGCTTCTGTAAATGACAAAATGTCCGGTTTTTTTGGCTTTTCTTTGACGCATAAAAATGGTACAATGGTACAAAATGTTCCAAGTATACGGACAGGGTATGATAACTAACTTAAATGTACTTGACAGGGTAAGGGTTTGAACTTCAGGGTGGGTCCTTCCAACATAAAGGTTTATTGAGCACCCCTCACCCAGGAGTGAAGGACTTCAGATGGCTGGGTGAGGCAGAGCAATAATGTGGTCAAAACCAGTTACTGGTAAACCCCCCCCCCACAAAAAAAAAAACCCCCCGCCCCCCCCCCCCCCCCCAACACACACACACACACACACAAACACAATGAAAAAAAGGGCGGCTTGAATAGT
>Ga0126336_10001302_pt1 | contig 12696 bp, 5 predicted proteins | sample SidCmetagenome_FD_92530 | JGI IMG/M metagenome (GOLD analysis project Ga0126336, IMG submission 92530) | Coral microbial communities from El Islote,Puerto Morelos, Mexico - Siderastrea C C metagenome | ecosystem: Host-associated > Invertebrates > Cnidaria > Coral | place: El Islote,Puerto... | reverse complement strand
TGTGTTAGTTTCCTTCTTGTTTGTCGATCGCGGAGAATGCAAAAGTCGATGGCGGTGGGGTGGGGCAGGGGGGGGGGTGCGGGGCGAATTACAAAAAAAATTAATGCAAGCGAAAATTGAGAGAGAAAACAAATCATGCGTCCGTCCCTTAACCAAACGGGTCCGTATTTCGCTCATTGCCAAACCCCCAAAAGACCATACCGTGTATAACCAACTGCTATTCGCTTCCGAACAGAAGCCCTCATATAAGGTCTGTTATTAGGTTATGTAAATCTCGTCAGGTGTCCAGCCTCCCTATGCTCTATTAAGGACGCTTTTTACCTGCAATCAGGTGGCTGTTGTCGTCGTCGTTGTTGTTGTTGTTTTTTTTTTTTCAGAGAGAGTGAAGTAGGAGGCCTAAGTGCAGGTTATGAGGCTTTGTTCTGCGATTTCAGTGGGGAAAGGGTTCAGAGGGCACAGAAGCTTCCAAATTTTGCAAAAACGTGGCCTTTATTTTGCTTTTTTCCCTGACATCGCCAGGGATCCTGACATCGCGAAATCGTGAAAAATAAGTGACTTTAAGGCAGTTTGTCAAGAAAATCCTTGTTCTTATATCGCTGATGTTCCTACTGTATGACATAATATCATTCGTATTTTGATTTCTCCCCTCCTGTTTTGTTGCAGCCAAATCCCACTTAACAAGCGGCTGAAGGAAGATGCTGAGGTTGTTGTTATCGGCGGAGGAGCCTTGGGTACGAGTATCGCGTACCACTTGGCGAAAGGTGGAATGAAAGATGTGGTTCTACTTGAGAAGTCAGAACTGACCGCGGGCTCAACTTGGCACTCAGTAAGTTTAAAACCAGGGCTAACAATTAACTCCAGTAGGTGAAACCTGTTTTCAATGACCTTTTTCCAGCGGACTACGAGCATTCCCGCTTATAGCACTGGGATAGCCGAGCGACAAGAACGCGCCACGAGTGTGAAAGTCGGCTGTCGCGTGGAAACGCGTCATTCTGAAAAAAGTTCTATTGTCGTGTCGGCGGGGTGGTGTGTGTGCTTTAACTATAGTTACTGATGAGGCACTTGTATGTAAACCTTTCGAACTCCAAAAGCGACAACGAGATACTGCTAATCAATTAATGACTTTCGTCTTACTTTTTATATTGTGGATAAAAAGAAATTATCTATTGGTCATTGCCTAAGTTGCACCACATTATTTTTACGTTACGTGCATTACTTTAACTGCAGGATAAGAGGTGACACCCTGCTGATAAGGAGCCAACCAGAGAGCTTGCTTGCCGTTTCTAGGGGCTATCTTTGTATAATAAATTGGTTTGTCCACGGTCAAGACCAGACACGTTAACACCATAAAAACTTAAATTATAACAAAGACCTGTGTCGGGCCAGACCTTAGTACGAGTGCAATAAACGTGGTTACGCTCTGAGCTTCTGTTATCGTGTGACTGTTTGCTTGTTCTTTCAGCTTGGAGTCACTTCTCACTATAATCCAGCTGTGAACATGAAGCCAATAACGCACTACAGCATGTGGTTATACAAACAGCTGCCACAGGAAACTGGCCAGGTTAGTTAGACTTATATAAAGGGTACCGCCGCTGGGTTACGTTGTAGTTAACATAAGTTGTCACCACCATGGGTCAAACAGAAAACCAATAGGAAGTAACGAATAGAAAGTAACTCAGTGTGGGTGTAAGATTACTAAGTGGTTATAAAATAAATAATGGTAGGTTTGATAGCAACAATTTGAAGATACTTTAGTGTGAATAGGGACAAAAACCTTCAGGATCAGCTCCATTTTTCTTGTCTTTCTTTATTTTCGTGTGTGACATGGATCCTTCAAGACACTCCTCCGTCCCGTTTTGTCCAACGCTGTTCTCTCCAGCCACGATCTACTGTAGCTGATGCCAGCGAAATCCCGCCTCTTTCGTTGCTCCCTCTGTCGTCCGTCCAGAGCTGTTCCGGCCAAGCCACCCTCTCTTTCTCTTCCCCTGCGGGTTCAATCTCAAGGCCTGCGTAGCATTGCTGGTGTTCGAGGTTATGCAGAGTGTGCCACAACCAACACAGCATCTACTCTTAACCCGTAGCTCCATTTCACCCCCATCCTGTTGTTCTCCTGTCGTTTCATTTGATTTATTTTTATCTACTCTTAAAAGGTGCGTTAGAAATGCAGTTGTAGTAGTAGTTACTAAACACAACGCGGATATGTCGGCCTCTAAGTATAGTGTTCATCTACAGGATGTTGGTTTTCATATGTGTGGCAGTGTAAGAATATGTACAACTCCCGAGAGACTGGAGGAGGCAAAGTATCAGATGCAAAGACATGGCTGGCAGAAGTCACCACAAAGGTTAATTACAACAGAGGAGGTTGCGCAAGTACATCCACTTCTCAATGTGGACGACGTGTTGGGAGCGTTGTATTTTCCAGGTGGGTATTTGTGGCATTATAATGAAAAGAAGGAATCTATAATTCTGTATCGCAAACCCTTTCTGCGTTTTTTTTCAGAGGATGGCTACACTGATCCGTATTCCTTGACTCAGGCCTTCGGAGTAGGAGCGCGGATGTATGGAGCCGAGGTGTACATGCCTGCTCCAGTTACTGGGCTCAACTATAGATCTGATGGCCGATGGGACGTACACACAGCGCACGGAACGATCAAAGCGAAGCGTGTCGTGAACGCGGCAGGTAAAGACATTACACGTTTTCATAGTGCACGTAACATAGCATCGTAGTTCTTGCTATGAGAATGCTAAATTTCCTTTGTCTGCTTAAATCGTTGTAAGATAACAATGCCAATGATACTGAGCGACGCTCTTATCGCTTATTTCCCCTATTTCTTCATGTGCTTCCCGGACTTCTGAAGAACGAGAAGAGGCTGATAGCATAGGCATCTCTGTGAACCGCTACCACGCTATTTACGCCAGGATTTTATTTATTCTCTCGTTGACTTCTATCAAAGCCTTTTATTGTTTCTTGAAGCCCTGTCTGCCCCCCCCCCCTAAATTGGCTATAATTGTGTCACGTCTGGGTGGAGCACTTTGCCAACTGAATTATTGCGGCCTGGTGACGCTGTTTTCGGCTTTTTTTTTTACGTACTTACTATTCTCAAAGCTGAATGGTTTGAAATGTGCTGCGCATTACATTTTTTAACGACACCGTAGGGAAAGACGTACTGTCTACTATATATTGAATTGACAGGATTCTCAAAGCTGAATGGTTTCAAATAGGTTGCACATTACATTTTAACGACAGCGTAGGTAAAGACAGGCTGTCTGCTGTCTACTGACTTGTAAGTAGTGGGCATGGTCTCTGTTGCTTAACGAGAAGCAATCCTCATCTTTTTTGTGTTAAGGTTTCACCTTTCAGTCAATGTTCATTGGAATTTTCACGTTTGATTTTGTCTTTAAAGACGATAATTATTTAAGGTTAGTTTTCACATGTCGGGAAAATCCCAGACGATCGGGGATTCCACTGTTTCTCGACCGTCCCAGATTTTGCCCATATTTGAGGTATCCATCGGAGTCTCCTTGATCGACAGTAACAGATGCCATGTTTATTTGTGAGGGGCGGGGGGGGAATGGAGCAAAGCAATTTAGAGGATTGGTAACGAGTTAAAACTATCGGCGACGTAATCGCCGACGTCCCCGACGGTGCAAATTTGAGTTTTCGTATGTCTGGAACTGATCGCCGACAATCGCAGAAATCTGAGACGCGTCGGGGAAATAGAAACGCTCCCGATTTTCCCGATTTGTTTCCGACCATCCCAAGACGATTGAAGATGTCTACGATTTCGAGTTTTTATTAGTCGGCAAAATCTGGGAAGGTCGGGAAACAGTGGAATCCCCCTCGGATCGTCTGGGATTTTCCCGATATATGAAAACTAGCCTTCATCGCCTAAAACATTAAAATTGGTGTTAGCCCGTTTAGATTAGCTGTTGTTGTTTCTTGAAGGTTTCTGGGGACGAGAGATTGGCCGCATGGTGGGTACTGAGCTTCCCTTGGGTGTGGTGCATCATCAGTACGTTGTGACGGGAACAATCCCAGAAGTGGCAAATTTAAAGAAAGAGCTTCCTTTTATGAGGGATTTGGAAGGCTCAGTGTACTCCCGTCAGGAGAGGCAAGGGATTGCGTTTGGCACGTATGAGAGCGCTGACAAGATGAAAATGCAAGACGAGTGGTAATTAGTTTCATTGCTTTTAGTTGTTATCTTAAACTAAAATGAAACGGAGTCGTACACGAGCTAAGTAGCCAAAAATCACGAGGTGCACAATTGGCTGTTAGTTCCTGTGAGACTTGATCTCCTGAGCAATTGCTTTATTATATGTACAAACCCTGGACTTGTGAGAAAAATGTTCACTGAACTTACCAGCTAAAAAAATTTATGACATTTGTGTTTACAAAGTAGTCATTTTCGCCATCGCGCGAAGACTTTGCTTCTCATAGAATATCAGTAAGGTAACAACATATTCATAAGGAGCCAATCAAATGGCGTACATTGCCTATCCCTTGTAAGTAAAGCCACTAGTGATGCGATGACATGATTTAATCCACATTCAAACGTCTCGTTGCTCCATATCCTGAGCTACAAGCGTCGACACGGGCGGGCTACGAAAAATTTAGAATCTTCATTGCTAATATAACTCTTATCTTTGCAGTCTAGCTACAAATCAGTGCGCTGTCATTGAACTGTTAAATTGGTTAAACAGCTAGTTTGATTAATTTATAGCCGTCATACGGTAAACATAGTAGTACAAATATGAAGTGTATCAGTTTATTTGGAATGCTAGTAGAAGGATGAAAAAAGTAAGAAAGTAACCTTTGCAATTTTGCAGCTATATACAAACTTATGTATAATTGTGCAAACATCCCAACAAGAGAAAACCGTGCCTTCGAGGTGCGGGTGTCAACTGGCCAAAATATCCGCATCACGGAAGCAACAACACGTTCAGTCTAAGAAGGAAAAAGCTTAAGGTGCCTGGGAAGTTCTGGTATTTGAAAATATAACTAAAAAAAGTACAATTTTTTTCTAGGTGGGTCTCGGTTCCTGAAGGATTCGGAAAGGAATTGTTTGAAAGTGATCTGAATCGAATCAGTGATTACGTGGAATACTCCATGACGCGAACACCTGTGCTTGCGAATGCAGAAATAACAAGTGTTGTGTCAGGCCCTATAACCTACTCTCCCGATGCTATTCCCCTGGTTGGTCCTGATGCAGAGGTTCCTAACATGTGGATGGCCCTCGGGACGGGCTACGGGATTGGTCTTGCTGGTAAGAGATGATTGGTTCATTTTATTGTCTTCCACATTTGGGTCTGAAAATACAAACTCATCGTCTCGACCTTTTCTGCATTGTACGAAACAAAATGTCTTCTTTGTTATTTCATGCTTGTGACACTGTAAAGAGACCCTGTCATCTATTTTTAGCACCAGTTTGGAAAACATTCTATTTTTTTTTATCGAGAGTTTCCTTAATTTATGGTATAGCGAACCACAGTGAGTTTTTACTCATTTAACGCAACTGACACTAGGGAAGAACTTGAAAAAGGTCATTCTAAGTTCAAAAGTTGGAATCCATTTCCATCCTGGCCACCGTAGCTTACCATCCTCTGTTTGTGTGGTGGGCTGTGCATTTATAATGACTGTATCGGTTTATCAAACTAGCAAAACTAAGGCCGAAATTTAGGCCTTTTAAAACTGAGGAAAATGAAATAAAAACTCATAAAATTCCTGCCGTGTTTTATCGCTTTCGCGAGCCTTAAATCGCCAAAATAAACACAGAAACACAAATCAAAACACCATGGCAGCAATATTATGAGCCTTTTTCATTTTCCTCAGTTTTAAAAGGCATAAATTTCGGCTTTAGTTTTGCTAGTTTGATAAACTGATACAGCCGTTATAATTGCACAGCACACCACACAAACGGAGAATGGTAAGTCTGTGACCAGACACACTTATTTATCGTTTCAATACACTCGAATAGCCCGTTTTAGCCAAGCGGGACCATTATTTCTAGGCTACAATCCATGAAAATTTGTCATTTGGCTTTCAAACTCTTGCTAAAAATAGTAGACAGCGTCCCTTAAAATACAGTTTTCTTATAACGGAGTTCAACTTTCGCTATTGTTTGTCTTTCTCTCAACACTCGACACCATGTACTGATCCTACAAAATGCCGAACACATGTCACGTTTGAATCAAGTGAATTTCCTAGTTCCACAAGTCTCCCTGTCGCGCAATGGCTGGAACATCTGACCAGTGTGTGGAAAGGCATGGGCTCCACTCTCTCTATGTGGTGCAATACACACGACAGAGTGAAGACAGTCAACTAATTTTCAAATACTTTACGCGCACTACACAGGTGGCATCGGCAAATACCTATCAGATTGGATGATTGATGGAGAGCCTCCGTATGACCTCATTGAATGTGAACCTGGTCGCTATGGTAAATGGGCCACGAAGGAATATGTGTTGGCAAAGGCTCGAGAGACGTACGGTTTGAATAATGAAATGATACACCCTAAATTGGAGAGATGGGCGGGGCGCCCTGTTAGGACCAGTGGAATTTACAAGGTAGGTTGCCTTTGTCTGTCAAACTTGAACTTGATCAGCCAGTTTCCGGGAGTTTTAAGGTTAGATTGTGGAGGCCCGCTTTGAATTTCAGCAGAGCGCCTGACTTTCGACCTTGAAAGGGGCTATGTCACCAATTTTCCGAATTACTTTAAAGAGCTAGAAGACATATTGGCATCAAAGGAAATTCACATAATGGTTCAGTTTTGTGGTTAAAATTACTCTACTAAATATGTGTTTAGCTAGGATAGGAACGGATTGCAACTTGAAAAGAATGGGTAACTTTCTCAAGTTCTTCTCATGTGCTTGGCAAAATCACTAATAACTGATTATGGTTTGTTGTTCTTTCGCGAAAGACTTCCTCTTAATGCTTTTGGTAGTTGGTAGCCAGGCTCCTATTTGAATGGTTGTTCGAAAAACGAAACTGAGAACTGGCAGTATGGACAACTAGACCGGCGAATATTGCCCAAATCAAAACATTCTATCGCGTCATGTTTTGGAACTCTCTCTTGTGATTAAACATTTTCTTTTGTGTGTTTTATATATATATATTTTAACAACGAATATTGTTGCGTTGTTCTAAACGATGTAAAAATCAAGTTTCTCCTGGTAGATGGATTATTCTGGTGGTGAACCTGCACCAAAAAAAATCATTGAGGACGATTGCTCCTAGATCATATTTTCCCTTTTAATTTGCAGCGGCTCTGTGAGCGTGGTGCGCAGATGGGAATGCGCAGCGGTTGGGAGCAACCTAACTGGTTCGCAGGTCCTGGGGACGAGCCAGGTTATAGACCCAGCTTTCGACGGACAAACTGGTTTGAACCTGTTGGTCGAGAATGTGAGCTGGTGCTAAAGAGAGTTGGTATGATAGACTTGTCTACTTATGGAAAAATCGAAGTTAATGGCAAGGATGCTTCCTCGTTTTTGGATATGGTCTTTGCCAATGAACTCCCGAAGGTAAGAAACAATGTGCTCGGTAAAAGAACTCATGGGTCTAATACTGGGGCCTGAGCAATGTTGGTCACGATGTTGTATTGGAACCCTTTCTTCGCCACCATCCAATCCTTAAACCATTTCAAAGTTTCAAAGTTCTGAACGTTACATCAAAGCACACGAATAGCGTATTTTGAAATGTAGAAGTGCATTTTTGTGAAGATCTAGAATTTTTTTTAAATAAAGGCTTCCTTGTACTTTTAGCCGGGACACTCAGTCATTAGCTACATGCTGACTCCAAAGGGTAAAGTGTACGCAGAAATGACTGTGACTTGCCTGACACCAGACCACTATCTGCTTGTCACTGGAAGTGCCACGGAGTTTCACGATCTCAGGTATTAATCGCTTTTTTCAATTGATCATTTAATCTGTTTCCTTGTTCTTCCTAAATACAAGCACGTCGTCTCTTCGAAACTTGTGCGGTTACCGTGTCTTTTTTCCCGCTTACTGAAAGACTGCTGTATTTAGCTTTGTATAGTTAGTCGGCAGACAGATGGCCCGTCGCTCAAGTAAGCAAGCAAATGTTACTGTTGCTCCTACAATAAAATCAACTTGTTCCGATCAATATTTTCCGTCAGTTGTGAATTGTTTTGAAAGAGGTTATCACCTAAAGATTATAACTAACACTGTCTGCCTTAAATTGTCGACAGGTGGCTGCTAGAAAACCAACGTAAATTAAACTATGATGTCACCATCAAGAACGTCACCGATGACGTTGCCTGCCTAGGTGTCGCTGGACCTCGCTCACGTGACGTCCTATCCAAGATAACGTCAGCAGACTTGAGTGATGAAACGTTTCCGTATCTCGCGTTTAGGGACATTGAGTTGTCAGGACTACCCGTGCAGGCTAGTCGCTTTTCCTTTACTGGTAAGAGATATTTAGTGTTCCTCACAGTCCTAATATATAATTGAGTTGTTAGAGGGTCTTGAAGGGGTAAAATGAAAACTGGGATTCGCCCGCTCTTTGCACTGGGAAATGGGATTTGAGGCACTGGGACTGAAATTTGCCAATGAGGAATGGGATTTTGAAAAATTAGAATTGGGCAATGGGATTTGGAAAAAAATTGGCTGGGAAATGGGATTTATACCCCCTTCAGGACATTCTGGTTACGGTTTTGTTTAAAGCAACTGTTTCTTTCTCAGGTTTAATTATTGGACTTCGAATTACTGTGTTCTTAGGCGACCGCTGACCACTGAGTAACAACTGCTTGTTAATGGACCTTAAACGTGAAATAGTTCATCTTATAAGGGAAAACCTTCTCACCCCTCTGCTCACCATTGCTTTAGTTCTCCACATTTATGTGCTGAATAAAGTTACATTGAGTTTCCCCTGCTACATTAAGGCGTTATACAATTTTTGCAGGTGAGTTAGGCTGGGAATTGTTTCATAAAAAAGAACACACGGCTGAGCTTTATGAAGCTTTGTTGACGGCCGGTGAGGATCATGGGATCGGTGACTTTGGCACGTACGCCCTAAACTCTCTGAGACTCGAGAAAGGATTTCGTGCGTGGGGTTTTGAGGTAATCATGCTCTGTTAATCTTACAACGTCTTCGATATACCGTTCTAACGTTATATGTTAATATACCACATGCAGAAGTGCCACATTGATACCAAGAACAGGGAGGTCTTAACGTTTTTAATGATATTCTCACATTCATCGGCTGTTAGCTGTGTTCGGAACTAATGTGATGTACCGCGTAGCACTCGTAATGAAATTAGTAGTGATGTTAAGGTGTATGTTTGAGCGCCAAGAAGTGAGCAACACTGCCCTACATAATTCCCACGACCTGCTCCCAGCTTGGCCTCGTAGCTCTGTCGGTAGAGCGACAGTAGTCTAATCCGGAGGTCGTGGGTTCAAATTCCGCCGGGGTCAAAGATTTTTCTTTCATTCCGGTTCTCACTTCTAATTTCTCCTTTCAAGGCCTGTGGCCGGGCGAAATTATCTAGGGCAGTATTGCTCACTTCTTGGTATTCATACGTACACTTTACATCATTACTAATGTTAGCTGTGTTCACTTCATTGACGGTTCTAAAACGGTGTTTCTTCACAGATAAGGACACTGATCATTGGGAACACTTAAAAAGAAAAAAATAACCTCAATTCAAGCAGCACGTTTTTGCAGTACTTATTTTGTTTTATTGGCTGCACTAAAAATGTGATAAGTGATATTAGAGTACAGCACACAATTGTTTGCTGTTGATTGTTCATTCTTGTTGAATTTTATGTTTTTATCGGCAGATGAATATGTCAACTAATGCTGTTGAGGCAGATTTGATGTCTTCTGTCAAATTAAACAAGGTAAGAAACGTGATTTATTTGTTAGTTACTACACTTTATTAAACGACATTGGTGATTCAAGGATCTGGCTTACTGACTGGTAAGCGTCCCCCCCACAGTGCCTGTACGTTACAATCATGTAACAATTTATTTCATTAAACCCTGGGGCATTAAGTTTGTCTTTTGTACTCGTCTTATTCTCCGTGACAACACACAGTTTTTAGGCTGGACAAAAAGTCGTTTATTGCACAGATTCAGTGCAGGTCTCTGCCGAGTTGGTTTTCGTCAGAATCATCTAAAATAATGCAACCTAACCCTTTAATTTTAACAGGGTGTCAATTTTATCGGACGCAATGCTCTCCTTCAACTGAAAAAAGACGATTGTGAGCGTCATTTGTGTTTTCTGACGCTGGATACAACAGACGTGGACCCTGAAGGAAATGAGACTGTTTGGTATGCAAATCAGGTAAGTTTTGGCTTGTTTTACTTGTTTTGTATTGTAACTTTGCTCACATTTGTAAACAAATTGACTTTAATTTGCAAGAAAACAGAACGCCGCCACGGATTACTCCGTGCATCTGTACTCTGATAATAAAGTTTCGACATAACGCGCGCTCTGATTGGTTAAAACAGCGTGCTTTATCAGAGTACAGATGCACGGAGTAATCCGTGACGACATTCTGCACGCGCTGGCAAGCTGAAAACCTTTCTTGTGCGCGCTTGCAAGCTATGAAAAAACTTGATTTCTTGCAATTAAAAGCCAGTTTCTTTACAAATGTGAGCAAAGCTATATTATAAAACAAATAAAAAAGCCAAAATCCTGCTTTGTTCTGGGATAAATCACTCAAGGAAGTGACGAGAGCACTCAAGAAGTAGGGGGAAGCACTCGCCTGCGGCTCGTGTTCACCCTACACTTCTTTCGTGCTCTCGTCACTTCCTTGAGTGATTTATCACAGAACAAAGCACGGTTTTGGCTTTTTTATTTGTTAAATGTTATTTTCAATGCATGCGTAGTGGAGAATGTTTCATTTGAACGTGGCAACTAATTTGCGTTTGCTTTGCAGTCGTGTGCGTTTTCCCGCGCTTGGCGCTGGTTTTCTCTGGTTGCTTCGAGATCTGATTGGTTCACTGGGTTGTTTGGGTCTGTTGTGATTGGTCAGAGTAGCTACTTTAATTCTGGTTAAAGACCCATTGAAAGTCGCTGTTTTGTACATTCTTCTATTCGTTGGTTGTTGGCGGGAAAAGAATAGCGCTTTCCAAAAATAACTTGGTATCTTTGTTTTCACCAGGTGGTAGGATTTACGACAAGTGGTTCGTACAGTTATCAGCTAAAGAAGAGCATGTGTTTCGCTTATTTGCCTGCTTCTCTGACTCAGCTGGGCTCCAGAGTAGAGGTGGAAATGCTAGGGAGCAAGTTTCCTGCTGTTGTCGTCCAACAACCACTGTTTGATCCCGAACCGACTCGCTCGAAAACAATTTAACAGAGGAGCAAGAAAGAGAAGATTACAATTTGGATAAGGACATTCACGCCGCTATAGTTTACATAGTTATCAGCGGTTTATGAGTGAAGCTGCTCGAAAGCAAGACACACCTGTTTGCGTGTCCTTTGGAAAACAAGTGACTTCGGGCTTAACTAAGCCGATGAATGATCTGACTGGTAAACTAACTAACTAAACTGAGTTCTAATTGTCAAATTGGTGGAGTCTAGAGAAAAGAGACACAAACCACTTTATAAACTAAGGAGTATGCCGATGTTCTGGATAATAAGAAGGTCGACTATCTCGGCTGGGTGTGGGAGAGTGTGTAGATCAGGAGATGCAGGTACACCACGAAGTCTACGAACAGAAATTGAAGGGGTTACGGGTTAACCCGTATTAGGGGTCTGCTCATCCCTCATTTTCCGGGAATGGGCATTATTCGTCCGTCGGCCGTGTGATGCCTGGGCTATACAAAGAAGATGAAGATGACCGGTTAAAGATGTCAACCAATCTTAACTTCTTTTTTTTTTACAAGGCATGAAGAAATTTGCTTAGTTGAGATAAGTGTCATACTGCCTGGTCGTTGCTGAAAAAATTTGATTCTTGTAAAGTGGGAACTGCAAAATTCTTGTAAAGAGGGAACTGCAACAGTCTGGCTACTCAAATTAAACCTTACGTCGTGCAATATTGCAGTCGGGCTTTCGCTTTTTTTTTTGTTTGAACCTTAAAGCTAATGTTTGAAACCAGCGCGCGCGATAGCAACGCGGGGTAATCTGCTTACAGGTTGTAGGATAATCACACAAGTTCCCGTGTAGTGCATTGTTGCCCAACGTAAATAATCATGTCAAGTGTGGAAAGGCGATCTGCTTGTGATGTGCCCGTGAAGGACGCAGTCTTGAGTCTGCTCTCTGTCATCAACAGCTTTTTTTCAAGAAACTCTGGTCCTCATTCCCTCTCTTCTGGCAAAACCTAAGAAAATGCAAATACCTCTGTGACGGACTTCCATCCAGGAAGGAAGAGTAATACTACTGGCCACATCATAAACAATGTGTTCACACACGCGGTGCATGATTCTATATTTGCAGTAGTCAGTTAAGTAATAATTCGTTATTATCCCCTTGGCCTGTGCACTGCTTGATGCTCTAACTCGCTATGTTTACTGTCCCATGATTGCGATTTGGTGAGGCTGGCCTCAAGATTACTTGTGATCAAAGCTGTTTTTCTTTCTAAAAATTTGTAGGTTCTGACGTTCAGTCTAAAGTGAGGGGAGAGGAACGGTTTAGGGAGGAGGGAGAAACAGCCCAAAAAGTAGCGGGAGGAGGGAGAAAGGACGCATAAAAATAGGGAGACGGGAGAACCAGCATGAAAAGGGAGAAGGGAGAAT
>Ga0126336_10001301_pt1 | contig 12700 bp, 4 predicted proteins | sample SidCmetagenome_FD_92530 | JGI IMG/M metagenome (GOLD analysis project Ga0126336, IMG submission 92530) | Coral microbial communities from El Islote,Puerto Morelos, Mexico - Siderastrea C C metagenome | ecosystem: Host-associated > Invertebrates > Cnidaria > Coral | place: El Islote,Puerto... | reverse complement strand
TGATTTGGAGCTTGTCTTCACTTCGGAAGGCGCAGAGTCGATTTTAGGTCGGTTCAGGTCCTGGGATGTCGATAGAATCTGTAGCTTATCATGCATAGGTAGTTTGGGAGCATTATTGAAAAAAACGTTTGAGTGATTTTGCGTTTTTCAGCACAAATAAAGCGATAACTGAGAAAGATAAGCTGAGTCATCAGAGTTTAAACATTACGTCATCCAGTACCGCTATAGTCTATAGTCTATTGTGTTACACAATCACACTTTTCGTCACGCCGGCTCGTAAAAAAAGAGCATCGTGCTAACATTTGTGAAACCTGGGGTGGGGAGGGTCAGAATGGCCGGTTAAAATGCCCAGGGGCTTTCTTGTTCTCTTTTTAACTCAGCGTTTCACTTGCACGCCGATCCAGAACCCGCATCCAGAACAACTTACGCCGCACTGATGAGCTCTAAGAAGAGCGAAACAGCTGTCTACGGCTGAAACCCAACTCTGTTGAAGTTCTATCAGTGTCGTGTTGATGTCTTGCAAAGTCAAATCTTTCTACGTAGTCAGATCAGCCTTGCTGCTATTGTCATTACAGATTTTTGCTGGTACTCTTCCTGAAGTGTTTACGATCTATACTCGCCGGCCTTCAATTTTGTTCAACAGAGTCTATGTAGCCGTTATTTGGGTCGTCACGAAGGAGCGTTGCGTTCAGACTAGAAATTGTGGTACCGGTGCACTTGCGATATTTCAATTTCCGACATCGCTTGCGTGCAGACATGAATTATTCCTTCCCATAATTCGTGTATGTACGCAGGCTACGTAGGTGAAATTTTAAGAAAAATTTTAGTAGCTTAATAATTTCACGTACGTGAAATTAATTTCCGTTTCTTTTTCGTTTTTCCGCTTTGCTTCGTTTTATTCCTTTTTCGTTATGTTTGGTTCCATTCGATTCCGTGTTCGCAGTTACCACAAACAAATTAGTGTTGCTTTACAAATTTAATAATGGCAGCGCTACCTTTTTACGTTTACGTAAGCCGTTCATTCATCGTCTCTAATTTTATTTACGCACGTAAAGCCAGTTAAATTCACGCCCGTGCGCACGTAAAATTTACGTAACAGTGGAAATCAACCTTTATGCTTTGCACTTCAGGTTACCGAATGAGTCGATCTGCCCAAGTAAGCTATACAGGCTCTGGCGATTACAATAAATACGTTTTCACGTTCACGTGTATATGTAAGCCTCACAGATGCTACCCTGGCTCCACAGGCCCGTTGAGTATAGATCAGGCCCCAGTTGTTCAAAAGTTGGATGGCGCTATCCACCGGATAAATCACTATCCAGTGGATAACGCAATTGGTTTGCCTATCACTTATCCACTGGATAGTGATTTATCCGGTGGATAGCGCTATCCAACTTTTGAACAACTGGGGCCTGATAGATAAGCAGGTAATTTATTGGTGCGCCAGAGATTTACATAACGCGAACTCTGAATCGATCTGAAATTCACAACCCAACTGATGACCCCATTTGTTTCCCTGCCGACAATCATAGTTAGTATCGACCTCAGACGTTTTTTGAGGGGGGGGGGGGGATTTTTTTGGCCCGCTTCATGGGCCATTGATTTCACTCCGCGCGTTTGAAAAGACTGACCACATTATCACAAGTTCGATGACTACAAGCTGAACCCAAGATCTGTAAACTTGAAAATGCGGTGAATGAATGAACTGGCAATCATCAGAAACGCTCTCAAATAGCGCCGTTCCTGAAATAAAAGGTCGCCCTTGATGAAAAATTCTGGAAAAGTGTTATCTGAGGCCAAGAAATATGACGGCGAGTAAAAATTCATTCACCGAAAGTTGAGCGTTGCTGATCTTGCGATCCATAAACTTGTGATCACGTGGTTATTTTTTTCAAACCGCGGAGTGAAATCAATAGTCCGTGAAGGGAGCTAAAAAGACCCTTCTAAACGGACGTCTGAGGTTTGATCGTACTGTAGATCGACGCTAACCCGCCAGCCATGAAAACCAGAAACCTACGAAGTGATCGAAATCAATCAGTCATAGAACGCGACCTTGACCTTTCTACCTTGCTAAGCTGAGCTTCTAAAGAACCGATGCTATCATTTTAAGGTTTGCCATCTCAGAGATTTTCCAGTTTAGAGATTCCCTATTCTAGAGATTCTCCGTTTTAGAGATTCCCTATTTTAGAGATTCCCCGTTTTAGAGATTCCCTATTTTAGAGATTCCCCGTTTTAGAGATTCCCTATTTTAGAGATTCCCCGTTTTAGATAGAGATTCCCCGTTTTAGAGATTCCCCATTTTAGAGATTCCCCGTTCCTCGATTCCCCATTCTCTATTTTAGAGATAGCCCAATAACAACTACACTGGACTTCACTACTTGTGTTTCACGCTTTGTATTCAGTGTATCCATTTCTCGTGTATCAAATTTCAACTCGCTTATGCAAATTAGTCCGTGTTTACAAAACGTTGCGTTGCTTCTTAAACCCCACCATCACTTATGTAAAATAGACAGAACAATGGACAAAAAGGTTTTTCCAGCCAAACATTTTATTACAAAAAAAAAACAATACATTTGCTTTTAGTTGCGAAAAACTCTCGATTTTCTTATGTGCATGGACACACGCATGTAACTTTTGCAGACACTTCATGTGACTTTATAGGGCGACCGGTTGATCAAAATTGGAGCCGCTTTGCGAATCATAGAAATCTGGATCAAACGATCATTTAAACAATTTGATAGGCAAATCAACATTTAAAAACAACATTTACCGTACTGTAGCGTTTACCCAGGTCTTGTAAAATCTGTTTGACGTCCACAGTTCGCTTTATTGCCCCCAAAAAACCCGAGGAGGCAGAACTGAGGCCCCGCGTAATCATGGGAAATTGTTGTTGTATACCAGATGAAATAGAGGCTCCCAGGTGGTCTTGGGAAACCGCAATATTTATACAAGCTGACTAAAGCGAATAGATTTCCAAATCAAATGCCATTTGATAATTTGTCTGCCGCGATCTTCAAACACATTATTGTAGATAGCGTTTGCGAACCAGTCGATGACTTGACGATTGACAGGTGGGTCCGCACCGTAGTTTTAATACGTAGGATCAAATTCTTCATACTTTTGTTGTCTTTGAGGTGCTGTACGAACAGACTGCGCCTGATATGGTTCGGGTTCCTGCCGGGGGGGGGGGGGGGGAGGGAGGGTTGCCCCCCCCGGGGGGGTGGGGGGCGGAAAAGGGGGTTTGGGGGGGGCGGTGAGAAGGCCGTGGGCTGGTTGTGGGTGGGTCTCCGGGGGGGGGGGGGGGGGAAGGGCAAGTTGCTCCCTCGCGGGTAATGGTGCGTCGAAAAGTGATGCTTGTGCTGTGGTGACTGCTGTGGTAACATGTAACGATTGCTTTGCTATCGTTATACACTGTACCCAGAATATATCTGAGAGAAATTATTTGTTCAATTTGCGCTCAACGCCGCTGAGGATAAAAAAACGTTTTATTTGCTTGATGGAGTGCTGGTGGCCTAGTAGTATATGTAGGATTAGCAATCCATCCAGTTTGCTCCCATCCCCTTCTCCGCCGAGCAATGCGAAGCGGATGGGCTACGAAAAAACTGGATCGATTCTAATCCCACATATACTACTTTGCGAGGTAGAAGATTTCCTTTATATTTTCTATTTTCACAGTTCACGATGTCTCTCAATTATGATTGAAAACGACTTTGCTAGTTTTATAACTGTACAAGATTACACAAAAAAAGGTTTTATTAATTCGTTCTTTCATTTTCCATTGTAAAAGTGAAGCGAGTAGAAACGAGCAGTTAGTCACACACCACTTCCAAGCTTACGCTGACAACCCAACTGCTAGTTATTGATTTGGTCTTTTAAGACTAATTTGCAATTTTTTTAATCAACATGATCACAAACTGTATAAGCATACTTATTTAGAGGAGTTTACATATCGATGTAGATCTTTATACAGATTTAGCTTTATCACGCTATTCTGGGGAAAGCCTAAAGCAGGTCAATTTTACTTAAACCGTGAAAAGGATTATACTTCCCACCTCTTTTTCATTATTTTTTCCCGTTGGCCACACTTGTTTCACGGGTTAAGTAAAATCAGTCCATATGTGGCCCGAAATATACAGGTATTCTGCCAAAGATACATGTTTGGCTTTTTAAAATTAGTTCCTTGAAATAATTTCACGGCAATTTTTTCTCATCCATTTTTAACCATATTTCAGCGTTGTGTGGATACCCCCACCCCGTATTTGGTCCAGAGTAAAAAAACACTTAGTTTACTTCTTAAGGTTTGTTGCTTCGCAAAATGACAGCGGGCTGGTGACCAACAACAGCGCAAAAGTCGAGCGGTCCTTCAACCATAACAGTGTCCAGAGTTCATTTTATGTGGGGTTTAAATGTCACAGCGACTGAAAAGAGAGTTTAGGTCCCAACAACTATGATGACTGATTTAGAACCATGGAGATTTCGTTTGGTTGAGAGGGAGTAAACTGTAACTAGACAAGACGTTTAAAAGAGAAACAACCCTTGCATTCTTGTTATTTTGTTGCCGAGTAAAGCTAGTTTTCTTTCAAACTGGCCCATTTTAATTATCTCTTGAAAGTTAAAAAATGATTGGGTCCGCTAAGCGTCAATTCTGGGGGTTCACATATTTCTTACGTAAGACTAATAAATTCCTACCCGGCGTTCAGCTGAAATAAGGACGGAGCTGCATGTATTGTACAAAACAGCCAGGTTAAATCCACCCTTGGTACAGCGAAACGACGGACTGTAAAGCAACTTTTTTAGGCGGAAACTTGACTCGGCTGTTTTTCCCTTCTGGGGGCACGCAACGGGTCAAGAATTTCCTGACAGACAAGTCGATATAGCCTTTCACCATTGCTTCACAGTCTTCAACAAAACAGGCATCTTGGGAAACCCGCACCTGTCATACCAACACGAGCTACAGAGCCAGTTGGACACACTCGTGCTAAAACTTCAAAATATTCGACGCTCGGAAACAATGCCGACTTCCCTGTGTTCTGGGTTGTACACTGTTGAGTACACGTATTTCATCCGTCATGACACCTCTCTAAAAAGTAAGCATCGAAGTTGCTCTTAAAAGTTGCTCTTAATTTAACCAGTTGAACTACGACCTCGATTTCTTTTATTTCTTTAAATAACACTCGCTTTTTTATTGATTAAGAGACCTAGTGGTTCCACAACATGTCCGCCTAAGATCCCGAACACATTATACGTATGTAAATTATCAGTTGCGTTTATTCTCAAGCAGCAATACAGCCAAAACAACCCCTCTCATGAAAAGTCACGCACATTACCTTTTTAGATCAGCTCGTCAAATTTCTTTGCCACGTAAGTGTGGTTTCAATCGCAATGAGCTTGTTAGATATTTGAATTATATCAGTTGAGAGCTAGTGGCCACAACGGAGTTAAGTATTTCGGGAACGATTGGTTGTAGCCAAGGCGAACATGTTTGATCACCGTTTACAAAGTGAGGAGTGGCACAAAGAAACACCGCTGCCCACTATCTGAACGCCTGGAACGGGCCATATTGATTGCTAATATTCACGAAAGATCTTTGCTCTTAGACGGAGTGACTGTGCACAACCCGCCCAAGGGCGGTTGTACACAGGCCACTTTGCTATCCGACATAACTCGCTGATTATTCTACAACGTGAACCATTAACTGTCGATATACCTTAAGCCATAACGTAAGTACGTGAACTATACAAACATATTTTCCCTTTCTATATAATATAACCTTATTTTAACGACAAATCTATTTTAGGATCCCCTTGTCTAGCGCTCTGCAGTTCATGTGCACGTGTAATTTAGGATGTTTAACCGCAGGGCGCAAGAGAAGCGGCCCCTTGGCACTGGTGAGGTTGGAAACTCTATTACAGATTCCGTTCTCCTAATACTGAAGTCCAAACCGTGCCCATATTTCCTACAAACTTCTGAATAATGGTTGACGAATATACAAAGACAAAAGTTCTCTTGCTGCTATTGCATGAAGAACTCCCCTTGATGGTCCGTTGCTCCATCGGTGTTTTCAAATCTTCTGGCTTCTTCTTGCATACTTTCTTTAATCTTTAAGATCGCAACTGATTCGCAGTGATCCTGGAGAAGAAAGAGATTTTTTGTTACAACAAGACCAACACGCAAACTCAAGTAAACGAAACACAAAATGATTAAATCTAAAGGGAGTTAACACTGTCATTTTTGGCATCTTTTTATCGATGTTTCCCCTGTTTGACCAATAAATACAAGTTCGGTACAGCAAATCAAAGTAAATGGCTCTACAGTTCCACGTGTCATTATTCTGTTCAGCGATCTAACGAAAGCATGTGCCAAAGTATTCCTGAGTCCGAGTTACACCACTCACTTCCCTGCAACTCCAGCAAGAATACACTTAACCAAACTTAATTTGTCTAGTTGACAATGACATACAGGGGGTGGGGGGGGGGGGGGGTGGGGGGGGGAACCGCCCGAAACACATTGTCTGTGCGAAATCCAACGTCAAAATATTTCCGTAATTTCCTCTCTGTTGCCGGAAACATTCACTGTAAACAAAAGACATCTGGTGAAACCGATATTTTTAGGGTCGCTACGTTTGTCCTAGTAAACCTACCCGCAGAAATTGAAAGGAAATTGAAATGGAAAGGTTTTTACGCAGGGGTTGGGTGAAAATGCAACCGCGACCGCATCTTTTTCAACGTCTTCCTTTTTAACCAATACGCTTTTGAATACTCATAGAAACACTGCATTTCGCGCCATCTTTTTCCCAGCTAAAATGGTGACCAATTCGCGTCAAACTACTTAGAGCCGGGAGGCAAAAGAGAGATAGCTGAACTGCCCTGTCAGAAACGAATTCTGAAAGAAGTACCATTCACAACGTTAAAGCTCATACTGGTGAAGGACAAAACGAAGTTCTCCACCTGAAAGATGTACTTTTGTATATTCCGTAGATTTGTTTGGAACTTGTAGATAACGCAATTCAGCCCTCGGGGTGCAAAGTACTTTTCATCAATAAACTTTCATTTTCATGCAACTCCCAGCAGGCTGGGAAAAATAAACATTCCAACCCACCGGGCTTGGAGAAACAGTATCTTAAACTACCTGGCTAAAAAAAAACAGTTTTTTGTCCGCCTGACTGCAAAAATATGTCAAAGAAGATAACCTGAGAATATCAGGCATCAGAATTCTGTATACTGTTTAGCTACCTAAGAGGAGCATTTGATAAAGGCTGGCGTAGCAACTAAACGTTCGCCAATCTTCTCCCCCATCTCCGCATACTGACAATACCCGGCTAAGGACCAGACTGCAATGGCGCAAAAAAGGCGTCTGCGTTCTGCGGCGGACAAGGCGCCTCTTTGGAGACTGGCGGGAAATTAACGAAGAAGTCCGAAAACTAAGTGCAACTTTCGGACGACTGCTGGCTTTTTCCCTAGCACACGGTGACAGTGAGCATGATACGGAAAGAAGAGTACTATAGTTACTGTAGCATACCAATAACTAATTGTTAGTGCGTTAGGTTGTTGTGTCTCCTTGATAGTATCCATGAAGTATAATAGTATAATAGCCTTCCTGAATCTGTCTGCGAAGGAAGAAAACTACACTGAACGCGGACTTGAGCCCGGCAGGTGACTAAGTTTCAAAATTCCAAAAACCATAATCGAACGCTGAGCTGTTTACTTGGAGTCCATCTCGAAAACGCGGTAACGTTTTCAGAGAACGTTGGCCTTTAAATAAGAACAAGTTGTTTCACGAACATTTTTCAAGAGTTCAATATGTAAAGCAACCATAAGTCATTTGTTAGCTCTAACCACAGCTGGAACACATTTTTTTAAAGAACTTATGATCTCATTGTCTATGCACCATTAACTTTTAATTAGTTCAACTCACTTCAAAAGCCTGTTAACGTTCACTCTAACTTGGAAATGTCTGCAAACAAATAAGAATTATAAATAATTACAAACGACGGGAACGATCGGTGCATTTACTCCTTCTGGTCAGCGACAACACTGCCACTGACCATGAGGAGCGCGGTCCTTATCTCAGGAGGTCGAACCGAGCGATTCAGCAATCAGTGAAAGAGTGGCAATGAACGCATGAATAACTAAGTTTTACAAGTGGTTATGGCGTCAGATGACCTATGGTTGTTCTGTGAGTTGAGTACGACATAGTGAAATCAATTTTTTTTTACAAATACGATTAAGCTTAAGGATGTCTAATTCAAAAGTAAGCTTGTTCACCAAGTATATAAGCTTAGAGCTTAAGCTGCTTAACAGGTAATTACGCTTTCCAACAGCGTTTTTTTTCTTTCACTAAATGCAAGCTTATTCTTAACTTCAGCTTAATAGCATTGTACTCTTTTTAATTAAGAGGATGAAAAGAAACAATGACTTGCTTAATAGCAGAGTTACACGCAGACGATTACCATAGGCCGTTTTCTCGGTAAGCTTATTCTTTGCATATTGGGACAACTACGATCGTTATTTGTTAAGTTTATTTAACTTCTAAATTAGCATTTACAGTAAATCCAAAGTTAAAAAACCGTATATTCTTATTTATTGTTTCCTACTTCTCTACTGTCAAGCACATTTTCTAGGATTTGTTGTTTCTCATTTTCTACTCAGATTCGTAAAAAATTCCGATGCAAAGGCTATTATTCCAAAATTTCGTAGCTTTTATTCCAATATTCTGACAGTTTTATAGTTCTCATCCCACTTCTACAACATTTTCATAGGTCTTATTCCATTATTTCAACATTTTCACTATTTCAGCTTTTTCATTGTTCTTATTATTCATTATTTCCGTTTCATCCTTCCTCATTTCATTCGTTACCAGCCCTCAACCTGCCGTTAATTTCACAGCGAGGAACATCGAGTGCAGTGAGAAACTATCTACAGGTTTGTACAAACTGATTTTTGAGCTGATTTCTAACCTTAAGCTTGTACTTATATTCTTTAAATGTAGAATATTAACCATGTTCTTTAATCATCACTACAACCTTTCAAGGCTATGTTCAAACCTATCAAAGCTATGTTTAAAACACTACTTGAGCTCGTTCTAGTACGTCCAGCAATAGCTTTTAAGATTGACTGCTCTATGTTGAGCTTTACAGAACAAAATAACGTACCGCCACTAATTCCGTGAAGAAAAAAATTAGCTACTTTATATCGAAAAAAATACTGACTAGTTAAGTTGCGATGCTTCTTTTCCGGGACTTCTCTCGTGAAATTCCTGAAGCTTACTGGACACGACTTGGACAAGGCAGTTTTATTTTCCTACTCTTAAACTTCAAAAACACTGTTTTTATTAGAAGTTTAAAACAGAAGAGTCAATTTAAGTTATTTCATAATGTAAAAATTATCAGTTTGTTGTCTGAAGCAACTAGGTGTACAGTTTATAGTTTAAAATTACTTAATTACTGTTTTAATATCAACTGAACCTTAAAAAAAAAGGATAACATGAAACATCAGTTCAACACATGGACATTATTCTCCTTTATAACAAACAGTTTTCAAAGTAAAATAAAGTCTTTACTTACATTATCCTGCGAAAATGGCAGTAAATTAAACTGACTATCTGCTTCCCCTGGGGAACCAGGGTTGTGATCATTCTGATTATCCTGAAAGTAACACAATGGTATTAACGGTGACAACGGATTGATCTACACTGTGAACAAGGGGTTGTCTTTCTGAGTTCGTGTTATTGTTGGAGATTAAGTAAAGGGGCAGAGCATGTGTGACCTTTAAGGCCCTTTCCATATTTCAGTAACACACAACAACCAACCAGCTTTTTATATCAGTCACTTTAAAACATATCTCGGGTAATGAAGGAACATTTGTTCAACATGTAAGAAATTTTCGCCATAGGGTGAGATTGGGTTGTGTATTGACTGGATGAGATTCAGGTAGAACTACCGGTATGTATTAAAAAACAACATTTTCAGTAGATTTTACCTTTGGCATACCATCCATATCAGGGTTTGAATCTGAAATAAGAATTAAAAGACAGAGATATGAATGATTATTCAAGAAGGACATGTTAGGACTATTCACGAGAACAAGCATAAAAAATTAAGTTTTTCCAAGTTCAAACTTCCACATGCAAAACTATAAGCGAAGTCAGAGGTGCCAAAGCTGAAGCTCGCATTCTAAACACACGATTTTCATATCACAACTATAATAAAGTGTATGTAAAGTGGCTTATCCTGCATTTTTAAGGCACTACACCAAGGGGTATTGTCTATTTCATAAACTGGAGTTTGAGTTATGAGTTCGAATTAAGATCAGATCAAGTTCAAGTTTGAGTCAAGAAAGAACATTGGTATTAAGGGTGAAGCAAGATTTTGTAGCATATAGTATATTTACTCTTTAGGGTTAACGATTGATTTTGCACTGATCTAAGAACTGAGAGTAAGGTACAACCCACTGAAGGCTAGGGACACTGGTTACAGCAGTGCTTGTATACCTGCCAACTCGCACGCATTATGCCTGAGTCTCACGCCTGTGGATCAAAGACATCGACCTCACACATCAAGGTCAATTTCTCATGCTTGACTGACAAATCCGGATGACTTTTTTTTTTTTAAACACATCAACAACAAAAATTCAATTCAATTCCCCGAAAATATTCCAACAAACGACGCTTCATGTCGAGTTTGAGTCCTAAATAACAAGCGATCAAGATCGCGCAGAGATTTCGAGCTTTGCACCGCGACATTCAGCAACCTTCAGAAGACATCGGAATATCTTAGGCTATGTTCGGAAGTCGTCAGAAATTTTTCAAAAATTCGGGTAATAAGGATACGAAAACCTCACGCATTTGACTTAGGAAAAGTTGGCCGGCCTGTCAGCTTGTTCACTGCTATAGCCCACACAAAATTCATGGATACTAGTTATTTCGTTTTTCCTTATAACAAAATTTTTCAAATTATAAAGATCGAAATGGCACAACAAAACATAAAATAAGTGAACTTGCAGTTCTTTTGTTGAATGAAACAACTTATTCACACGTGACAACTGGTAACACTTGGCAAATCATTCGGAATCTAACTTAAACAACTACTAGTAGTCTGAATTCCTTTGCTTCTCGTGCCTAGCTGCAAAACGTAACCCTAACTTCTAAAATATATACATTCTGCACAATAAGTCTATGAAAGAGAACTTGAAACATTAATACAAAAATATTAAAGAAATAACCTGAATTTAACGGCTCATGTATTTTGATAAACCATATGCAATTGATGCTGAGGTGTGACCTACCGTTCATGACAAGAGGAGCCTCCTGGGCTCCAAGGGGTAACGGGGGTTCAGGACCACCTCCCATGTACTGAAACAAACAAACACAAGCATATAAAACACCTCTTCCTCTAACGTTCACAAGGAAGCAATGGAATAAGGCTGTTCAGTTCTTTTAAAATGTAAATTATAATTTCCGTCTGACTTGACTTTAAGTCATTGACATTTCAGTTCATGCATCTCAAATATATTCAATTTAGTTTGTACACCATCGTTGTTAATGCCCAAGGTGTTCATTCACGAAAATAACAGATGTGGTAGAAATCAGTGAGACAAGTTATGAAACAATGATAGAGCTTTAACGATTACATTCCCCTTGGAGCTGGTACTGAAGATTAGAGCTCTGCCAAAGGAGACAAAATTAACTTAAAATAGCCCCACAGAAACAAGACTAACAATAGAGGGATTAATCAAAGGCTCCTAGGAGCTAACTCGTGAAGATGAGCTGCTCTTAATAAATAGTCTGCACGGAGACAGGTATATTTCAGCTATTTGATCAGTTTTGAAGTTTAGTTTTTAAAAATGTTTATTCAAAGGATAAAAAATTTCAAAAAGTTTTGAAAATATTTACATCAGGGGCTTGTTTACCCTGCAAACGCAGACATATCTCCCACTGACGTTTCTCTCCGCTGAAAATATTATTATTTTTGGCGGAAAGAAACGACAGCCAGGAAATACGTGTAGGTTCGCAGGCTAGTGCTTGTTGCTCCCCAATTTTGGTAATGAACACTTTCTTGCACTTGTTGTTCCGACAACACCTTCTTGCCACACTTTTCCATTCATGGACGAGTTAGTCCAATGACAAGTCGTTCAGGTACCACTAGAAAATCTAGCGAAGCAATGAAACCATAAACATAACGATAAACACTTTCTTTGGTCTCGCAAAGGGAGGAAACATCGCGTTCCGATCCAGAAGAGCGTCTGCGTACAGGGGTATGCGTAGTAGGAAAAAGAACATAATAGACTGGTTTAGATATAACCGAACTTTATTCATAGATTAGAGAAATTTGAAATCATTTTTGGGGGTTGAGTATGTGAGTATTTTCAGCCACGAAGGCTGTAATTTTTTAGCTATCAAATATATGCGCCACAGGATTACAGTCAAACCGGATGTCCTTTTGTGGCAACTTTACAAACGTCACGACCAACTTGTTCACGCCAGTTTCCAAATCTGTTTGCTGAGAATCCTCTGCAGATTGCTCTTAAAATCAAAAAATTTAGCTTAGACTTCTGTTAAAAGGAGATACTTCACAATAAGAAAAAACAAGAAAGCCCACTGGGCATTTTAACCGGCCATTCTGACCCTCCCCACCCCTAGGTTTCACAAATGTTAGCGCGATCCTCTATTTATACGAACCGGCGTGACGAAAAGTGTGATTGTG
>Ga0126336_10001300_pt1 | contig 12703 bp, 4 predicted proteins | sample SidCmetagenome_FD_92530 | JGI IMG/M metagenome (GOLD analysis project Ga0126336, IMG submission 92530) | Coral microbial communities from El Islote,Puerto Morelos, Mexico - Siderastrea C C metagenome | ecosystem: Host-associated > Invertebrates > Cnidaria > Coral | place: El Islote,Puerto... | reverse complement strand
TGTGACGTCACGATGGCCAGACACCTCGGTTTTTCATTCGCCAATACCGGCGCTTGTGCCCAGGCCCAAGTTCATCACTCCCTCCTGGTAACCTATCAAGCCAAGAAATTTTGGTAGTGACGTGACCGTCCGTCCGTACGTCCGTCCGTCCGCACCACAGGGTTGCTGAATCCCGTGTGTTTTTGGCGCGAAATCGCATGTTGACCCGCGTTGTAGCAAAACAAGCAAAGACAACAAAAGCCAGAAACAAATTTGTTAATGGAAAAAAAGTTCAAAAGAATGCTTAGTTGTCTTTTTGGTGGAAGGGGAAAGTTCAATTTAGGTGAAAAAATTAGGCAATAAAGTTCAGGCGAAAAGTTCAAATTTGCCTCGTCGGTTCTGTTCGAACTCGGTCAGCACACCGCTTGAGTTCGCAGCTTTTCACAGCGGTTTCGACGCCAAATATGGCAGAGCTAGTGCTTTTTGGTTTTTTCTGTCCACAACCATGGTTTTTACGGCGTTCCGAACACATATTGCCAGGAAAGACACCAGCATTTTCATGCTGATAGGCAGCTTGTCACGAAGAAAGAAATAAGTATTAAAATTAACATGAAAAGATGACAACAAGCTCTCATGGCCTAGTGGACTAATATCCGGCTTCAGATGCCATCATCCCGGGTTCGGCTCTCAGCGTGAGTAGGAATTTTTTTCTTTTGTTTTTTCTTTATCTTTTTTTTTTTTAATTGAACGACTTGAATGAGAGTATTTTCACAAATTAATAGCTGCCAGCAAAAAAGAAACAAACAAACAAAACAAAAAGGGGGCTCCGCTTTTAGGCTTAGCTAAATCTATATATTAGGTTTTCTATGAAAACTGAGCAGTTCTGAGAAATAATTGTTCGTTTTCTCCTAAACGAGCTCGGTGACCCCCATTTTTTAATACATAAATTCAAATGGCACATCGCCGAGTACAATATATCGTGATTTCAAGAAAAGTGAAAAATTCTGCTTTAAGATATTTTTATTTGAACGCCGAAAAGAACACGTCTTTAGGTACAGCAGGGTATGTACGCACGCAGCAAATTCTTTTATTTTTTTCATATCCTTAATTCCTGTTCAACTAAAATAGTACACAATGCAAGATAAATGCCTATTTTGTTGATCTGCTTCAATATTTCAATACAAGTAATAACTTTTTAAAGCAATTATGGTTCTCATTTCTGATTACTAGGGTTTTTCAGGAGTACATTGTGGTCGTCTAGTTGCTATCAACGGCTATCCATGTTGTGCCAAAACAAGCTCAGTGACCCCTTTTTTTATTGCATTTTTGAAATGTTCTAAACATAATTACCAGTTGGACCAAGTCTTAGAAAATTTTAAATATTCCTTCTGTTTCAATGGAATCACCTTAAATGAAAAAAGAGCCTGATCACCGGTTTCAAAACAAAAGGGTCGAAATTATGAGGGTGAAATGCTAACTGAGACCTTAGTAGAAGTTTTCACTGTACATCTACAAGTGTATACGCCCATTTGAAAAAAACGTTGTCAGGTAACAAGCATAAATCTTTGAAGATGCGACCCAATGATGCTCTGGGAAGCGCGACAACTTGCGTCTATTCTTAGACAGTGCACATAATAATGACACAGCATGCCTTACTTTACTCTTTAACTTACCTCGGAAAGAAAATATTTTGAATATCAAGAAACGACACCCAGTAACAAACTTACCCCTGCCATCTTCCCAGAGTTCCACTGCGTCACATTGTCCATCGTTTATACTTTTCACCCAACGTTTTTCAAACGAGAGTATATGATAAGATTAAGTTGCTAGCAATAACTGTTTTAGGGATATTGCCTTGTGCTTTAATGTATCTGGCTTGTTGAACCATGGTTCGATTACAGTGGCCTCAGGATCATCCTCCCAGTCTTGCACAGCTTCAAGTAGCTCTTCCAGTTGCACCCCAGATGTGTTGTTTTGTAGACATACTTTGATATCCTCAGGATCTGTCACTCTGATCTCAAGCACGCGACATACATAACCAAATGCACGGGCAAGATACTTGTACACGGCATAATCCCAGCATTTGGTGTGGACACCATCCACAACAACAAAGAATCGTTCAGTTGCCAAGGCATCCATAAAACAAGAGCGGCAGTAAGCCTCAGCAATGTTCAGTTCTGCTGCATCCAGGATAGAACCTCCTGTCTTATGGAACAATTGTCTGGCACTGCAGTAAACATATCCATCTCGATAATCACATGCTTCCACCGAGTTCTCAACAAGATGTGTTTTTCCACTTCCTGATATACCTCTCATTATCACAACCATTTTATTCACTGAAGAACTGTAGAGCTCTGTCAATCTTGTTACCCCCTTATCAAGTTTAACCGCATCCCCAGATTGGAACAGTTCTTGAAGTTCATTTCTGTCATCTTCACAGACTTTCTCACTATCAAACAAATGATCCACTCGTTGGAGCAGTTTCTTGGGCAGGGTAGAAGACAGTGATTTAAGGGAGTTTTCTACTGTTGAAATCTTATGGTATGTGCCATCAACATCTTTAGGAAGAAACCTGGAATAAAGGACAAGGGATTGAACACTTTGTTCTCCCAGTTTATGGTTAGCTGTTGAAACATTTGTCAACTTTTTCTGCACATGTTCATGGCTCGCAAAATCCTTTGAAGTTCCTTTCAAGATGGTCACATGAGGAACGAACACATTTCTGTTTCCTTCCAAACTTATTCCAGCTTTTCCAAATTTAAATTTTAAAATCTGGACAATCTTTGACAGTCTTGCATCAGGTTCAATACTGGCATAAAGGATTCTCTCATGAAAATGTCCAAGGCCTTTAAATCGCAGTTTGTGGCTGAGGGGAAGAATGGATATCAACATAGGCTGGACAGACTTGAGGATGTTCTTTGCAGTGGTGACCTGATCTTCATTGCACAGAGTTAACATGAGCAGAGTGATATGAAGTCTCTGACTTGGTATCAGCTCATATTCTTCTTCTGTATCCAGCTCGGCATGGATAGAACTTTGAATCTGAAAAAAAAAAAAAAAGGTATCTCAAAATATTCCCATATTTTTTGTAAAGTATTGAATAATCAGTGAACCTGAACTTCCCTGAGCTGTCACATGCAGGGGCAGATCCAGTGGGGTGGAATGGGTGGCTAGCCACCCCCCCTCTTTGGGGTTGTTTAAGCTTGAAATTAAGGAAGGAAACAAAACTAGTACTGAGGCGATTTTGTCTCGGATATTTCCGATGTCGTTCTGTCAGATCAGCCACCCCCCTTCAAAAATCCTGGATCCGCCAATGACATGAGTATTCTGCTTGTTTACTTTCTGAATTTTTTTTTCCAGTCAAATCACCATGTTTGAGACTACCCATGAGCAATCACCTTTCCTAGGAAACCACTTTTCTTAGTATTTTGAATAGTCACTTGTGATATTCAATTGTTGGTAAAGCCCAGCATATTCAAATGGTCACAACTGCATGATTTGTTCCACAGCAAGCCAGATCACAATTCCACAGAGGCAATAAAAATGACAATAATAAAAATAAAATAGATAAAAAAGATTAAAAATCAAGGTAAGAGTTGAATTAAAACAATGCATTTCCTTGCATAAGCCAATTTGATTTTTATCCTGTGGATGTTTTGAATACAGTAGTCTTGATATTTGGAGCCTTGCATGATCAGAGCTTAGAGACTATTTTCCTTGTCCAAATGGGTTTTGATCATGAGATAACAGACTCAATCTCTTGCCATACTGTATTAATCAGACTGCTCTGGTTAATCAAGTACCTTTGTCCCAACATACCAAAATGGCATCTTTAACCAAATGTGTATAATTGGTAACAAGGATGGACCCCGTACCCTGAGGTACTCAAGAAACTGGCCCACACAGATAAGTAAAGGTGAACCTAGCCTGATAAAACAGCCGACATTTCGTGAGGTTGCTCACTTGAGCCCTTGCAAAACGATGTCTGAGTAACGACCGCTGAAATTTCATACTGACGACATGCACTACCCAGATCTTGGTAGTGCTTCTGATTGGTTGTGCTGCAAGGGAATTTTCTTTTTAATCAGAAGCACTACCAAGATCTGGGTAGTGCACGTCATTAGTATGGAATTTTTGTGCTCGTTACTCAGACATCGTTATGCGAGGGCTCAAGTAGCAACCTCGCGAAACGTCGGCTGTTTTCTCAGGCTCAGGTGAACCAAGTTGAGGCTAGCTAGGCTGAATTGCCTAAGTGGAGTGGTTCAGTCCTAGAGACACTTACCGTAAACACCGGCGTATAAGCCGCACTTGCAGATAAGCCGCACCCCGATTTTAGAAGCTCAAGATTTGGAAAAAAAAATTTTGTCAAAAATTCATAGCCGAGTCATTTCATGTAATGAACATATTGGCTGAAATGAAGTCCTTTTCACTACGGATCAGTGATTCAATTTGTAGTCTGAATAAGACTCAAACAAGCATTTTAATCCTTATAACAAGTACAAAAAGGTACGAAAACATACTTGAACACAAGACCGCTTTCCCCGATGAACTTTTCCCCAACATTTTTCCAGTTAAAGCTATTCAAGTCCGAAAATGAAGTTCGTTTGGACGTTCGGTTGCGTATCGTGGCTTAGTAGCCAGGCATTCGATGAGAAGAGAGAAAACTGGTGACAAGTGTTGTTGCTTCGTTCAAGTCGCAAAGCAAAGTTTAGCGATTCTTTAGCTGTTCGTGGCTTCCATGCAGGTTTACAAGGATATTTGGAAGCCATCCACCGGTGACAAACTCGCCTGTAAAAGGGAGTTCGATAATTGCTTTGACAAATTTGCCATCAAAGTTGTCAACAACGGAGAAACAGTGGGCCATTTACCACGCGAGTTCTCAAAGATAGCGTGGTACCGTTTTTGACTTTATTTTGGTGTTTTGGGGATGATTCATGGGAAATTACAGATTTTTTTCCAAATGTTCTCGCAGATAAGCCGCACCCCAGATTTTGAGCGAAGCTTTAGGGTAAAAAGGTGCGGCTTATACGCCGGTGTTTACGGTATTTAAAATGGTCCAACGAAAACAGAAAAAAAGCAAGTAGTTAACAAGGCAACTGCCCTGGTGGCCTCTATACTGCCTACAGGCCTACACAGAATAAAACACGAAAAACAAGTCTTCTTAGATGGTGAACACATTTAAGATCGGTTCCTGAAATAAAAACAAACAGGGCACTGGTACAAGGACAGGGAAGAGTATACATAAAATAACTTGTAAGAGAGAAGAGTAATTAGATTGGCCCCATTCTACATTGTTATCCTATTTAGGAAGGTTACACTCACCTTAATAATGTTGTCAATTATTTCTGCATCTGAAATCTGCATGGCAATGAAGTAGTTTGGGCCACTTTTTTCTTTGAGATGCTGAGGTAGTTCACACATGACATAGCCTGAATCATGTGCCGCAGCTGACACCTCTGTTGAATCACTATGGAGACCAGTGTCTTTGCCTTCATTTGATCCTCCAATCCTCTCTTTCACATCTAAAATAGTCTCTTTGCTACCTGTAGATCCAAAGACTTTATCAATGCGTTCCCTTTTGTCCCACACAATTTCCCCTAGGTACTTGAAGTATTGAATTCTGTGGCGAGGTATGGCAAGATCAACAAAATGATCAACTGATGCAAGATCCTCCCATGAAAAATCTGAAAAACATTTTTCCATTATTCCGAGGAAGCGATCTAAGTAGCCAACAATGAAGTCCTTTGGCGATAGCTCTTCATCCCATTTAATTCTTGATATGACATCACTGGCTGTTTTCATTGGAGATTTCTTTTTAGAACCGTCAGTCTCCTTTTCATGGTTTTTGTTTCTTGAAGAGTTTTTACTTAACTTCACTTCACCATTAGCCACTTCTTTGTGACCAGTTGGCACTGACGTACTTTCAGAATTGTCAAGTGAGAGTTTGGCGTGCAGTGATTCATCTCTGCTACCACTTTGACAGCTTGTCATTTCCTCGTGTTTATTACGGCACTTGTTTCCAAATCTGCATTTTCCTTCCAAAAAGAATTTACAGATAGTGACCACATTTTCAGATGCTTTTTCATCTCCTTGTAGGGGACTGTCTTCAGCAAGGTTGAGTTTATCTAGCCAGGACTTGGCTTCCTCTATGAGGTTGTAAATCATGACCTCTCCACAGTTCTCATATGCACTGTTACAAAGCAGTGACTCAAGTTCTGCATAAACAGGCTGGTTTCCCTGAGTGAGTACACTGATGGAGGGAGGAACATCTGGGTATTTGTCTAAACAAACAAAACCTTCATAAGTTAATAATTACCAATGGAGTTAAGGATGTTCCCACTGGGCATCAATCCTGGACTTCAGCTCCCTCCGGATGCCCCCTCAGGGTAATTAGTACTTCAAGGTACGGGGCTGTCATTACTACAGAGAAAGTTTGAATCCATGTGCAAATGACAAGCACAACCAAGTTAACAAGTTGACAAAAAGGTATGATAATGTGAACCGTGCATAATTTCCAATAACAATACCCCAAAACTTTCAATATCACAACACTCTTGCATTCACATCACCCTGGAAGTGTTCTCTCCAGAACACCCTAAAATGGTTGCAAACAGGACTCACAATGACATCTGATTGCCTACGTTCAAAACAACCTGCTGTCCTTATTGAGATCTTCTTCTTGCAATGCAAACATCACCAAAAATACAGGTCAGTGTTTAACTTAAAGAATCCTTTACCCACAAACACAAGATACCAGAAGCAAAGGCAGGACATCTAGAACGCTTACCATTTACATGGAGTAACCGGAAATTCTGGTTGGAAAATCAAATAGTTCACGTCACTCCGTTTGGAAAGCTTCAGAAATTATGGGCTGCCGGTTGGGGTGATGCATACTTTCTATCCTTTTTAGTGCTCTTCAGTTGATCTGGCTACACTTCGTAACTTCTCCTTCTTCCGTAAGGTCAACTTAAATCATTTGATGTTTGTAGGTGGATTTTCCAACCGGATGGTTTGTGTTAATGGTAAGCACCCCTAGAAACTTTTCTCAAAAGTTATTGTCTTTCAGCAAATTGTAGATGGAATATTGTTTCAATGAATCCAGAGAGATTGATTTTTCTGTTAATGTTAATTGATGTAAAAAATCAACAAATTTATCTGCATGAAAAAAAGCATTAATTTGGCACTTGCACATACATTCAGGCAGTTGTTTTTCTCTATAGAGGATACACACCTTAAAAGTAACAAAACCTGCATATTGAAGGTGAAGGGGGGAGGGAGTTCAGCATCTACACTTTCTGGCTTCCCTACCCTGGTACTTAACCAAATCCTTAAAATTAAGTTAATTCTAGACATACGATAGACTAATGTCAAACCCCAGGCAGAGTGAAATTACCCCCGAGATGATGATGATGATGATGATGATGATGATGACGACGCAGATAACGATGATGATGATGATGGTATAAAAACCCCCTGTTATTAAAATCACAATATGAACAGATGGATGCCTTTACTAATGAATGGTGGAGAGGAGGGGGGATGACCACTTCTGTTTAGGGTGATACGTTAATAACCAGTGACAACCTTTAAATCTGGAATGATAAAGACTGCATCGGTTTATAATAACTACACTACAAACTTTCATGATCTCAGACAAACAGAAACGACACCTTGGGAGTCTTACAATAATCTATAGTATACACTGGAAAAATTTCTATGATTCGTATCGAATAATCTTAGGGAAATAAGAGATCCTAAGTGCTTGAATTTAAAGTATCTTTGAAGGAAACTGACGGTACCTGGGATTGTAAAGATGATCTTGGTATTGTTTTGTTCAAGTTTCACTTCATAGATGACGGGTTCGTTCGCACTTCCTCCTCCCGTTGAAAACTGTTCTCCGTAGATTGACTGTAGGGCTTCAACTTCCATTTCTCTTTCGCCTGAGGAACCCTCCATGTTGCTTAAGATGACTCCTTCTTTGGCATTAACAGAGCCAGTATTTTAGAAGAATAACAGATCAGTAAAGATAAGATATAAAAAGCGAAAAAGTTGCGATCGATGGTGTAACTTGCTGGCCGCGCTAAACTTGGAACCTAGAAAGAACCTCATTCCCAGGTCCCACATCTAAGACACAAGTCACGGTCAGCCTAGTGTCTCTCCTTCGAGTGATTTTCACTTTAATATTCCCATTTTCTACTAACTGAAAATACCACAGTTTGGGTTATCAGTAACAAAATCATTGCTCAAAGAATCAATCACGATATGAAGAACGGTGATGACAATAACAACACTTTATTGATCTTCTTTAGAAACAAAATTAACAAGTACAGCAATATGCATGAAACTTCAGTACAATTTACCTATACATTTACAAACATTGTCACCATTTGAAAGACTGGTTTTTCGAGCCTAAAGCGCCTAGAAAATAGTCATTTACCGTTCGCTGTTCGTCATTATCAACGTCCAGATTGTCGAAGAGTGAAGCCTGTGAAGCCGGAAGAAAAACACGCAGATGCAAATTATCGTCTACCGCATGGAGTGTCGACTCGCACCCCGCGTTTCCCTTTCGGGAAGAAGATTCTATGGTGTCGTTCGTCTAATAATCCTAGAGAAAAACAAGGGATAATTGAAGCGTACTGAGTTCCTTTTCAGTTCTTGACAGTCACAAACAATTAGTCCTCACAGACCTCGGTCATCTCCGGCGCAGGCACACCTTGCAAAGTCACACTCTTTGTATTGAGGACACTTCCATGTTGTCGGTTTACAGCGATTGTGATAGCAGTTCCGCAGTCCTGCCCCTCCAGGTCGGTATAGACATCTACAATTGACGCAGTCACAACGATAAACGTCTAGCTTCGGCTCAGGACATTCAAACGATCCGCATCGACCTTTACAAGGACATCTTGCAAACAGTTCCCCTGTACATGTGATTATGTACCCCAGTAAGAACACAGCCAAGCAAGTAGTATAGAAAAGATTACAACGCATGATGTTCTGAGCTGTGGCTTGCGTCTAGCAGTGGTGCAAAACTGCGTTAAAAGCCTTGAAAATTTGTACGTCAGTGCGAACTGAACAACCACAGTGGCGGAAAGAAATTAAAAGGGAACTGAAAGCGGAAACAGTCAGTATGCCCTGGATGACCAAATCCAGTCTTGTGATTTTGAAATCACACTTTAAAGGGTGCACGTGTTCCTTTTTTCTTCTTGGAAATAAGAAGCGTCCTTTCAGTTTCGATTTAAAATGTATAGTGTATTATTGAAACAGTACGTTAAAGCGAGAATATCGTTCTTTGCTGAAGATGGTTTCACTCTGACAATTACTTAAAACGCAAGCTGTTCTCAGCTGTGGCTTGTGTCTAGTAGTGGTGCAAAACTGTGTTAAAAGCCTTGTAAAATTTGTACCGTACAAATTTCAGTGCGAACTGAACAACCACAGAGGCAGAAAGAAAGAGAACTGAAAGCTGAAGCCGTCAGTATGCCCTGGATGACCAAACAACAACGCTTCACCGTGATTGGCTCAATCCAGTCTTGCGATTTTGAAACCACACTTCAAAGGCTACACGTTTTCCTTTTTTTCTTCTTGGAAACAAGACGCGTCCTTTCAGTTTCGATTTACTTTCCCTTTTTTTCCGTTTTGCATTTTAGGGAAGTAACTTTGAAAGAAGAAATATTATCGGGCTGTAGGATTTGGTTCGCTTGGCAATGTGAAACCATCTCCAACAAAGGTTGTTGCAGATCCAAACGCCCCAACAAATAAGACATAACGTTGTGTCTGTCATGGTGCGTATCCAAGGAAATGCCATGAGCCATTTTACCATACAAGTTCAAGAGAACGCGCAAAATATGCCACGGTATTACACAGTAAAATTATGTATTGCACTGCAAAATCCAGGTTTCACAGGTTTTCTAGCCGAAGGACTGGAAATACCAAATTTTGACGTGATTTTTTCAAGTGGAATAATAAAGCTCTCATTCGAAGGCTTAACATATAATACGTGCGGACATTTTGCTCATTGCTTTTATTTTTCCGAGCCCCGAAATACTACGCAACTCGCAAAATATCCGCGCGTATTCTACGTTAAACCATCGAATAAGATGTATATCCATTTTTTATTCAAATAAGATTCTCACATTGCAGTTTGTTTACGGCCAACAATACTCACGTTTCAACGTTCCGCGTTGTTTTTCTAGAACATTGAGGTTGGTCTATGTAATATGTATTGACTTCTGTTCCAGGGGCATTTTGCCTTCCACTAGGGGGCGTTGTATCTTATTTTGAAGGAGTGTTCTGTCTGATTTAGGGGCGTTTTGTCTTGGGGGTGTTTTGACCTGATTACTCAGAGAGGGCTAGACACAGTGTGTTTACCATTTTAAAAATGTAAATGGTAAGGCCGGCTTCGTTGGCTTGCCTGGTCGGAAAACTTCCAGAATAAAGGGAACGTCTTGAGAGACAATCCTAAAATTTCTAACCAGCATATCCAAACGGGGTGTGTTCCATTGACTTTTTTCTACTAGTTTCAGGTCCCGCGCCAGTGGTCAAACTAGTTCCAGGTTCTCTGTGAATTAGAGTGAACTACGCAAATGGTTCATGCTTATCTCGAACCGAATTTCCCATTCCGGAGGTTTGGCTTACCATTTGCAAAATTTGTTAAAAAGAGAAAAAAATTTCCAGTGCACAAAATGCTGTGAAATTAACAGTACTATAGGAAACTGTTACAAGAGCCGCACTGATCAAATAGCAGTGGCAGACTAGGAACTTCAGTGACACGGGGACTCGTGGTAAAAAGTGGGGAAAGAGGTAGCCTGCGAACAAGTGAAGTGAAAATGTTTCAGGATTAGTCATAGGGATTTTTGTATCTGTGTCAAAACTTTGTTAAAGTTGAAACTGAAAGAAATGCTTCTGGAACATCAAAGAAGATACTGAGTGATTTTCCAAACTACAATTTATTTTCGGCGATTTTACCCGGAAACAATTCAAGAACACGAACCACTTTTATCCTGCCTGTTGGCCAACCGGATCTCATTTCGTACACGGAAAAGTGGGGTGAAAATTTAAAAAGGCAGCCAAGGCCACTCCCAAAGTTTTTGCGACTTTACTGCAGGATTATATTCAAACAATGCAACTCTGAGGTGGAAGGGTTGATACAAATTATACCAAACCAGCAAGTAGAATGAACTGCACATTGAAGAGTTGACAAAAATAGAGGGATACATGTATTTACTCGCTTTCTATCTTGTTAAATAATCTTAATATCCTCTGCTATTTGCTTGCACTTACGTTAAAAATTATATTAACTCATGAAGCATAGCTGAGATAATCATTATTGTTAAATATTTCAGCTTTGCTTCATAGAAAAAAAATCATTACATAAAAAAAAAACTTTTTCACAAGTCATTTCAAAAGTGGCAACAAGAACTAGCATGTTACTGAACGGAAACGAAAATTTATGATACAGACACTGAAATGAAAAATAAAAAGCAAAGTTGTTGATTCTTCAGAACAACTCAAGTGAGGTTAATTCCCGTTAATATTTTGAGTAGAAAGGGTGACTTCAAAAAAGTAGTCAACACATAATAAAGGAATTAACAAAAACAAAATTACCCAAAAGGCTAACTACTTTTTTCATGAATGGACATTACAGTAAGATTAGCGTACATATGTTTATGTTTAAATAAGTTTTTCATCACCCCCACCCCCCCCAGGCAAGGATCAAGACCATTCTCCATAAAACAGTAACGTTTAGATAGGATTTTGTTTAAAACCCTGCTTAACCCTAAATGTTTTAGCACTGTTTACAGTGAACCCTATCTAGAACGAGTATACATGTAACAGACTAAAACAATACTGTCGTTTTAATCTAAGCATGGACAGGTGAAGAAAACACACATTTTAATTGGATATCAAACATGCCATGTTTGGCCACCAAACATTTGAAGTTTGACAGCCGTTAAACTTGCATTCCTATGTGCGTGATTGGGTTTCAATCCTGAAATCCTGAAATTTTGCGTAAATATTTGACAGGGTCAACATGTTGTTTTCTCATGTGCCAGTTAATATTCCTGAATCTCAAAGAAAAAAAATCTAAAATCTGCATTTTCTAGATCTTCTTCGTTTTCTAGACCCCTGCCATTTTAGCAGCCATCAAACTTCAAAAGTTTGGCAGCCAAACATGTCGCCTTTGACACCCAATTAGAACATGTCATGTGTCCATGCTTAGATGAAAACGAGGGTAATGCTTGGCTACCAATACTGATAGTTTTTCTTAGTGGGTTTCAATCTCTTACCCTTTAAGCCCCAATGGTGACAAGCATCTAATTTCTCCTTACAATATCACTACTTGATCAAATATACAGGTCATGAGAATAGAGGAAATGATCACCATGGAAAAGATGTCTTGATGTGTAAGCAAATTCTCCCAACTAGTACCATAAGAAATATATGGAGAACAGTGAGGAGAAAATGTATATTGATATTGGGGCTTAAAGGGTTAAATGCTAATGCACCAGGTCTAACTTAAATTTTGCTTAACGTTATTATCAGCCTTTTAAGTTTTAAAACCGTCAAATCTCCACAATAAAGAAACTAATATTACTTGAACCTTAGCCTCAGAAATACAGGAAATGATATCAAGTAACTTAGATATGGTTTAATCCAAACATGAAAGAGCAACAGATTCTTGGACATCTCAAAAGATTGGGTTTTCAGACCTAAAGATCACAAGAAC